>Ga0157292_10000041_pt1 | contig 15048 bp, 10 predicted proteins | sample NitcycUS179409R1_FD_108401 | JGI IMG/M metagenome (GOLD analysis project Ga0157292, IMG submission 108401) | Soil microbial communities from Arlington Agricultural Research Station in Wisconsin, USA - Nitrogen cycling UWRJ-S179-409R-1 | ecosystem: Environmental > Terrestrial > Soil >... | reverse complement strand
TGGCCAACATCGGCTCGATCGGCAACTTCATGGGGGCCGACGCCAACAGCGGCTTCCTGGGGAGACGATGACCGACTCCAGCGGACCGACGCGCATCCTCATCACCGGCGGCGCGGGCTTCATCGGCGCCAACTTCGTGCACCACGTCGCGCGCGCGCACCCCGACTGGGAGATCGTGGTGCTGGACAAGCTCACCTACGCGGGCCGGCGCGAGAACCTGCCCGAGGGCACCGAGCTCGTCGTCGGCGCCATCGAGGACCCGGCGATCGTGCGCGAGGCGATGCAGGGGGCCGACGCGGTCGTCAACTTCGCCGCCGAGTCCCACGTCGACCGCTCGATCGACGACCAGGACGCCTTCGCCCGCACCCACGTGATCGGCACCGGCACCCTGCTCGACGCCGCCCGTGAGCTCGGCGTCAGCCGCTACCTGCAGGTCTCGACCGACGAGGTCTACGGCTCGATCGATTCCGGCTCCTTCACCGAGACCTCGCCGCTCGACCCCTCCTCGCCCTACTCGGCGACCAAGGCGGCCGGCGACCTGCTGGTCTCGGCCCACGTCGAGACCTACGGGATCGAGGCCTCGATCGTGCGCGGCTCCAACAACTACGGCCCGCGCCAATATCCAGAGAAGCTGATTCCCCTGATGGTCCTGAACGCGATCCACGGCGACTCGCTGCCGGTCTACGGCGACGGCAAGCAGGTCCGCAACTGGCTCTTCGTCGAGGACTTCTGCCGCGGCATCCACACGGTGCTGATGAACGGCCGCCCCGGCGAGGCCTACAACGTCGGCGGCCCGGACGAGTGCGAGAACATCGAGGTGGTGAAGCGGGTGATCGAGCTGACCGGCGGTGACGAGTCGCTGATCGAGTACGTCACCGACCGCCCCGGCCACGACCGCCGCTACTCGCTCGCCTCCGACAAGCTGCGCGACGAGCTCGGCTGGGAGGCCCGCGTCCACTTCGCCGAGGGTCTGGAGAAGACGGTCGAGTGGTACCGCGAGAACGAGGAGTGGTGGGGCCCGATCCGCTCCGGCGAGTACCGCGAGTACTACGAAAAGCAGTACGGGCGAGCGCTCGGCTGATGCCGCAGCGGCTGCCGACCAAGCTCGACGGGGTCGTCCTGCTCGAGCCCAGCGTCCACGGCGACGAGCGCGGCTTCATGGTCGAGAGCTTCAGCCGCGACGCCTGGGCCGAGCACGGGGTCGACGTCCCCTTCGTCCAGCACAACCACTCGCGCTCGGCCAAGGGGACGCTGCGCGGGATCCACTTCCAGACCGAGCCCGGCCAGGCGAAGCTGGTCCGCTGCCCGCGCGGCGAGATCGTCGACGTCGCCGTCGACCTGCGGCGCGACTCGCCCACCTACGGCCAGTGGGAGGCCCACCGCCTCGACGACGTCAAGCACCGCCAGCTCTTCGTCCCGGTCGGGTTCGGCCACGGCTTCGCCGTGCTCTCCGACCTCGCCGACGTCGCCTACCTCGTCTCCAGCTACTACGACCCGCTGACCGAGGCCGGGATCGCCTGGGATGACCCCGGCGTCGGCGTCGATTGGCAGGTCTCCGACCCGCTCCTCTCCGAGCGCGACAAGACCGCCCCGAAGCTCTCCGAAATAGCCGAGACGCTGCCCTTCTAGCCGTTCGTCCCATCCCCACCGGACGACCGCGACTTTCCGGTCGGAAGGTGTTGAAGCGGTCGGGATGGGGAGATGAGGCCGCAGACGAGGAGCAGGATCGCCGACGGTCTCGAGCGGACGCGGCTGCTCTGTCCGGCCGAGCGGCTGCGGGAGCGGTGGCTGACGATGCGCGCCCGCGAGGACCATCTCGCCTTCGACGGGCTGCCGGTGCCGCCGGCCCGGTTGCGGCTGCTGGTCGACGGCCGCAGCGGCGACGCCAGCCGCTTCCTCAGCATCGGCCGCCGCATGAACGACTCGATCCGCGAGGCGGTGACCGCCGCCGGCCCGGGGCCGGAGGAGATGCGGACGATCCTCGACTTCGGCTGCGGTTGCGGTCGCGTCGCCCGCCACTGGGCCGACCTCGACGGCCCCGAGATCCACGGCTGCGACTACAACCCGGAGCTGGTCACCTGGTGCCGCGACGAGCTGCCGTTCCTGCGCACCGCCCAGAACCCCCTGCTGCCGCCGGCCCCCTACGTCTCCGGCAGCTTCGACCTGATCTACGCGCTCTCGGTTTTCAGCCACCTCGACGAGACCCTGCAGGCGGCCTGGATCGCCGAGTTCCGCCGCATGCTCCGCCCCGGCGGCTTGCTCGTCGTCAGCGTCCTCGGCGAAGCGATGCGGGGGCGGCTGACGCCGGAGGAGCGGGCCCGCTTCGACCGCGGCGAGCTGGTCCTGCAGCGGCCGGCGCAGGCTGGGCGCAACCTCTGCACCGCCTACCACCCGCCCGAGTACGTGGAGCGAACGCTGCTCGGCGGCTTCGCCGAGGTCACCGCCTTCGACCTCGGCGCCCCGGACCTGCCGGTCCTGCAGGACGCCTACGTCGCCCGCCGTTCCGCCGGCGCCGTCTAGGAGGGATTGGCGAAACCCCCGCGCACGTCTGGCGGCGCCGGACACACTGCGCGGTGCGGCGTCCTCAGTCGGCCAAATAGCGATGCTATTCGGCCTCCCTGCGTCCTTGCCCCGCTTGGTCCGGCACTCGCCAGCCGCACACGCGGGTTTCGCCAATCCCTCCTAGCCGCGGCCGCCAACCCGCGACGCGGTGATCGCCAGGCTCAGCGCCAGTTTGGCGCCGATCCCGGCGTAGACCGCGGCGTTCAGCAGCGGGTTGTGCTCGGCTGCGTCGAAGCGGCGGTAGAAGCGGGCCATGCCGCGGTGGAAGGCGATCTCCTGGCGCGGGGCGCGGCGGCGGCCGCTGGAGCCGCCCTTGACGTGGAGGGCAACGCCGGCCGGCTCGTAGAAGACCTTCCAGCCGGCGTCCCAGAAGCGGTGGCACCAGTCCAGGTCCTCCATATAAAGCCAGTAGCCCTCGTCGAGCAGGCCGACCTCGCGCACCGCCTCGGCCCGGCAGAGCATGAAGGCGCCGTTGACGGCGTCGACCTCGCCCGCCTCGTCGTCGCCGAGGTGGGTCGCCCGGTACTGGCTCAGGGTGCCCTCGCTCCCCTCGCCGCGGCCGACCCCGGTGAAGTGGGCGAGGGCCGAGAGCGGGGTCGGGAAGGAGCGCTTGCAGGCGTGGTCGAGCTCGCCGGACTCGGTCACCAGCTTGATCCCGACCATCCCGATCCGCGGCTGCGAGCGCAAGCGCGCCAGCGCCGCGTCGAGGGCGCCGGCGCGGACCTCGGTGTCGGGGTTGAGCAGCAGCAGCGCGGCGGCGTCTGAGTCGCGCAGGACGAGGTTGTTGGCGGCGGAGAAGCCGATGTTGCCGCGCCGCAGCAGCCGCACCTCTCCGAACTCTCGCTCGACCATGTCCGGGGTCCCGTCGGGGCTGCCGCTGTCGACCACGGTCACCCGCGTCGGCACGCTCGCCGGGTGCTCGGCCAGGGAGCGCAGGCAGCGCCGCAACAGCGCTTCGGCGCCGTGGCTGACGATCACGACCTCGAGCTCGGGCGCGGGTGGCATCGGCGGGACGCTAGTAGGCGCCGTTGCCGCGGACGATCGCCGCCGGCGTCCGCAAGAGGATCTCCAGGTCGGTGAGGACCGAGAGGTTGTCGAGGTAGTCGCGCTCCATCGCCAGCCGCTCCTCGAAGGTGAGGTCGCTGCGGCCGTAGACCTGCATCGGCCCGGTCACCCCCGGCTTCACCGCCAGCCGGCCGCGCTGGCGCTCGTCGTAGAGGGCGACGATCGCCTCCTCCTCCGGTCGCGGCCCGACCAGCGACATCTCCCCCTTCAGCACGTTGAAGAACTGCGGCAGCTCGTCGAAGCTGAAGCGGCGCAGGCGCCGGCCGACCCGGGTCACCCGCGGGTCGTCGGCGATCTTGAAGGCGGGCTCGTCGAGCTGCTCGAAGTCGACCAGGTCGCCGAGGCGCTCCTCGGCGTCGGCGACCATGGTGCGGAACTTGACCATCGTGAACGGCTCGCCTTCCATCCCGGCGCGGCGCTGGCGGAAGAAGACGGGCCGGCCGGAGTCGACCAGGATCAGGACCGAGATCGCCAGCAGCAGCGGCGAGAGCAGCACCAGCAGAGCGGCGGAGACGATGATGTCGAAGCCCCGCTTCAGGGCCAGGGTCGAGCGCGGCGGGTCGGAGAAGCGGAAGTCGAGTACCGGCAGCTCGGCCAGGCGGTTGAGCTCGATCCCCGGCCCCAGCAGGCCGAAGTGCCGGGGCAGGAAGGTGAGGCCGAGGCCTGCCTCCTTGCACTCCTCGATCAGGTGCTCGGCCGCGACCTCGCTCATCTCCTGCTCGGTGACGATCACCCGCTCGACGTCGAACTCGGTGGCGACCCGGGAGATCTCGGCGACGGTGCCGAGCCAGGGCAGCCCGTCCGGGGTCGAGGTCTTGCCTTCGCTGCCCTGCGAGAGGTACCCGACCAGGTGCAGGCGGGCCTCGGGATGGGTGGCGACCCGGCGGGAGACGACGGCGACCGCGGTCGCCGGCCCGATCACGATCCCGGCGGCGACCCCGGTCAGGCGGTGCCAGAGGAAGCGCAGGACGCCGCGCGAGACGAAGCAGCCGAGCAGGCCGATGACGCCGACCAGGATCGCGCTCTGGGAGGAGAGCGGGCCGGTCGGGCCGAGCGCCAGCAGGCCGTCGAGCGCCAGCGTGCCGAGCACGCAGGCGGAGATCAGCCGCGAGATCTCGTCCAGGGTGCTGTGGCGGATCCGCCGGTGGTCGTTGTCGTAGAGGCCGTGGAACTTGATCGTGAGGATCCAGGCGGGGCTGAACATCACCGCCCAAAAGAGGACGGCGACGTCGGTGGTCGAGGTGGTCGCGGTGGCGACGCAGAGGGCGACCATCAGGGCGCCCCAGTCGCCGCTGGCCAGCAGCCGGCGCAGCAGGGCGCCGCGGCGGCGCGAGCCCTCGGCCCCGAGCAGGCCGAGCCGGGCGGCGACCCCGGTCCGGGGAGCCGGTCGCGGCGCCTGCGGCGGCCCCTCCGGGGGCGCCCCCTGGGCGGGGCTCGTCTGTGCCGATCTGCTCACTCGCTCACCCACAATCCCAGCCGTTCCGGAAGCAGGTCTCGAGCGGGTTCAGTCGCGCCGCCTCGGCGAGGTCGGCCCGGGCCCGCGCATCTTCGCCCGCTTCGTGCTCGACCTTCGAGCGCAGGTAGTAGAGCTGCCAGTTGCGGTCCTCGCGCTCGATCGCCTCGCTGAGGCGGTCGTTGGCGGTCGCGTAGTCGCCCTGCAGCTGCGCCAGCAGGCCGAGCTGGACGTAGGGGGAGGCGGCCCAGGGCTCGATCGAGCGGGCCGTGTTGGCGTCGCTGACCGCCCCGGCGATGTCGCCCTCGGCCGCGGCCGCCTGGCTCGACTTCAGCTGGTGCTCGACCAGCAGCGGCCCGACCAGCGCGACCGCCGCGATCCAGGCGACGACGACGCCGGCCACCGCGAGCCCGTAGCGGCGGACGTCTTCTTTGCGTTTCGCGGTCACCGCTCCGGACGAGAGCTGGGCGCACCTCATGCTCACGACGACACCGGCGGCGAGGAAGAAGAGCGCCGCGAGACCGGCGATTTCCCAGTACCAGTCGATCCCGGCGCCGACCGCGAAGGCCAGCATCGCCGCCAAGAGCACCGCGTAGAGGTCGCGGCGGGGGCCGCTGGCGGCACGCCAGGCCGAGAACCCGGTCCAGAGCAGGTAGCCGAACAGGCCGAGAATCAATGCGCCGCCGACCAGGCCGAGCTCGTCGAAGACCTCGAGGTAGAGCGAGTGGGCGTTGTGCAGCGGCAGGTCGATCGAGCGCAGCTGCTCCCAGGTGAACTCGTAGCTGCCGGCGCCGTGCCCGTACAGCGGCTTTTCGCCGAAGCCGTCGATCGCGACGCGGTAGAAGTCGTGGCGGCCGGCGCCGGAGAGGTCGTTGAAGTGCTGCTCGGCCTCGCCGGGGAACTGCAGTTCGGAGCTGGAGAACTGGTCCCAGGCGCGGCCGCCGACCGCGATCGCCAGCCCGATCGCCAGCAGCGCCGCGGCGATCGCGATCCGTTTCAGCACCACCGGGCTGCGCGAGAGCTCCAGCGCCCGCATCGTCGGCGCGCTCTGGCGCCGCTCCAGCGCCCGCAGGCCGGCCCAGAGCGCCAGCGCCAGGGCCACGCCGGCGAGCAGGATCGCCAGCACCTCGACGCCCTGGTCGATCGTCTGGGCGCTGTCGAAGCTGTCGGCGAGAGCCCGGCGCGACTGCACCGCCAGCACCGCCGGCAGCGCCCCGAGGGCGGCGATCGCCAGCGTGCCCAGCAGCCAGAGGCGGTCGCGCGAGAGCGCCAGCAGGCAGATGCAGGCGACCGCGAGCACGACCACGCCACCGCGCGAGTAGGTGAAGTAGAGCGCCAGCAGCACCGCCGGCATCGCCCCGACCGCGAACCAGCGCAGCGGCCCGAAGTCGGAGCGGCGGCTCAGCCACAGCAGCATCGCCGTGGCGATGCCGAACATCGCTCCGTTCGCGTTCCAATAACCAAGCGGGTAGCGCAGCCGCGGCCCCGCCCCGAGCGAGTTCGCGACCTCCAGTACATGGGGCAAAAGGCGGCTGGCCAGCCCCAGCAGGGCGACGGACGTAATGGCGATCGCCAGGCCTTCAGCGAAACGTTGGCGCCTTTCGTCGGTTTGGGCGATCAGGAATGCGGCAAGGAAGCAGCCGAGATAGACCAGGACCCGGTCGGTCTCGATGACGCTCAGCTCAACCGACCCCGACCAGAGGGATGAAAGTGCAGAAAAAAGCGCCAGGCCAACAATCAAGCCCGTCGACCAATAGAACGGACGTCCAAAGTTCGTGCGCGTCGCGGCCCCAAGCGCGAGCATCGCGACTACGAGCAGCCAGACACCCAGTCCGGCGATGTGGCGAGCCGCCAGCGTGTAGCCGCCACCAGCCAGGGCAAGACCGACGATCAGCAGTATCGGCGCACCAAACGCCGTGGCTTGGTCTAACCTTCCGCGCCATGCTTGGGACGTCTCACCACCTCGCCCCGCGCTCGGGCCGCTCGTTTTTCGGGCTTCTCGCAGTATTTGCTCTGCTGGCATTGGCTTGCTTTGTACCGATCGCTCAGGCTGAAGACGCGGGCGGCATCGAGTACACGGACGTGCCGCCGAGCGCTACCGGTGCAGACATACCCTCTGCAACCAACAACTCCGGTGGCGGTTCGGAGCCCAGGGGCGGCGCAAGTTCTTCGTCGGACGGGTCAACTGGCTCGGGCACCTCCCAAGGCGGGTCGGAAGAAAGCGGCTCGGGAGCCGCTGGCGGATCGGGCAAGAACGACGGCAGCGGGACTGACCCCGGCGGCAAGAGCCAGGTTAGCCCAGCCGAGGCGACGACGAGCACGGACGGAACTCCTGCAGGCTCGGGCGCAAACTCGACCGCGGCCGAAGGCGACGGCGGCTCCTCGCCGTTGGTGCCGATCCTGATCGCGATCGCGGTTGTGATGGCCGCCGCGGTGGCCGCCGTAGTCATCAGGCAGCGCCGGCAGCGTTCCGGTGGGCCCGACGGGCACGTCTCCCCTGAGGCGAGCTAAACCAATGTCCAAAGCGAGGAAGTCGATCTTGAGGAATCTGCGTGCCTGGACGGCGGCGCTGGCGATCGCCGCGGTGGCGCTGGCCGCCTTTGCTTCGAGCGCGGCTGCCGTCCCGGCCAGGTTCTGGGGCGTGGTCCCGCAGGCGACCGCGACGCTCGAACAGCTGCAGCGGCTGAAGCGCGGCGGTGCCGACAGCGTCCGCACGCCGGTTGGCTGGAGCAACGTTCAGGTCGAAAAGGGCGGCGCCTTCAACTGGGCCGGTGTCGATGCGGTGGTGAAAAGCGCCTCCCAGGCGGGCCTCGAGGTGCTGCCGTTCCTCTCCGGCGCGCCGAGCTGGGCCGTCGCCGTCGACAAACGCTTTGGCAGTCCGGTGACGCTGCCGGTGAAAACCGGCCTGCAGCGCAATGGCTGGTCCACCTTCGTGCGCGAAGCCGTGCTCCGCTACGGCCCCGCCGGCACCTTTTGGCAGACCAACCCGAGCCTGGCGGAACGGCCGATCCGCACCTGGCAGATCTGGAACGAGCAGAACTTCAAGTACTTCGTCGCCCGGCCCAACCCGGCCGATTACGGCAAATTGCTGAGGCTCTCCAACACGGCGATCAGGGGCGTCGACCCGGGGGCGAAGCTGATCCTCGGCGGCATGTTCGCCACCCCGGCCGAGGCGCTGAAGAACGTGAGGCCGCCGGAAGCGTATTTCGCCGGTGAGTTCCTCGACAAGATGTACGACTCGACCCCGGGCGTGAAAGCGCTCTACAACGGGATCGCCCTGCACCCCTATACCGGCAGCTACAAGAACCTGCCGGCGAAGATCGAAGAAGTGCGGGAAGTGCTCGAAGAGCACGAAGACGCCCGCAAGCGCCTCTGGATCACCGAGCTCGGCTGGAGCTCCAGCCCACCGGCCTCCGACGGCTCCAACTCCTTCGCCAAGGGACCGGAGGGCCAGGCCCAGCAGCTGCGCGGCGCCTTCTCGCTGCTCGAACGCAAACAGGTCCAGTGGAAGATCGACCGCGTCTACTGGTTCTCGGTCGACGACGCCCCCGGCGCCTGCAACTTCTGCGACGGCTCCGGCCTCTTCGGACCCGGCTTCAAACCGAAGAAGTCCTGGTTCGAATTCGTCAAGTTCGCCGGCGGAACTCCTTAGTCGTCAGCCCCACCGGCGCGGGTGCGTAAGATCGGTGGGTTGGCGACTAAGGCGAAACAAGGCACCAAATCTGACCCACTGGCGCCTTTCAGCGCGCCGGTAAGGCGCTGGTTCGAGGCCTCCTTCGAGGGGCCGACGCCTGCCCAGGCCGGCGGCTGGGAGGCGATCTCGGGCGGCGACAACGCGCTTATCTGCGCCCCCACGGGCTCCGGCAAGACGCTCGCCAGCTTCCTCTGGGGGATCGACAAGCTGGCCCGCTCCCCCGACCTCGGGACCGGCGTCCGCCTCGTCTACGTCTCGCCCCTGAAGGCGCTCTCCTACGACATCGAGCGCAACCTGCGGGCGCCCCTGCGCGGGATCGGCGCCGAGATCGCGGTCGGCCTGCGCACCGGCGACACCCCCCAGAAAGAGCGCCGGGCGATGGCGAAAACGCCGCCGGACATCCTCATCACCACGCCGGAGTCGCTCTACCTGATGCTCTCCTCCAACGTGCGCGAGATCCTGGCGACGACGGAAGCGGTGATCGTCGACGAGATCCACGCGGTCGCCCAGTCCAAGCGGGGGTCGCACCTGGCGCTGACCCTGGAGCGGCTCGATCACCTGGCGAAGCAGCCGGTCCAGCGCATCGGGCTGTCCGCCACGCAGCGACCCCTGGAGCGGATCGCCAAATTCCTCGTTGGACCCAAACGAGAGTGTCGGGTGGTCGATGCCGGTCGCACCAAGAAGCTCGACCTGGAGATCGTCGTCCCCGTCGAGGACATGGCCGACCCCGGCGCACCCGCCTACCCCAGCGAGGACGGCGTCCCCCCCTCCGAAATCGAGCCCTCGGCTCATGTGCGGTCGATCTGGCCGGCGATCTACCCGAAGCTGCTGGAGCTTGTCCAAGCCCACACCTCAACCATCGTCTTCGTCAACAACCGCCGCGCCGCCGAGCGCCTGGCCAAGCGCCTGAACGAGTTGGCCAATGGCGACGGCGAGCATGAGCTTCCGGCGACGGAGCATGGTGGCCACGACTCGCACTCGGGAGAAGCAGCTGAGGGTCCGAGAACGAACACCTCGCCCGCAGGATCCTCAGCTGATTCTCCACTCGAGATCGCCCGTGCCCACCACGGCTCCCTCTCCCACGAGGAGCGCACCCTCGTCGAGGAGATGCTCAAGTCCGGCCAGCTCCCTTGCCTGGTCGCCACCAGCTCCCTGGAGCTTGGCATCGACATGGGCGCCGTCGACCTGGTGATCCAGGTCGAGTCGCCGAAGTCGGTGACCCGCGGCCTGCAGCGGATCGGCCGCGCCGGGCACGGCCTCGGCGAGGTCTCCAAAGGCCGGATCTTCCCCAAATACCGCGGCGACCTGCTCGAGTGCGCGGTCGTCGCCAGGCGCATGCGCGAAGGCGAGATCGAGGAGACGACGATCCCCCAGAACCCGCTCGACGTGCTCGCCCAGCATCTGGTTTCGATGGCGGCGATGGACGAGTGGAACGTCGACGAGGTCGAGCAGCTGGTCACCGCCACCGAGCCCTTCCACGAGCTCTCCCGCGAACAGCTGGAGAACGTGCTCGACATGCTCGACGGCCGCTACCCCTCCGACCGCTTCGCCGAGCTGCGGCCGCGGATCGTCTGGGACCGCACCAACGGCACCGTCCACGGGCGCAAAGGCTCGCGCCAGCTGGTCGTCACCAACGCCGGCACGATCCCCGACCGCGGCCTCTACGGCGTCCACCTGCCGGACGGCCGCCGGGTCGGCGAGCTCGACGAGGAGATGGTCTACGAGGCGCGCCCGGGCCAGACCTTCCTGCTCGGCGCGACCACCTGGCGGATCGAGGAAATCACCCGCGACCGGGTGATCGTCGTCCCCGCCCCCGGCGCCCCCGGCGCCGTCCCCTTCTGGCGCGGGGACGGGATCGGCCGCCCGGCCGAGCTGGGCCGGGCGATCGGCGCCTTCGCCCGCGAGGCGGTCTCGCGCGAGCCCGGCGAGCTCGCCGCCGAGTACGACCTCGACCCGCGCGCCGCCAACAATCTCGTCACCTATCTGCGCGAGCAGCAGCAGGCGACCCGGGTCGTCCCCTCCGACGAGACGATCGTGGTCGAGCGCTTCCGCGACGAGATCGGCGACTGGCGCCTCTGCATCCTCTCGCCCTTCGGCGGCCGCGTCCACGCCGCCTGGGGCCTCGCCCTCGCCGCCAAGATCCGCGCCGAGCGCGACCTCGAGGCGGACGCGATCTGGTCCGACGACGGGATCGTCATCCACCTCCCCGACGCCGACGAGCCGCCGCCCGCCGACCTGGTCCTGATCGAGCCCGACGAGGTCGAGGACCTGGTCGTCTCCGAGCTCTCCGGCTCGGCCCTGTTCGGCGCCCGTTTCCGCGAGAACGCCTCCCGCTCGCTGCTGATCCCGCGCGCCTACCCCGGCAAGCGCACGCCGCTCTGGCAGCAGCGGCTGAAGTCCCAGAGCCTGCTCGAGGTGGCGCGGGACTTCCCCCGCTTCCCGGTCATCCTCGAGACCTACCGCGAGTGTCTGCGCGACGTCCTCGACCTGCCGGCCCTGGACGAGCTGCTGCGCAAGCTGCACGCGCGCCAGCTCAGCCTGGTCGAGGTCGAGACCCCGACCGCTTCGCCCTTCGCCTCCTCGCTGCTGTTCGACTACGTCGCCACCCACATGTACGAGGGGGACACGCCGAACGCCGAGCGGCGGGCGGCGGCGCTGGCGCTCGACCGCGACCTGCTGCGCGAGCTGCTGGGCCAGGAGGAGCTGCGTGAGCTGATCGACCCCGAGGCCCTGGAGGAGGTCGAGGAACAGCTGCAGCACCGCACCGAGGCCGGCCGCGCCGGCGATCGCGATGCCCTGCAGCAGCTGCTGCGAAACCTCGGCGACCTCACCGCCTCCGAGTGCGAGGAGCGCGTCGCCGCGGGCTACTCGGCCGCTTCGATGCTGGACAAACTAGTCGCCGAGCGCCGCGTTGCCAAGGTGCGGATGGCCGGCGAGGAGCGCTACGTCGCCGCCGAGGACGCCGGCCTCTACCGCGACGCGCTCGGGGTGCCGCCGCCGGCCGGGCTGCCGGAGACCTTCCTCGAGCACCACCCGGACGCGATGCGGGCCCTGGTCCGCCGCTTTGCCCGCACCCACGGCCCCTTCCCGACCGCCCGCCTCGCCGCGCGGTACGCGGTCGACCCGGCGCCCGCCCTGCGCGAGCTCGAGGCCGAAGGGGCGCTGGTCCGCGGCGAGCTGCTCCCGGGCGGGACCGAGCGCGAGTGGTGCGACTCCGAAGTCCTGCGCCGGGTCCGCCGCGCCAGCCTCGCCCGCCTGCGCAAGGAGGTCGAGGCGGCCGACCGCACCGAGCTGGCCCGCTTCCTGCCGAGTTGGCAGAACGTCGACGCCTTCCGCCGCGCCGGCGCCGGCCCCGACCGCCTGCGCGAGGCGCTGGTGCCGCTGCAGGGCGTGGCGCTTACGCCGAAAGTCTGGGAGGGGGACGTGCTGCCGCGCCGGCTCGGCGCCTACTCGCCGACCTGGCTCGACGAGCTCTGCACCAGCGGCGAGCTGGTCTGGATCGGCGCCGGCGCCCTCGGCCGCTCCGACGGCCGCGTCGCCCTCTACTTCCGCGAGGACGTCCGCCTCGCCGGCCCACCCCCCGCCAACGCCAAGCTGGAGTCGCCGGCGGGCGAGGTCCACGAGGCGATCCGCGAGCGCCTCGCCGCCGGTCCCTCGTTCTGGCTCGACCTGCTCGCCGACCTCGACCATCCCGCCGAGGAGCTCCACAACGCCCTCTGGGACCTGGCCTGGACCGGCGAGGTGACCAACGACGCCTTCTCGCCGCTGCGGGCGCCGCGCCTGCGCGCCGTCGCCTCCTCCGAGCGCCAGGGCCGCCGTTTCGCCCGCCGCCGCTCGAGCGCCGGCGCCGCCGTGCAGGGCCGCTGGTCGCTGACCGCGCCGATCTTCGCCAACGCCCCCGGCCCCGGCGCCCGCCTGCGCGCCCAGGCGGAGCTGATGATGGAGCGCTACGGGATCGTCACCCGCGAGACCGTGCTCGCCGAGGGCGTGCCCGGCGGCTTCTCCACCCTCTACGCCGAGCTCGGCAACCTGGAGCTGCTCGGCACCGCCCGCCGCGGCTACTTCGTCGAGGGCCTCGGCGGCGCCCAGTTCGCCCTGCCCGGCGCGGTCGAGCGCCTGCGCTCGCTGCCCGAAGCCGACGGCTCCTACCTCGTCCTCGCCGCCACCGACCCCGCCAACCCCTACGGCGCCTCGCTGCCATGGCCGAAACTGGAGGGCGGCAGGCGCCCCGGCCGCACTCCCGGCGCGCACCTGCTGCTGCGCGACGGCGAGCCCTGGGTCTTCGTCGAGCGCGGTGGCCGCGGCGTTCTCCGCCTGCGCTCGCTGGCAGGAGCCGAGCTGGAGGAGGCGATGCGGGCCCTGGCTGACGCCGTCGCCGCCGGCCAGCTGCCGAAACTGGCGATCGAGAAACTCGACGGCGAGGCGGTGATCGGCTCCGGCCACGAGGAGGCGCTGATCGGCGCCGGATTCAGTCGCGGCCCGCGCAAACTGACCGCCTCCGCCTAGCGAGTCCCTCTCGCTCGCTCGTCGTCATACTCCGGCCTAGTGTCTGACGGGGAGCAGAGCGCGGTCGAACTGCTGAAGAGCGTCACGCTTTTCGCCGATCTCGAGGAAGGCGAGCTGGAGCGCTTCTCCCACGTCGCCGTACCCCGATCCTTCCCGGCCGCCACCCGCGTCTTCCACGAGGGCGACAACTCCGACGCCTGCTACATCGTCAAGGAGGGCAGCTTCCGGGTCACCCGCGAGCACTCCGACGGCCGCGCGATCACCCTCGCCACCCTCGGTCCGGGCGAGATCTTCGGCGAGCTGGCGATGCTCGACGGCGACAAACGCTCGGCCAGCGCCGAGGCGCTGACCGACGGCGAGCTGCTGGCGCTCCCCGCCGGCGACGTGCGCTCGCTGCTGGCCCGCCACCCGGAGATCGCCCTGAAGCTGGTCGCCGGCCTCGTCCGCCGCCTCCGCGCCGCCAACGTCCGCCTCACCAAACAGTCCTTCCAGACGGTCCCCAGCCGGGTCGCCGGGATCCTCGCCCAGCTCTCGCGCGAGGGCCAGGACAACGGCTCCGGCGAGGTGACGATCAGGATGAACCAGACCGACCTCGCCCAGCTCGCCGGCACCTCGCGCGAGAGCGTCAGCCGCTTCCTCGCCGAGCTCGAGCGCGCCGGCGTCGTCCGCTCCGGCCGCGGCCGCGTCACTGTCCTCGACCCGCCCAAGCTGCGCAACTACATCTATTGACGGGACGGCTGGAGCTGGGATTTCCCGGGCCGGTGGTGAGGGGACGGTCGCAGTTGAGGTCGGCGTCAACGACGACCCCGCCGCACTCGGCTGCCCGGAGTACGCCCGCGGCTTCCCCTGGTGCCGGGCGACGATCACGCCGCCGGCCCGGGGCTACGCCGACGCGCTTGGCTGGGTCCAGCTGGTCGACACCCGCTGGACATTCCTCCCCGGCTTCGCCGGTTCTTGACGAGTTGACCCCACCATGGTGTGGGTAACTCGACAAAACTCGATGAGAATGCCGCATGGCTGACTTCCCAAAGCAGCGGGCCAAGATGGTCGAGCGGCAGCTGCGGCGGCGGGGGATCTTCGACGAGCGGGTTCTGGAGGCGATGGGCCAGGTGCCGCGGGAGGCCTTCGTGCCGGCGAAGTCGCGCCACCGTGCCTACGCCGACTCGGCCCTGCCGATCGGCGAGGAGCAGACGATCTCCCAGCCCTGGATCGTCGCCGCCATCTGCCAGGCGCTGGAGCTGCGCGGCGAGGAGCGGGTGCTCGAGGTCGGGACCGGCTCCGGCTACTCGGCGGCGGTGCTTTCCCTGCTCGCGGCCGAGGTGATCGGGGTCGAGCGCCACGAGTCGCTCGCCCGCGGCGCCGGCGAGGTTCTGAGCTCGCTGGGGATGGAGAACGTCCGCGTCCTGATCGGCGACGGCAGCCGCGGCCTGCCCGAGGCAGGCCCGTTCGAGGCGATCGCCGTCCATGCCACGGCCCCGGCGCCGCCGCCGGCGCTGCTCGCCCAGCTGGCCGACGGCGGCCGCCTGGTGGTGCCGATCGCGGCCGAGGAGGCCGACGCGCTGACCGTCCTGCGCCGCCGGGGCGAGGACGTCGAACGGCGCGAGATCGCCCCCTGCCGCTTCGTCCCGCTGATCGGCGAGGAGGGGTACTAGGAGGGATTGGCGAAACCCCCGCGCACGTCTGGCGGCGCCGGACACACTGCGCGGTGCGGCGTCCTCAGTCGGCCAAATAGCGGTGCTATTCGGCCTCCCTGCGTCCTTGCCCCGCT
>Ga0157292_10000040_pt1 | contig 15660 bp, 12 predicted proteins | sample NitcycUS179409R1_FD_108401 | JGI IMG/M metagenome (GOLD analysis project Ga0157292, IMG submission 108401) | Soil microbial communities from Arlington Agricultural Research Station in Wisconsin, USA - Nitrogen cycling UWRJ-S179-409R-1 | ecosystem: Environmental > Terrestrial > Soil >... | reverse complement strand
AGTTCTGCCAAGTTATGGGCATAGCCAGGGTCTTAGTGAGCGCGTTCTTAGTCGGGTCCAGCGAAGTAAGGTGCAAGCCCCTATCCTTCCCACCGAATCTTTCCTTCCTGTTAGCAATAGCCATAATCATGGCTGCTGGTGCGGAAACCTGATTCTTTCCAAACTCCGTGAACAAGTCCATTACTTCACGAGTGCTGGCATCAACCAAATCAATTTCCTTACCCTTCCTGTTCTTGATCTTCCCCTCATAAGCGCGTTTTCCTAGGGTGAAATACTTGCCCATTCCGCCCGCATAGTCGGAAGTAACACGCTTGCCGTATCGACCTTTACCGAAGTCCGAACTAAGCGGGTCTGTCTCTACCTTAGCACCCATAACGGCGTGTAACTGAGCAAGCATTATCGTCCCTGAAGTATACGATAACAACTGCTTGAGGTGCTCCCGCGCTATGAGCCCTGCGGTAGTGTCGCCCTTATACGCGGCTGGCAGTTTAGTAAGCAGAGTATTGACCATCTTGCCGATCTGATCCATATTGGACTTCATGTATCGACCAGCAAACAAGCCAAGATTTACAGCGTCAGCCTTGTCCTCCATGTCCAAGTAATCCGGAGTTATAGCCTTATTACGGAAACGCTCGGGGATATACTTGCTATTTGGAGTAAAGCGTTCCTTGACTTTCAACTTGCTACGGCCGGTAGCCTGGTTGATTTCATCCCCGATTTTCTTAGCTACTTCAGGGTTATCCGGGTTGAACGCTTCGGCAGCTTTTCTTCCATCGGTTTTGATCTTGCTCTCATAGAGCTTTACGTGAGCATCGTATAGCTGTTTAGCTGCGCCAATACGAATGTCATCAATGACCTCGTATGCCCTAGCTGAAGCACGCGCCGGGTTGATAATGGCCTTACCTTTACGCTTGGGTATGATCTTCTCAAATAGACCTTCAGCAAAGTCCACCCCGGCTAAGGCTTCCTCCTGCTTATGGGAGCCAACGTATAGGTTCGCTATCTCAGCCCACGACTTGCCGCCGAACTTTTTCTGCGGGACCATCAGTTCATGCTTAGCCAGCGCCTCCCTGGATTTCTTATAGGAAGCCTCACTAGCGTATGACTTGAACTGCTGGATTAGGGCCTTGTTCCAGAAACTACGGCCAAAGAAATTCTTGCCTTGGCGCAGAACTGGACCCATATCTCCAGTAGTCTTCATCCCATGAACAGCCCGGAAAAACTTCGTAGTATAGTCCTTTACCTTTCGTGGTTCTTTCTCCACAGGCAAAGGTGCAAACTCATACGGGGGCTTCGGGGGCTTTCCTCCGGGGGGAGGATTAACCGGGAGTTTCGGTCCTCTACCGCCAGGAACTCCACCTAATCCAACGGCTCCGGTTTCGTTACCTGCAATTCTTCCGAGCGTCTCTTTTGCTTCCTTGTAGAGCTTCCCAAAAGTTCCCCCTCGATTAGATCCAGCACCGCTAGATATTCCGCTTGATCTAAATCGCTCAGGTTCTGCGATTTCTGCCGATCGTGAGAGAGTATCGAGCTCAGTGTCTGGTCGCCCGCGCGCTGCTGTATACTCCCGTAAGAGTCCCTGTATCTCTGGAGCATAATTTCCATCTGATCCGGTGATAGCTTTGAGAATGGCTTCGGCATCTTTTGCTCTCCTTGCAGTGCTATACTTGGAATCCGTTATAGCTAAATTCCAAGTAAAGTTCGCCCCCTCGTCACGCGCAATATTGTGATTGAATTCATGCAGGGCGACATGGGCGATAAACTCAGCAGCTTCCTTAGGATCGCTAAAGTTCTCCATAGCACCAAGCGGATTCACTAACAGAGCGTATTCTCCACTACCCGAGGCAGTAGCTTTAGGACTTGGAATATTAACGCCACCCTTGGTAGAATCAGCTATACGGAAGCCATACTTGATGGTCTTACCAAGTTGAGTTGATGGGAATAGCTTATCAAGGCGGTCATACATCCCACCCATTACATCTGCGACTTTGCGCAAATGTGGGCTCTGTTCAACCCGGCGTAATTCCTCCGCAGTATAGCGCTTACCGGAGTCCAGGACTACGTGCTTATTTCCCTTTACAGGAGCAAGATCATCGAATACTTTCTGAAGCTCGCCGACCCTTACTTGCTCAGCATCCTTGACTACGTTGTCTGAAATCCACTTCTTAACCGTAGCCTTTAACTCGTCCTTGATGCCTTCACGATTAAGCTCGAATGGGTATGTCCGTGCAGTATCTTTAACGGTGGGTTTTACGTTGAGGACAATCTTTCCTGGCACATGTGGGATATCAAATTGATTGTATCCGATAGCTTCATCCACAGCATATGCACCGTTATTTAGGTAGATTATTTCTCCACCCTTACGAGTCTTGTCATCGAGTTCGTAGTGAATATCAATCTCCGCGCCTGGAGTTGATATGCTATTAACTTTAGGCGGGAATGCTTTTGGTCCGGCTAATTCCTCAATCTTTCCAAAGCCAGGCTTACTTTTACCAGACAGGAAAGCATTTATGTCTGCCTGATCCTGACCATAAGCCTGATATTTATGGACATTGCTCATGCCTGGGGAATTCTCAACAATCTTGTCGATCTTCCTTGCGGCGTTATTTAACTTATACTTTGGGAAGAAAACCTCAACCTGAAACCCGGTTTTTTCTCCCGGATCAAGAACTTCCCGGTTAAGTTCTACGCCAGTCTCCTTAGTCTTCAGTTGTTCTGGGTTTCCCTCAAAGGTATACTTTACCTTCTGACCACCCTCATCAACAATTGACGTTATCTTTACGTAGTCACCGCCCAGTAATGGGGCTGCTTTAGCAAAGCCGAATCCACCTCGTGCCTTGGCAATATCACGCTTACCAGACTTACCAATATCTGTGAAGATAGTGTATAAGTCTTCCTCTTTAATACCACGGCCCTCGTCTTTAATGACCAAAGAATTTGATGGTAGATTGGTTTCAGGGTTTGTAGTTACGTGGTTAAAGCCAACCTTGATGGGTCCATCAATACCAGATATGTTCCTCTCATCAGCAGCATTCTGGAATAATTCTGTAGTCGATGTGCTAGCTGGATCTGACTTGTAGAGAGCTACACCTAATGCGTCGAGCACATCTTTATCGGCCCCACCCATAACAATATTAGACCGGCCAGTCTTGGGGTTAACTGGTCCCTCAACACGAGCTTCTGATGGCTCATCGAATGGTCTAATAAGGTCTGGATCGTTGGCTAGTGATGCCTCATGTTGGGCAAGCTCCGCCTCGTATTTCTCCTTAGCAGCCTTACCCTTATTGTATGCTTCTTCAGGAGTCTCCACCTTCCGCATAGCACCAGCTAGGCGATCATCCGGTGCCTTAACGTCTAGGACCTCCCCGGTTTTGGGATTAACGAATTCGCCCTGTGATGTCTGGCGAACTCGCGGCTTAGGAGCTTCAACCGGGAGTCTGGTTTCGGTAAGCCAATCATTGAATGATTTAGCATCAACCGATAGGCCCTCACCAAACTTGGGCTGCTCTTTAGTTAAGCCCTTCACATAGGCGCTATAGTCGTTAATTGCTTTCCTAGCCTCTACATCAGTCAGCCCGGTTTTCTCTGATATACGCTTGGCTGCAAAGCCAAATTTTTCTAAGGTCTGCTTGTTATTCCCACTTGGAGAAAGTCGCTTGCCAGCACCAAAGATATACCGTGATTCGTCATCCGGGAACATCACGTCTACTGCATCGTGATTCCCACGGAATATCTTGGCCCGCTGGCTTGGTGGCTTCTGCTTAACTGGCTGTTCAACAATAGGCGGAGCAACCGGGGGAGCCTGAGCAACCGGGGGCTGGACTACTGGAGGCTGAACTGCTGGAGGCAGATCGTTGATACGGTCTACATCAGCCTGCTGTGTGGGAGTCCTACTGATAATCTCACCCTCAGGAGTATTAACGCCTAACGACATTCCTGGAGGCGGGCCTGCTGGCTTAGGCGGAGCTACAACAGGCGGATTAGTGGGGACAATAGGTGGGCTCTGCTGGAGTATGGGCTGAGTAGTAGAAGATCCCCATTGCTGGCCCGTTGATGCGGGCGGTCCTACAGGCGGAGCTACAGGTGGCTCATAGAATGCGGTATTCGTTGGTGCTGGCTGTGTGGCGTCTAGGGTTAATGTATTCGGTCCTTGCTTCGGAGGTTCTACTGTAGCCCCGGTTAAGCTGGTTCCGAATTGCCCCAGCTTAGCCATTTTCCTACCCTGATAACCGCCTATGGTTCCGCCAGTTGCAGCACCAAAAGCAGTCCCGGATAAAGCTGCTGCGGCAATCTGATCTGGCGTAGCTAACTTCCCAGACTCAGCCCACTCTGTGGGTATAGCACCCAGAGCATTAGTAACACCGCCCTCGGCAGCACCAAGTAAAGCTGTCTTGCCCGCATACTTGGCGACTTCCTTAAGGCCAGCCCCGCCTAACTTTGCTGCAGGTCCAGCTATGTTAATGGCACCTAAGCCAGTCTGAACTGCTAACTGTGTAGGATTATATTGGTAGTCTGGATTGATCCACTTATCATAGCCCTGCCCGGCTAATTCTCCCAGGAAAGAACCGCCCGCACCGCCAGCTATTGCGCCGAAACCGAACCCACCCATAGCTCCTAATACGGAACCAGCAACGGCAGGAACTACCCTTAAGCCAGTGCTGATTCCCTGCTGCATACCAGTCATCTCGAACGGACTAGGCTGCATATTAGCAACTACGTTACTGGCCTGCCGGTTATACTCATCAAGCGGTTTAGCCCTGCCTGAATACTTAACCGGGCCTACCGTTGATTGGGGGGCATCCCACATGGTAGCGTTAGCCAATACGGGATCTATGCCGGAATTGGGTGGCTCGACTATGGGTTCTTGCGGTAAGAGCTTCCCATTATCGTCATACCGCATAGCCTGAGGTTTGCCCCAGTTAGCGGTAAGGTTTCCAGGCTGCGGGGCTACAGGCGCAAATACATTGTAGTCGTTTTGTGGAAAGTATCTGCTGGGCTGTAGTTTGTCTTCAGGTATTAAGTTGCCGTTATCATCGTATCTAGGCATGATCTACCTACTTGACACCCTTTGAGGTATCCCAGCCTTTGCCATCCCAAACGCCAAGTTTAGGCCCTTCACCAGGAATATTAACCCAGAATCGCGTCTTACCGATTTTCCGTTGATTCATCGGTGGCGGAGTTCCGCTAGTAGGCGTGTCTTCGCCCGGCTTTGTAACCGGGGGCTGTCCTGGGTTAACTGCTGGTTGGGTGCCGCCCTTATTTCTAACGGTCGTAGACGTAGTATTTTCCGGAACGGTCTTCATCAAAGCATTGTATTTGTCTGTTATTGCTTTCTTTTCTTCTGCGGTTCTTCCACCTAATATTGCGGGGCGTCCCCGTGGGACAAGCATCGCTTCGCCACTCGGACCTTCCTCGAACCAGTCTGCTATATCGGGGAACTCGTCACGGTTTTCTTCCACGAACTGTTGGGTAAGCAAGTCCCTTTGGTTCTTAATCTCATTGGCAGTTAATGGGCGTGTGGTCTGGCTAGTAGTCCCATCACCTGAACCGGAACCACCGGGAGCCGCATTAACTTGCTCCTGGACTTTTCCTCTTAACCTAATGTTAGACTGGTCCCAAATCTGCTGTTGACGTGCGGCACGTTCCCTAAATTGCTGTTCGTCGTCAACAATCTCCAGCTTGGCTTTCTTTTGCATATCCAGGATTTCTTGCATGTTGTAGTCCTGGATGTTCAGCTTTTCCGTTCCGCCACCCTTCTTATTGATCCAGTATTCGCCGGTCTTATTTACCTTGAATATCGTGCCACCATTCAATAGACCCTCAGCAACTGATGCCTTACGGGCATTAGTCTGGGCGTTCATGGTAGTGGCATCGGCACGTTCCTGGGCTATGCGGTTCTTCTCAGCACGATCAAGATTAAGGCTTTCTAAAGTTGCCTTCCTTAATTCTTGATTAGCCGTTGCGTTACTCGCATCCTGCTCTGCGTCAGCTAGACCCTTATAGCCGGTAGTGGAAGTCTTCCACTGCTCCATAGCGTTGTCATATGGAGAGCGCACAATCTGGCGTCCCATATTGAATCCGACCATTGGGTTATTGGCCGCAGTCCCGGCTAAGCCGCCCAACAATATTCCGCCCAGCATACGCTTCTTAGACGGGTTGTAACCTTCCTGGTATGGCTGATCTGCCATAGCTTGGCGGTATTGGTCTAAGGCAGTCATCTGGGGCGGAGGTGCAGGCGGAAGCTCCATACCGGGATTAGGCGCAGCAAATGCATTCCGCATTCCTGGTATCATTTGCTGTTCTTCCGGCGGAGGCTGACCCATAAGCGGTCCACCCTGATTGAAGATGCCCTGGTTCTGGACATCTTCCTCTAAGGGATCGCGGTATGCCTTGAGCGGATTGATCTTGGATAGGAAGTTGAGTGGGTTAGCCATTGTCTTATACCCTTACTTCTTGGGCATCAATCCGCCGGTTAATGCACCGCCGGCAGCGCCGGCGAAACCACCAACTCCTGCTAAGGCAAGCTGCTCCATAAAGCCAGGAGTCATCAATAACTCATTAAGCTGTGAGTTAACTCCGGTCCTAGCCTGGTATTCGCTATTGAGTAGGCCGGAATTCAAATCAAGATTATGCTGGGCCGCGTTGTAATCCTGATTGTATAGACCTTGTAACCCACCTGCCCCGGCTAACTGCATGTTCTGATTGTTTGTAACGTTGAACTGGTCTACGTCAGCAATCGCCGCAGCACTAGCCTGAGCCAGAGACATACCCGCCATACGATACTTACTGATCGTATCCTGCAGGTTAGTTTCCATCTCACCAGCGCCCATCATACCCTTATACTGATTACCAGTTTTCAGGGTCTGAAAGGCATTCTCGGAGTCTGTCATACCCTGAGCGCCCCACTTGCGCCCTGAGTTGACAGCATCCTTAATGTTCATCTCTGAAGCCATACCAGCTTCATACATGCCCTTAGCAGCATCGCGCCTGAGGGCGCGGGCTGCACTATCAAATCCAGGACCATAGCCGCCTTGCACAGCCTGACGACGATTTAATTCGTCCTGTGTCTGTGAGGCATACCCGGCTATTGGAGCTAACGAAGTCTGGCGAATCTTGGCCTTATCTGATTCGGTATAGCCGCCAGTCTGGTTAAACTCGTCGTAGGTTCCATTGGCCCTATACCGATTGGCATCGGCATCAGTAAGGCCACCAGTCTTGCCAAACTGTTTTAGACCCTGAACGTTCTCCATGATAGAGGCTTCACGCTCAGGGCTGAAACCTCCAGTCTCACCGAATGCCATAGCGGAGTCGTATACCCCACCGAGGCGTCCGGTATCAACTGTCCCATGAGAACCAGTATTCAAGCCGCGATAGAGATTCGCAAGTTCTTCTCTATTGCCTAAGTTGGCCGCGTCTAAGCCTTCTAGACGCTTCATGTTAGCTGCTTGATTAACGTCATATTCCGACTTGGTTTCAGCAGCTAATTCCTTGGTGTTGGTCTTAGCGTCTTTTCTGTCTTTTTTTCCCATTATAAGTCCCTTATGAGAACGATGTCTGGATTCCTGACAAAGCCGTAATGACGCTCCAATGAAGCGACTAACTTGGGATCTTTCACAAAGACGTGAAGCTGCTCTAGACCACACTTTTGGGAAGCCATAATGGCGACTTCCATAAGCCTGTCTAACGCCTTAGCCCGCTTAAAACTGGAAACATTACAGTCCGTAATGAATATGGCCTCACCGAACTTCCGGACCATACCATAAGCAAGGACTGCATCGCCGTCCACAACTATACGGTCTACTATGCGGGGGCCATCAGTTCGAGTTTCAAAAGTGAACTGATCCTTCAGCCGCTCTAGTTCTTTATTGTGTTCTGAGCTCGGAAGTATCAACCGCATTTAGCAGGCCCATTTGCTCACTAACGCCCAAACGCTTAGCTATGAGTGTTTCAGCTTGCTTGACAGTTTCGTTGATGTTAAACGGGCTACCCGGATAGAACGAAAATGCGGGGCCTTCACCCTCAGCAGTTGTCAGGCTTTCCTCGTCGATCACGATATAGATCGGCGTAACGATGAACTTAATAACCTTTACTTTCATGTCCACTCCACAACCTGAATCTTGTAAGATTGGGCATATGAGTTAGCGTCAGCTAACGGGCTAATACCGCGAAGGTGAGTTGCTGGTCCAGCAGTAACCGGATTCCCTGCACCATCCGAAAGATACACATCAACAGCAACACTCAATCTAGGTGCAGTATCAGTATTACGCAGCAAACCTGTAGAGGCGATTACGTAGGTTTTTTCTGCCTGCACAGTGTATGGCAATACCACTATAGCAGCGTTAACACCCACCGCGAAACTCAGTGTGACTCTAGCAACTCTGGGTGCCATAGATATGTTCTTCCAAGTAAGGTTGTCAGCCAGGTATCTTAAACCAGCACCTTGACCACCAGTGCCTAACCTATCTGCACTAGGAACTTGACCGAGTGCTAAAGCGGCCGCATTCAGGTTGTATAGGTTACCGCCATTACGCGCGGGTAATGGTTCAGGGAAACGTTCACCTGGGATAATACCAGCTGTAAGATACGTGGCGTCTAGATTAGTTCCAGTAATGGAGCCACCAGTAATGGCAACGCCGTTAGCATTCTGAATTGACATGCTACCAAAGCCAAGATTAGTCCTAGCTTCAGCGCCACTGGAACCACCAGTTCCCCCGCCTAAAACTCCTATTGGTTTAGTTGCCCACGCGGAACCGTTCCATTCTTGGAATACGTTTGAACCACGTTCAAGACGCATCGCAGTTACAGGAATACTAGTGCCACTAGGATTCATGGCAACTGTCTCGACGATCTTAACATTGAACTCGTTAAGAAAGTTTACGTATGTCGAGGTTAGCTTGGGATTAGTCCAATCCGCCATTACAAGATTCCTCGTGCTTTCCAGCTAAGTTGACCGCCGATACGAACGCCAGAATTGTTGAACATAAAGACCTTGAAGAACTTCGGATCAGGCACCTTATCGTAGTCGTATACGGCGTAGGTTTCAACTTGAGTTTCTGGTGTAACCGTGATACTTTCAATATACTTGAAGGCTTTCTTGAAGTAGACAAGATCACCACCAGCAGTTGGAGGCTGAGGTATAATCTCCGTTCCACCGTCATTCTCACGCTTCACGTAAAGCGAAATCGTGAAACGCTTGAACATCATCAAGGCTTTACGATCGGCTGCTGAGAATGTGAATCTAACCCTTACCCACCTAACTTGTGGAGCAAATACAGTCTGCGTAGGATAAGGACCAGACCATACGCCATTCTTATCAGCAAACCAGATCTCAGTCCCAAATGTGAAGTTTGGAATTATGTTCTCGAAGTTCCAGTCTATACCAACAATCGTGTTGTCGAAGTAATCCACGAAGTCATGCGTTTCGTCATATTCACCACTATACTCAGTAGGCTGAATCCATAGCGGGTAGCCAGCATTGACCTGGGCCTGTGGACTAGCGAAACCATTGTTTACGAAGTGCTCCTCATACGTCTGAAATACATTCAGGTTGTAGTAAATTATGCCGTCACGCTTGAGCCCGTTAGTTATGGTGCCAGAGAAGTCTGAGATATACGTGGTTTGAATATCATAGTCTTCCGGCATTGCTACGTCTACCGTAGCATAGACTACTGGGCTCTTATTACCTGCAATGTCCTCAGCTTGAATACCATACGTGATCTTACCGCCCTGCTTTTCTTGAATAGCAAAGAACGTCCCACGTAGCTGGGCGCTAATCAGGGTAGTGTCACGGTATATCGTGAAGAAATTAATCTCGAATACCGACGGTGGAATCGTCCACGATAACGTTACTGCGTTGCCGATCGCCAGAGCCGTAATAGCGAATGTGCCTAAGGGTGGAACAACTACATCAACGACTGCTGGGGCCAGCGAGTATACGCCTTCGGTGTTAATGCCTTTAATTAAAAACCGGGTTGTGCCGACCAGAATCGGATCTAAGAGAACCAGATTCGTTCCAGTAGACAGTAATCGTGTAGCAGTTTCCCATACGTCACCCTGACGAACTTCATACAGAATATAGCCAGTAGTCGGGGGAACCCACTTAATGATTACATTCGTCCGCGTTAGCTCGAACGTTGCAGTGATAACGTTCGGCGGAACTGGAACTGGTGTTTTATCAATTCGCTTTACAACTGTTGGCGGGGGATCTACGATAGTGGCAAGACGATCAATCTCGTCCGCCATTTTAAGCAGAACATCAGCCAGATTCGGATCTATCCCCCGAATGAATTGTAGCAGTGAATTGATAACTGCCGACTGTGTAGCCATTAAGCCCTAGTTGCCCAAAGCGGACGGCTAAACACTTCCATTTTACGGATTCTAAAGTTATCATTCCATGCTGTCAGTCGGATCTTAATGGAGCACTTTTCGTTCACCAGTAAGAACGGAATGATCTTTTCCCCAACTACGCTTTGCAGCTGAATGCTGGGGAGATTCATGCTCGGCGTGTTGTCCAAGCCTACGGCGCTTATTGCCAAAGCTCCTGAGCCTAGGATTCTAAACCGGGCTGCGTTAAAGCTATGAATCCAGCCAGACTGCACATAGTGCAGAGCAAACTGTGCTAGTGAAGTGTAGGCATTACCTTCATCGTGGTATACGTTTTCTCCCTGATTGTAGATATTACCAGCAAACCCGCCTACCCGGAATATAGTTTTGCCTACGGTGACTAGCCCTGCCGGACCACTAGAAACGCCCTGCACGCCTATGGACTTCGGTGTGATATTACCAGCTAAGATCCACGGATGCCAAGTAATCGAAGCAGCGTCCATACCGTTCTCGTAGTTTCCTACCAGGATATGGCTTGGTTCTGTGTTGTTGTCCAGTGGTGCGTTAATGTAAATCAGTAGTTTCTTCGGGTCGATTACCAACTGCATCTTGTGGAAGTAATGCTTGTTGATTCGCTTCCACCAGTTGTCAACTTTACCAGTCAGCGGGTTGGCAGTATCAAACGATCCATTATAGGCGTAAAGTCCAGCAGCGTCGGCTACCAAGAAATTGTCGCTGTTTGCGCCCTTAGCATCTAGATACTGCGAAGTGCCATTCAGGCTACACCCGATACCGCGGTCAAGTGTGATGATAGGCCACGTTGAAGGTTCGTATGTGTTGTCCTTGGTAGTGTATGTGTGGCCTGGGATAGGACCCTTAAAGATGTAGAAATTATCGCGGTATTCGATGCCGGCTTTTACGCCTACGGTCTCGTTAGGATCGCATACAATAAATCCAGATAGCTTGTCAAGCGATTCAGGCTCGTCCGACTTAGAGAAACGCACCATGCTAGGATTGGCATCTTCGCCCCCATATGCGAGGCGCTTACGGTAGGGAGCCATCCACAAGCACGCAGGTATAGTTCCGAACTGATCGAACGTATAGTCTGCCGTGATTTCTAACGCTGCGTCGAAGTAGTCGATAGTCAGTGTAGTTGTAGTATTGTCTTCGATTGTTCCGCCCGGCACAAAGAAATACTCGTAACCTTCCTGATCCCCATTGTAGGCTTCGATAGCGCGGGTAGAGATTAGTCGTCGCTTTGCAGTTCCGGGAGGACCGATAGGGATGTTTTCCAGGTAAAGTTTCTTGTCACCTGGAGCATCAAACTTAGGGAATATTGCTGGTCCCGGTGCTGTTACGAAGCCGGAACTTGTCTGGTATACGAAAGCTACTACATGAGTGCCCTTCTCGATGAAGCCAGCTTCCGTAGAATTTACTGCGGTAAAGGTTCCAACTGGGGCCTCGCCGCCAGCAGGTCTTACTGTGCCAGGACCTGCGCCTTCGTAGACGTAGACCTTTTCGCCAGGCAAACCTTTAATGCCGTTATGCGGGCTGATATAAAGTCTGGTATAAAACTGACAGACCGAGAAGTCCAGCATCGCAGCAATCGTTAAGATCGGCGTAGCTGAGACTTTTAGGTCGTAAAGGTTTCCGGCACTGTCCAGAATGATATCGCGGTCAGCTTCGCCTTCACGCTTATAGGTATGGAAGCGCCTCAGGTTTGCGATCACTGTAGTTGCGGTTGGAAACCCTTCACGGGTTTTCATCTCGAAACCTTCAGTAATCAAATTTTGGCTGTCGATTAGATGGTCGGCAGGGGTAGAATCCGCGAAACTATCCCTACCGAACAACCCGCCAAAGACATTAACTTCTATTGGCGTGTGATCTTGGATCATGATTAGTTCGCGATATCTAAGGCAAACTGAACGCCAGTAACAACGTTAGGCAAAGTCCCAGAAACCGCCACACGAATACGAATGCGATCGTATTTCTCCACGAGGAGATCGTTCCCAACAGGAGTAAGTTCCAGTAATCGGGGAGTTCCAGCTGGGAGGGGCTGAGCTTTAGTCGTGTTGGCTTCACTAGGAGAAAGCATAGAAGCAGTTCCAGTTCCGCTCTTGCCAAGGTTTGTGACAGAGATAGTCACATAGTTGGAAGCGTTAGCTGGTAACGCGCTGGCACTTACGAGGAAAACCTGGGCGAGTCTACCGTTGGAATCAGCGAACAAGTAGAAGTCCGTCATGCCAGTAGTGGCAACATCACGGGCATCTGTCTGGGTAAGAACGTCCGATGAGAGAGCGTTGGCCTTAGTCCAGCTTGGGGCCAGGATAGTTCCCTTATTGATGTAGATATCACCAGCGGTAATATCCGTATAAAGGGAACCCTTACCAGCAATGTTCTTGCCGGTATTTGCACTCGGAACGCCAGCAGCACAAAGCTGAACTACCTTGGCACTAGCTAAATCCTTTAACCGGCCCCAGATCGTATTGCGCAGATTTGTAATCATACGTCCCCCTGAATGTATCGGACAGGACAGCCCGATTTTTTAGACTACTGTTGATCGACGATTCATTGCACCACGATATGGCCTACGACGAACGCCATAAGCTCCTTGCACTCTTTTACCCATTGTGCGCAGTAAAATGTCTTCTGCTCGGACTACTTCAGGACCAAGCTCATCGTAGCGTGTAGGATTGTTACCCACATGCAAGCAAGCCAACTGGGCCGTGCGTGCTGCCAGCCAGGTCTTCGCTTTAGGAACTTCAACGATAGAACCCGGAGTGTCTAGCGGGTGAATACTCCTGATGTAATCGAGCATTACTTCACGAGGATTCGATGGCGGATTAATGAAAATCGTATTACGCCGCCAAGCCCACTCAGACACCCGGTTTCCAGTTGTATAGTTCTTGTCGATATTGATTACCTGATTGACTTCGTTCCATTTCTCATGCGAACCGGGCGAGCGATCCCACAGGCGAATAGGCTCTACCATGTCAATAGGAACTTCGTCCATAGTAGTATCGCCGATTTCCACGGTAGTAACCGGGGCCTGTTCTTCGAGCAATAGCGGAAGTTCTTCACGCTCGAAAAGCAAGGCCAGTTCGTCGTTAGCTTTATTGAGAAGCGGCAAAAGAATAGAATCGCTCCAATACGATTGTGTTGGATCGGTAAGCAATACCGCGACTTGAGCCGTAATCTCAGTAGCTAACATGTTTAGACTCCAGCAGGAACGAAGCCGAGTTCTTTGTAAGCCTTAGCGTTTATGACTGTGCGGCACAACCCACAAATGATAGCTCCGTCAGGAAGTGTTCCCTTACACGCGGGGCACTTCTGTATAACGGCCGCCACGTCAATGTTCCACTCACGCTCGATACCAAGCCAGGAGCAGGCTTTGCGCTGTAGTTCGCTAATCGCGGCGCTTCGATGGAATTTGTTCCAGCAGTCATCGCCCTCATTCACTAGCTTGGCAAACCAATTGCGCTGCTGCAGATTTGCCAGTTCCAGTTCCTTCGGGAAGTTCTTGCGGACTTCCTCTACGGTGTAACTTCCTGGAACGCAGAAGATTCCAGGTTGACAATTCTCGCCCAGTCCAAGCTGGGCACTGGTATACTGCCTGGTAAGCTGTTCTGCCGTAGTGAAGGCCAGTTCCTTATTGACGATACTACGTCCCTCACCCATATAAATCGGGTAGGTAACTTCGCCGAGAACTAGAACCTGAATTTCACCAACCTTGGCCGCAGGAATTTCATAGATGCTAGGATTGATATGCGGCGCCGGGATACGGATCTTGATCGGAACAATTGAAACGATCGTAGCTTTCGTTGGGTCCATTAGCCCACCTCACCTAAGTATTGCTTGAAGTATTCAACTTCCTGCTGGAACTTCGCTTCTTCGTCGTCCTGCAAGTCGGATGCAGAAGGCATCTTCCCTTTATTGGTATAGAAATGCATGAAGAATGCGACTGCACGATGCACCAAAGGAAGAAACTCACCTGAAGCCGTTTGGAATATCCAGATCGGTTCATAGCCAGTTTTTTCCATTAGTTCTTTGTTGTCACCGATGTATTGCAATTTCTCGAGAACCCAACGATCTTTGTAGAAAGGATACTTTGGAACCTCTCGGACTCCCTTATAACGACGCAACAGAATGTCTGTGCTCCCCAAGAAGTCGTTGTATTCTCCGAAACGTTTCTCCGTTAGCCCGGTTGTCCAAGCTATGCGGAAGTTCGGCCGATTGTCCAGAGAAGTTCCAAAGTGCTCTTTCAGCCAGCGATTGATTTTTAGTTCGTCGCTCATGGTCTAGCTATCTCGCTGGGAAATTCAATTACCCGTTTACCACATTGGACACAAATCACGTAATGCCATAGCAAGTTGCCACGCCATTCCGTGTAGTTCATGCACGGTTCCAATCTAAGTAAGTGCTTTAACCAATGAAGCATTTAGCTTTCCAGTATTAACCGGGCTGGTCTAGTAGAATTCTCCCAGAACCGATACCAGCCAGCCCGGTTAACGCTTACCCTTAGGAGTCCACGTTTACCGCGGATACCACTTAACGCCGTCAAAAACCATAGAGATGGCCCGGCCCACTACCGCAGTTGCCGCTGCGCCAATGTTGCCGGTTGCGACTGTGGTAAACGCTCCGTCCGGAATAAGGGTGACTTCACCAATGAAACCGGGAAACGGCGGCCACAGGTTAGTAAGAGCAGCCGCACCGGAAACGTGATGGATAGGATGCGTAATGGTTACGTCCGCAGCACTAGCGAGGACGGGACCAACTACGCCTCCGGGAGGATTGATCCAAGCACGCGAAGCAAACTTAGCGAGATCTACGTCAGGCATGTTGAGTCTCCAAAAAAGTAGTCCAGACTGTCTAATGTTCCCTCACCAGTTCTGGGGTAAAACTGGTGCCCAAGCATCACCAAACAGCCCGGACTTCCCGTTAGTAACCGGCCGGAACAGTCAGGTTGTAGATGTAGGACGCCGCCTGTGGATTCTTGTGGAAAAGATTCCACGAAGCCACAATGTAGAAGATCTGCGACGTGGCTACGCCACCGGAAGGACCACGCATCTCGAAAATCTTACGGCCGCCGACCGTATAGAATCCGGGAGCCTTGAGTTCAGCACGTCCCCACAGCGAGGAGATGTTGAAATCAATACGGGTCTTATCCCACAGGTATGAAGTCTTCACTGGAGCGCCAGCGATCTGCATACCCTGACCGAAATACAGGTTAAGGTCTTCTTCCTTAGCCTGCTTCTGGATGATAGAAACTAACGTTCCGAGAGACTCGTAGCTCGCCGCCTGCGCGGGATGCATCCAAGCTTCCGGCTTATAGTTCTT
>Ga0157292_10000039_pt1 | contig 16281 bp, 13 predicted proteins | sample NitcycUS179409R1_FD_108401 | JGI IMG/M metagenome (GOLD analysis project Ga0157292, IMG submission 108401) | Soil microbial communities from Arlington Agricultural Research Station in Wisconsin, USA - Nitrogen cycling UWRJ-S179-409R-1 | ecosystem: Environmental > Terrestrial > Soil >... | reverse complement strand
GATTAAAATAAACCGAATGGCAGAACCAACTACGGCAGGATATAATCCAATAGATACACAATTATTAGCAGATACGGCAGTTCCATTAGTGCAATCGCCTACAAGATTTATTGTGCAGGATGTAAGAAGAAAAGAGTTAGAACCTGATTTTTCTAAAAATCCTTTTACAGAAACATCTCTATTTGGCACACCTTTTAAAGAAGAGCCTAGAGCACTAAGAGGCTACGCTAATGAATATTTTGAAGAAGCTAATGTAAAGCTTTCTAGTGGAGATTATGTGGCTCGTTATGAAGAATTTATTCCAGGAACAAACAACCAAGAAAGACTTGCACAAAAACAAACAACTACAGAAAAATGGACTAACGGTTTTACTAAATTATTAGGTAAGACAGGTGTAGCAGTTTTAGGGGGCACTTTAGGTGTTGCGGACAGTTTAGTGGAAGGAATAGCTAAAGGAAGTTTATCAGAGGCTTATAATACAAAATTTAATAATTGGTTAGATGATTTGAATGTTCAAATGGACTATAAATTGCCTAATTATTATACAGAACAAGAACAAAACGCAAGTTTCTTAGGACAAACTACTCAAGCTAATTTTTGGGCAGATAAGGTTTTCGGAGGACTTTCATTTACAGCAGGAGCTTTAATTTCGGAAGGAATTTGGACAGCTGCAACAGGCGGCGTTGGATTATTAGCATCGGAAAGTCAATTAGCAAGATTAGCAAAATGGACTGTTAAAGGTGCGGGAGGAGAAGCTAAAACTTTACAAGCATTAAACGCCGCCAAAAAAATGGCTAAAGGTTCTTCAGATGCACTATTAGATGCAACAGCCGCTAACGCAAAAGCTCTAGGGAAAGAGGTAGGGTTGGGAGAAAATCTTCTAACAGCAATTGCAGACCAAGCTAAGAACACTTCTATAAACGCTTATAAAATTAAAAAAGCAGGGGATGTTGCTTTAGTAGCTACACGTTCAGCAGGATATGAAGCGGGAATGGAAGCTAGACAGTATATGAATTCTACAGAACATGCTTGGCTAGAAAATTACCAAAAAGTAAATGGAGCAGAACCTCCCCAAGAAGAATATGCTGAATTTAAAGACGGCTTGACAAATTCTGCAAACGCTGTTTTTGGAGCAAATATGATTATTGTAGGAGGAAGTAATATTGTTCAGTTTGGGAATGCTTTATTAGGAAAATCTACAAATCCTCTAGCGGGAAACAATTTCTTAAAAAGAAGTTTGTTAGGTGTAGGCTTTGACAAAGAAGTTTCAGATTTAGGTAAGGTTACATATAAAGCTCTAGAAGCTACAAAAGGGCAGAAAATCGCAGGAAAAGTGTGGGGAGTTTTAGGTGCAGCTATTCCAGAATCTCAAGAGGAAATGGGACAAAGGGTTGTGTCACAAACTGCGGAAAACTATATGCTAAAAGCGTTTGATAGTAAGAACACTAAAACAACTTATGGAGTTGCAGACGCTTTCACAGAATCTTTAAATAACACTTATGGAACTCAAGAAGGTTGGACGGAAGGATTTATTGGAGCAATTGTCGGGGTTTTAGGAGCAGGAGCACATTCAAGATTTAAGTTTGGAGAAGTTACAGAAGAAAGAGAAAATATAGCTAAGAATGTAGATTACGCTAATCAATTTACAGCAGAAAATCATATGAATAATGTGATTGCTAATAATAAGATAATCGCCGCTCAAGAAAGTAAAGAACAAGCACAGCAAAGAGGAGATTTAGTAGGAGAAGTTTTGGCAGACTCTGCTTCAGCTATTCATTATATTGATAGAAATTTAGCTATAGGAAATACTCACGAAGGAGTTGCAGATTTTAAAAGACAAGTTAATGCAATAACAGATAAAAACCTAGCTATTGATTTAGGGTTGGGTACAAGTGAAGAAGCTATAGAACAAGCTAAAGCTTTCAAAGAGCAAAAAATATTAGAATTTGAAAATCTTTCCGAAAAACATCAAAAAAATTTAAATTACGCTCAAGCGTTATTAGGAGAAACAGAGTTTGCAGGATTGGAAGGAGTTGCTGAAAAATTAAAATTAAAGGCAGAAGAGCTTGAAAATATAGGAATTAAACTTGACAAATTAACTACAAGAGAAGTGGTAAGAGCAATGGCTTATAGTATGACTATGGGTGAAGTTGCTATGAAAACTAATCAAGATTTAGTAAGTCACGTAAAAAACCTAGTTGCAAGTTCAATCAACGGACAAAATATCACAGACGCTCTAGAAGTACAGCAAGTATTAGATTTAGCTCCAAAAGAAAAAACTTTAAAACTTTCTCAATTAAATTTACAGCTATTTAATCTTGACAAACAAGAGAAAAAAGCATTAAATCGACAGTTTGAAGCCTCTAAAGTTAGTGAGAGCAGTTTAGCTACCCCCGAAGATAGTAAGGCTCGTCAAAATGCTCTAATAGACATTAATCAAGAACTTGTAAGACTTCAAGAGGAAAAAAATAATGTAGCTCAACAAAAACAATTAGCTTTAGATGCAATAGGTATTAATAATTACACCGATGCAAATATTACGGTTGATATGTTTGACGCACAAAATGAAAATCTTGATAAATTACGTTCCACTTTAGCTGATATAAAACTTACAGACCCAGAGAAATTCTTTGAGATTCAAAAGGCATTGCAAGCACAATCTAAAGCTGTTCAGCATATCCATAATTATAGAAGAACATCACAAGCAATTGTAAATCCAAACACTCGCGTAAAAGTGTTGAATGGTTGGATTACAAATCTTTTAAATAAGAACACTAAACTTGAAGAAGGGACAGCAGCATATTTTACAGACGTTTTAGAGAATTGGCAAAAAGAAACAGTTGTTGTATTTCAAGAGAATGACAACTTAAAAAATAGAAAAGCTTTTCAAAACGGTGAAGAGGTAACGGAGAAGTACAAACAACAATTAGGAAAAGAGGTTAGAGAAGGTAGACAATTGAATTCCATAGACAAAGAAATCTATGACGCTTACCAAAAAGATATTGAAGATAACGCTAAGGAAACTATTGAAAATGGAAATCCAGTAGTTGCACCAAAAGCAGAGTTAACAACTTTAGAACAGCTTAAAAATAAAGTAGCGGAGATAATCAGTTCTAATGACTACCTCACTCAATACTTCGGAACAGATTTGGCGGAACAAAATAAAACAAAACCTTCTGAGGATGACGTAAAAGAATATGAAGAATTATTGTCTAAAATCGACAGGAATGTTGAACCAAATACAGATAGAATTGTAAGCAGACCCACAGGATTTTATAAAAACATAGGGCTGACAAATGAAGAAACAGATCGTTTTAAAGAGCTACAAATAAAACTGAACGATTGGCTAACCTTAGAAGGAACTACTACACAAGATAACCAAAGTGTGGCAGAAATGTTGGATTTAATTGACGCGCTTCAAACAAAAGCAGTGGTAGATGTTACAAAAATTGAACTGATAGATAGTGATTATACTTCTGTTTTAGATGTTACAGATGAGTTGGCTAATTCTGCGGGGAGTTCTGTTAGAGGGTTGCAAACACCTACAAGTGCCTTAGCTACAAGAAGTAAAAACCCAAATACAAAAGCGGTTAATATTAGATTTAGTCACATTAGAATTGAAACTTTAGCTAATTTCTTTCCAAATTCCAGCTTTATAGTAAATGAAAATAAAACTTTTGAAATCATTTTAAGTGACGGTCAAACTTTGGCGGGAAAAATAAATGAAAAAGGAGGACAAGACATACCTTTGAGAGAGTGGGAAAAAGTGATGTCTCAATCAAATGTACTAATTAAAAACTTTGGAACAAATTCTTCTGCAATTTCTCAATTTCTAGGATTAGATTCACAAGGAAAAGAATTGTATCAGAACGTACCTTCAGATTTCGACTATCAACAAACTGATGGAACAAACTTAAATATAGACCAAGTTGCTGTAAATCAAGTTAAGAATGGAGACACTCTAGACTTATTCGTAAGTTCAACAGATAGTTATAATGCAAGTTTATCTAAGAAAGAATTACCAAACCAAATTCATATCTATGTTATGAAAGGCGGTAAACTTCTAGGATCACTTCCCGCTTCTTACAGTAAAGAAAGTGTGGAAGGAATCGGCATACCTTTATCTGACCTTAGAAAATCCGCCGCGGAATTCACTAAAGGAAAAGAAGGGCTTATAAAACTTCCGCAAAAAATGACGGCTCAAATAACATTTATAGGAGCACCTCAAATAACTTTAGAAAAAAGTGGAGAAGAAGTAGTTACTAAAAATAATCCTTTCACTAAAGAAATGTTGCAAAATGTTATAGGGCAAGGGTTTATTGAAAATGGTAAAATTACATCTACAACAAAAATAGACGTAAATCAGTTTATAAATAAAATTAGTAGTTCAAATAAGGATGCTAAAATCCCTTTTGTTGCTTTTAATTACAATGGTAAAGTTGTAGCGTTCCCCGTTAATTTAAATTCGTTTACAGTTGACCAAAGTGAGGCGGTTTTAGAAGTATTTAATAGCGCGGAAGCAACTACAGCAGTGAAAGCTAAGACTTTAGTGGACGCTTTAATAGCAAATGGTTTGGAAGCCTCTTCCTACGGAATTGATTTTACAGATAAAGAAGGTTGGATAGATTCTCAAGAAACAGAAAACGCTTTAAATGATTTATCTCAAATTAAGCAATTTGTGGATGTTGAAAGATTCGCCACAAAAAACTATAAAAAAGAAAGTTTAATTAATGACGCTACAATTGCTATAAGAATTGACGATGTCCCTTTTCAGTCAAGTAAGATAATGCTAAGTATGTCTAATAAAATAGACGGTGACGTTTTAGGCTATAGAGAGTTTTTAGAAGAAAGCGAAAAAAGAGAAATTGAAATTAGAACAAGTTTAAATACAGTTGCTAATGAATTGTATTCAGCTTACATAAATAATGAAGAATTAGATAACACTTTTACTCAAACATTTGATGAAAATCCTATAATAAAAGGAGATGTTAGTGATATTATAATGCGTCAAAACATCAACACTTTAAAAACGGCAATTAAAGGGGCTTCTCAGAAAACTAAAAAAATTATTGGTGCAGATTTATTTAAAAGAGCTAGTGACTTATTTAACGAGTTAAACTATTCCGCCAAAAAAGTAAAAGACGTAAAACAACAAATTAAAGATAGCGAATATTATCAAGATATCGATACTACGTTTGTGACAGTTGACGAGAACGGAGAATTAGAAAATCCTAACATTAATCAAGCAGAAGCTATAGAAGAACTTGGAGGAATAAAAACAGAGGAAGAATTTAATGAAGCTTTGGACGCAAGTGACTTAGATTATTTGAAAACTTCTAAAGCACCTCTATTCCAAGATTTATCACAATTCAACAATATCGCCGTAAAAGAAGAAACAACAGAAGGACTGCAAGATAAGGTAAACACAGAAGTTAAAGACACTTTAGAAGCTACAATAAAACAACCTGAAAACTATGAACTACAAGCTAGTTTAAATAACATTGAAGGGTATAGTAGTTTTGTGTGGAATACTTCTCATGAAGCTGTAAAAACGCTATTGAAAGACATTGAAAAGAAAGCTTTAGATATTAATGTTGATTTAAGAGGATTAGCTGAAACTTATGACGTAAAATCACAAGAAGAAATATTAAGAGTTACAAATTCTCTAAGCAATTTAATTCGCCCTGACGCTAATCAAGCTGATATGGATAATTTTATAGCTGTTTATCAAGAATTTACAAATGTCACCCCTGAATTACAAAGAGCTGTTGTAAAAGTGGATGAACAATATAGGGATAAAAAACTAATTGGTTTAGATACGAATTCTTCCGAATATAAAGTGTTCAAAGATAGTGGACTTCTTAAAATTCAGGATGGAGTTTATATGGTTACAGACGGCGCGGAGAAATCTTTAGCAGAAGTGGAAAGTTTAATGGCTACAAACCCTCAAGTTTTTCCTGCGGGAACAATACAAGCAGACTTAAATAATACAGCTTTAGTAAAAGAAGATTTGAATGCTTACGTTGAAAGTCAAATGGCGGATGTTCAAACAAATGATGCAGAATACGATTTAGATACAGTTAAGAAATTAATCTATTATAAAACTTATTTCGGTACACAAGGAGTAAAATCGGCGGAAAAAAGCTTTGAAACTCAACTGTCACAATTACCAAACGTAGAAATAAGTAACAGAGACTACCTTACATCTGATTTTATAGCAGAAGTAAGAAACAAACAGTTGAATGGCGAAAATGCAGTTTTGAATAATTTGGTGTTTTCAGATAAAGGGATTCAGTTAAAGTTTACTGATGAAATAAGTGTCAACGCTATGAACGAGTATCTAAAAGAGGATTTAGATTTACGCAATTACTTTTTACTGTCAAAATTTACAAACTTTGAAGTTACAAATGTAATACAGGACGATATTATTAGCACAAGAGATGCATTAATCAATGGGTCAAAAAAAGAAAATTATAAAGGAGACTATAAAACTATAGATTCGCAAACTTTACAGGTAAAAACGTCGGAAGATTTCATCACATTAAATGATAAAAATTATGAAAGAGTGAGTTCTGACTTCTTTGTGGAGTTGAAACCAAACGAAACCCAATTTCTTACGATAAATAACGATAAGCCAACTTTAAATATTGATACGGCTAACTATACAACTGTTCAAAGCGAAGCTAAGATAGAGAGTTTAAATAAATATTCCGCCGAAGAAAGTAAAAAAATTGATGATTCATTAGGTTGTGAGTAGAAAAAGTATTATATTTGCAGTATAAACTTAAAAATATAGTATATGAGCATGGGAAGCGAAATAATGGAAGAATATTATGATGCAATTTTGTTTGAGTATAAAAAATCATTAAGAGTAGTATACAAAGAATTAGATATTACAACGTATGAAACAACTTCGGAATTGATTGATAAAATTAAAAGAATTAAGTTGGAAATTGATTCTAATTTAAAGCCCTTAATAAATTATTACGAGCGAGATAACATTCTTTAAGATAAAACTATGAAAATATTAAAATTTATACTTGATATCCTTATAGATAAAAGTGTTGACGAACAAGAACAAGAGTATTTGAAAAAATATGGTTATCCTGATGAGTCCGTTATTTTTACAGATAGAAGAGGCAGAATTAGCAGACTTATAGGAAAAAATGAATTTATAGAAGTTGCTAATTCTGATTGGTATAAGAAAATTGAAGCAGGAATAAAAGAAAAAGGATATTTTAAAATTGATTCTTTATAATTTTCGGCGAAAAAGAAATAAAAACAGCAAAAATATAATTAAAAATAAAGACATCTAAATGGCTTGTAACCTTCACACAAACGAACAAGGACAGATAATAAAAGTAACAACAGATAGTGGTGTAGAAAGCCGTTTATTCAAATCAATTGCAAATCATGTATTAGTTAATAGTACTGAAGATGCTTTAGAGATTTATAAAAATAAATTTACTAAACAGTTTGAAGATTTAGAAGAGTCTGATATAACTTTCACGCATCAAATAAACGGCGAAACATTTAGCAGTTTTAAGGAAGCTTTGTCGGCGGGAAAAGAAAATCAAAAAATAGAAATAGGCTTTGAGGTTGACGGTAAATTTACATCTCTGCTCACAGTTACTAAAAACACTGAACTAAGTGATGAAATAGGATTCCTACAAGCAGGGATACTTAACGGTAATATTTCTGAGAGTAGAGTTAAGATAGGGAATGAGTACCTTTTGCAACCATCAGGAGAAAGCCAAGAAAAACAAATGGCTTCGTTAAGTGTATTAAGAAACTTAGCATCGTTAAATCTAGGTTCGCAATCTTTACAAGCCGATGGAATGACTTTCACAGTAAACAAGACTTTCGGTATAGAAACTGTATTTGATAAACAAGGTAATAAAGTAGAAGTTGACAAGACAGAGATAGATGCGATGTCCGAACAAGAGATTAGAGCGAAGTATGATAATGTAGATGATATTATATTTGAAAGATATTATAAAGAATTAGTTCCTGTAAAAAGAGATTTACCTACAAATGAACCTATAGTAAGAACCGATGCTGAAAATGTACAGAATCTTTTAGCTATTTTAAAAAAGATGGGTATTACTGTAAATACTCTTATTAATTACAACACTAACTTTGAAATTAAAAATGGTGTAAATCCTAATGCAGAAGCTTGGGCTGACATCACCAATCAAGTAATCGGAATTACTGCGGGGTATGAAAATCCACAAAACTTACTAGAAGAAACAGTTCACTTTATTGTTGAAGCTTTTCCACAAGATAGGATAGAAAACATTTTAAGAAACCTGTATAAGAGTGAAGAATATAAACAGCATTATGAAATTCAAAAAGCGATTTATTCTGATGAATACGCGGGACAAGAATTAGAAGATGTTGTAAACAGAGAAATATTAGGAAAAATAATTGTAAACGCTTTAAACCAAACGGAAGTAAAAGGCGAAACTCAGCAAAACTTTTTCGATAATGCTTTAAGATTAGTTTCAGAATTCTTTCAAGATATCGCTAATTACTTCAAACCTCAATACGTACAAGAATTAAATTCTGTAATAGAAGATATCCAAGATATGTTAGATTCTCAGGATATTGGTATTTTAGAATTAAGTAATTTTAAAGGAAGTGATAAAAGATTTTATAATATCGGCGGGAAATCTGAAAATGATAAAATTGTAACTTCTTTGAAAAAAGGAATCGGGGTTTTACAAAGACAAGCTAATAACTTAATAGCTACAAATAATAACTCTCCAACGACAAGAGCAGAATTAAAAAGAATCGAAAAATCCTTAGATGAAGAAATAGACGCACACTCCGTTAGAAGTTTAGTGCAAATTGTAGAGAATTATACAAATCAATTAAACGCCGCGATAAAAGATTCAAAAGAGAATAATAAAGATTACACTCTAACTCCCGAAGAAGAGGTAATATATAAAAACTTAACCAAAGAAGTAACTCCAACTTTAGGAGAGGTTAAAAATGTATTGCAGAATGATTCTAAGTACAAAGATAGTAAATGGAATCCTATAATTGAGGCTATAACAAAAGTTGAAGCAGGGGTTTCTGATATGGTGGCAAGTAGGGCGGTGAGTAGCGAAACCACTTTTCAAAAGCTATTTAATAAACTTACAGTTGAAAAAGGGATGTCTGAAAAAGACGCTAAAGCATTATTAGCTTGGCACACAAGAGCACAATCGGAGAACAACATCATACATTCGACCTTTGGGACACTTGGTAATTCCTCAGATTTGCTTGCTAATATGTTTTCTACAACAGCTACGGCAACTTATGGACTCGCTAATAGAACAGACCATAATGAACTTAAAAAATACCAAGAAGGACTTCATAAATTAGGGTTTGATGAAAGATGGGTTTCAAGTTTGGCTAAAGACCACTATTTCCTTTCAGAAGTTGATTTTGTAAAGTATAATGTAGAGTTAGATAAAATTTTCTTAGAGGAATTCAAAGCTGTAATAAAAACTGACCTGACAGATGCGGAAATTCTTAAAAGAAGAGATAAAAGTACTTTGGAATGGAGTGATGCTGAACAAGAGCAAATAAAACAGCAGATAGAAGATAGAGCTAGAGAAGAACAAGACTCTAGAATGAATGATAAATATAATAAGGAATATGAGGAAAGTATAAAAAACAATAATATTTCTAAAGAAACTCAAAAAGTTTTAAGATCATTCAGTACAGAATATAATTTAATAACGGCGCAAGCAAGGAATAAAGACGGTCAAATAGATTACCAACTACTAAGACCGCAAGATAGAATAAGAAAAGACCAATTAGATTTAAGTAGAAAACAAGTTAAAAGTTATGTTGACGAACTTGGAGAATTAAAGCAAGGTTTAGAATTAGTAGATGGGGAAATTGTTTTATTAGAAGGAGCATCACCTGAAGCCACACTAGCTTTTGAAATTAATAAACTAGATTCTACATTTAAGAAATCAATTACTTCAGAAGAAATCCCTCAAGCTTTTTTAGACTTCCTAGATTCTAAATCTAATTTGTCTTATGAAGAGCAATTATACGCACTATATTCTAATAGTAATATAGGAATGACTGACGAATATTGGGAGCAAGTTGGTAAAAATCAAGAACAAGAAACAGCCATTGATGTCGCAATAGAAAATGCACAAGGGAATACAAAATTATTAAATGAAATAAACTCACTTGTAACTGAGAGAGATGAAATTCAGTTCAAACTTAGAAACATTAAGAAAGTGTATTCTAATAAAAACAATCCTATTGAGCTTAATGTTGAAGCAATGTCTCAATTAACAAAAGACAAAGTTATAGATTTAGAGACCGAGTTAGGAGAAATCCGCGCAGAGTTAAGATTAAAAACAGAAGGAATAAAAATTAGCCCACAAGAAAGTTTAATAGACACTAAATTAACTACGAATAAAGCTTGGCAAGATTTAATAGCTGATTATACTTTAAATAACCCTGATGCACCAATTACAGCAATACTAAACTCAGCTAAACAAAACATGACTGCTAAGAATGCAGACATGGTGGATAAAACTAGAATACAAGTTGGAGAATATCAAAGAGGAAAACGTGTAAACTTATCTAAATCTATACAAAATGAACTTGAAAGACAAGATTTAAGCGAAAAGGATTTATTGAACCTTGAAATTTCAAATCAATTTTTAAAAACTTATGCAGAAAATAGATTAGCTTCTTACTATAAAAGATACAGTCCCCAAGGATATTTAGATTTTCAACAGGTTTTGGCTAATAGAGAAAGTTTATCCAGTGTTGTATCAAGGGTTAATGAATTTGAATATTTAAAAATCTCGCCGAACTACTCGTTCTTAGAAGAAGATAAATCTAATATTAACTCCGATTATATTGTAAATTCAGGATTTGGAGCAGTTCAGCCAAAATTGAGCAAGTATGCAAATAAAGATTTTGCAGAAAGATTTGGGGCAGTTACTAGAAATTCAGATGGTACATTTGCAACATCCTCTAAAAACCAAAAGGAGTTTGAAGCGTATAAGCTGACAATAGAATTTAGAAAAAATCAATTAAAAACTTTAGAAGCGAGTAAAGCTTATAATATTTTTACAACCCCACCCGTAAGAAGAAATTTAACAGAAAGATGGTTAGAACTTAGAAAAACACTAACTAATTTCAAAGGTTCTTGGCAAGAACTTACACAGTATGTCGAAGACGACCAAGAACTAGGAGATGTTAGATTTGGTACAGATGGGCTTACAATCCCTAAAAGATATCTACAGCCACTACAGAACAAAGAAGATCAGTCAACAGATATTTTTACAGCTTTAACAATGGTAAATACGGAGGCTAATTTATATATGTCTCGTATTAAACATTACGGAGATTTTAAATCTATTATGGATGCCGTAGAAAACAGAAGCTATGGAGATGTAGAGGCAAGTTCAACAAACCGATATAAAATGATTCAGTCTGCGTGGTTGAATGACGTAATGGGTGTAAAACAATCTAGGTCAGCATCTTTTGATTTATTTGGTAATAAAGTAGAAGCATCAAAAGTAGTAAACACTGTAGGGTCATTTGTAGGATTTAAAGGATTGGCATTTAATCCTATAATAGCAACAACAGCATTATTAACAGGAGGAGCTAAAATTGTGGTAGAAAGAGCTGTACAACAGTATGTAAACAGAGATTCATTTAAACAAGGGAGAATTGAAGCTTCTAAATTAATGAATGAGAGCATGGCAGAGGCGGGAAAAATAAGAACAACAGGCAGATTAAATGCTATTGGGCAGTTTTTTGGAGCTTTTGAAAGAGAGGGAAGTTTGAGGGGGTCTAAATTTAATCCTGTTTCTAGATTTGCTCCACGATTAGGGATGGTGGCGTATCAAGCTGTAAATTTTCCTTTGTACACAACAGGACTAATGAGCACTCTACACGATTTTAAATTAATAGACGGAAGAATAGTTAAATTCACAGACTATCAAAGGGCAGAAAGAAATAAGAATGTAGATACAACAGATAAAGAAATACAGAATAGTTGGGAAAAAGAAACTAATACAATTTACAGTTTATTAGAGAACAAAGATTCGGGAGAGGTATCTTTAGATAAGTCTAAATTAGTAGGCGTATTAAAAAATGCAGATGGTTCTTTAATGTCTTCAGAAGAAGTAGATAAAACTGTAGCTGATACTTATGATGATATAAGAATGCAGATTAGAAATATTAACTCAAGAATTGATTTGCAACTCCCACATGAAGAGAAAGTAGCCGCATCAAGAGACTTTCTTACAAATTTCCTTTTAAAATTTAAACGATTTATGATTCCGCTTTGGGAAGAGAGATTTAAGCCTCAAAAACCAAGCATACAGTCTAGACAATTAGAGAGTGGAAGTTATAGTGGTATTTGGATTATGGCTAATGATATAGTCAAAGAAATGAGGAATAATGGGGGAAAACTCATGGAAGCCTTTAAGAAACAATATTACGGGGATACAAGTTACGAAAGAGCCAAACTAAAAGAAATACAAGAGCGATTAAAAGGAACAGATGAAAAAGACTATTCGGAAGAGGATAAAGCAGACATCAAAGAGTTAAAAGATATTATTGTCGGAGGAATGGAATTACATAGTTTAAGAAGACAACTACTTCAAAGAATAGGAATCGATGTTTTGATGGTAAATACTTTGATAGGACTTGCTTTAGTTCTTAGGGGTTATGCTGATGACCCAGACCAAGAGTCAAACTATACTTTGCAAATGGCAAACTTATTGACATATAGATTGGTGTCAGAGGTTCACGGGTCTTCTTCAGGAATAATTAAGACTTATACAGATGTAGCTTCTGCTCCGTTTCAAGGAATTCAGCAATTGGTTGATATTTCTAAACTAGCGGATAAGAAATCTTATGATGAAGGTAAGATAGCCAAATCATTAGGAAGAGTTTTACCTTTTGCTTCTGCGTATGGTCAAATGGCTAACCCTTTTGTTGCGGCGGATAATAAAAGATATTACAATGAAGTGAAGGATGATGTGTTCTCTTACCTTCCCATCTATTATATGTTAAATCCTGATAAAGAAGACGAAGAGTAGACTTATATATTTTTTACACCTAATCCCCTTAGAAATTTGGGGATTTTTTATTTTCTATCTGTTTTACCTCTTTTCCCGCGAAATTATAAAATAAATTAATTTTTTCTTGCAAGAGTCAAATAAACATCTTATATTTGCCGTATAAACTTTAAAAAGATAAAAATGAAACAATCAGAACTAGAAGAAGTGATTAAAGATGAAATTAGAGCAATTATAATGTCTCATAAAGAAGGTAAAATAACCGACGAGGAATACTATGAAAAAATGATGATGTATAATGAAATTTGTGGAGCTTTAAACGCGTAAAAATGGAAGAACAAGAAACAGTTTGGCTAAATCCTCACGAAAGTAGAATTATCGGAGTGATGGGAGAGTATATCTATTTAAAAGCAGAGTATCCTGAGTATATAATAGTAACAACAGAAAAGGAGTACTTCAACATCTTTAAAAGGTATGTATCATCCAAGAGAGATTTTTGTGAAAGATATAATCATTTTTGCGGTGTCCATGGAGAATTAACTGCTAAGAAGTACAAAAGAATGGAGAAAGACATAATTCTCAATGAGTATTTTGATGTAGAGGATGATGGTGAAAACGAAGGATTAGAAATGAGACAAATACCTTACCCTACATATTTAGTTTATGAGTTTGAGAAACATGTAGATATGGAGCATGGGTAGTATGACACCACAACAGTTTAAAGTAAAATATCCACAGTATTCTGATTTAGAAGGAGATGCTTTGTGGGATAGGATGACAGAAATGTTATTACAATCAGATAACGTTTTAACGGCAGACCCAAACCAAGAAAAAGTTTACCACGAACCTTTCAAAACGAACATACTTCAAGATGACGGAGTTTATAGAGAAATGACATTCCAAGTAGAAGATAGCTCTACTACAAGGTGGTTAAATAATAAAGGAGAGGAAGTAAAATTAAAGGGGGATGTAATTTCTGCTAAACAGACAACCTCTTATAAAATGGAAATAGTAGATTTTAGTAAATTATGAGATGTAGCGGTTGTGGAGGAACATTAGGTCGTGATTGTTTTAACGAACAAGAATGTGTAGAAATATCTCGGCAAAGAGAAAGTGATTATAGAGAATTAGAAGGACTTTGGAATGAGATTGCGGAGTTACAAGATAAAGTTAATATACTTGAAGAAGTGTTAGACCATCACCGTATTCCACTTCCTTATGATAAACCTGTAATTGGTAATAGTTCAGAGGAAGAGGATGATGAGGACGGTTCATTGCCTTTTTAACTTTTTTCGCGGCAAAAACAAATAAAAACAGAAATATTATGGACAGTGAACAAATTAGAAAATTAAAGCATCTTGGTATAGATGTAAATCAATGCAGTTTAGATATTTTTGATAACTTATTAGAACTATGCACATACCTGTTCGAGGAACTTGAAATTAAAGAGGAAGATAGGTTTAAGTACGAACTTTTCCGACTAACTAAGAATCCAACAAATTAAGATATGGAAGTATTACTTAAAAAAACAAAGATAACCAAAAGTGTGGTTAATCAATCACTGTTAGGAAGTAGCAGTTTGTATTTAGACCACTCTAATTACGATGTACTAGGATGGTGTTTATTGAGCGGGAAAAGAGATGTCAGATATATTCTATTATATAACAGAATCAAGAACACAATAGTTAGACTACAATATACAGATGTGAGCGAAATAACTACAGAGAGTAAGAATGTGCAACGTGGAAGCAGTCAAGAGGGTTATACTTATCCAATGACTTATTATCTTCACATATATTGTAGAGATTTCGGCAGAAGTCTAACTGTTGTTTACAGTGAAAATGAGCAAGAGGTTTTATTAGAGAAAGAAAAATTAATTGCTTTTCTAAGAGAAGTTAATCAAAAAGGGCAAATTTATGTATAACAAGTATCACATTATCCTAAAAGACAAAGTTACAGAAGAAATTTGTGAATTATACAATGATATATTCAACAGAAACAATGGAGTAGCTTTTTGGCAAATAGATAAAAATTGGGAAATAATTTCGATAAAACAATTTATTGGAAAATTTAAAAATGTTGATTTATATGACGGCGATAAAGTATTAGTAAAAGGCACTAAGAAAGTTGGTAACTATGAAACGAAAATAATTAGAGATTCTCAAGGGTGGACTTTAAAAGAGAATAAAACTTATTTAAATAATGACAAATGTTTCACGGCAATTATAGAGAAATTATGAAATTAACAGACAAAGCAAAAACAGATTTTGAATATTATATCTATTCTAACGATAAAGTCAGTTCAACAACAAATGATTATGGTTGGAATATAGAATCTTTTTACGAGCTAACCCCAACATTTCAAAACGCACTTATTATAGAGTGGTTTGATTCTACGTGGATTTATGTAAATGTGCTAAGATATGATGATAAGTGGAAAATGATTGTAGAAGGTCAATTCAGATATATTTTTGATTCAAGACAAGAAGCTTTAAATGAGGCGATAAGTAAAGCTAATGAATTATATAATAGAGAATGAATAAAATAGCAGTTGTTGGTAGCCGTGGATTTTCTGATTATTCTTTTTTCGCGGAAAAATTAAAAACATTAATTTCCAACTTAGAAGGAGAAATTGAATTTGTAAGCGGAGGCTGTAAATCAGGGGGTGACGCATTAATAGCTAGATACTGCAAAGAGAACGGCTTAAAGCTAACAGAATATTTACCTGATTGGGATAAATTGGGGAAACGAGCAGGATTTGTAAGAAATCAATTAATTGTAGATGATTGCACACATCTTATAGCATATTGGAATTTACTGTCAAAAGGTACAGAGAGTAGTATTAAAATGGCAAAAGAACAAAATAAACCAGTAAAAATTGTAAAAGTATGAAAGAATACAACAAAGGCATACTTTGGCAAATGAAAAATAATCCTGTAATATCTTATAAAAGAGGTGGTGGAATAACAAGAAGAGATTTAGCTCTAGCTATGATTTATACATTTGGAGGTTATCAAATGAAGTGGTCAAATAACGTTGTGGAATCAGAGGAAGATTTAGATGTAGAATTGACCCACTACCAATTTTTAAGAAAATACAATTTACTATGAAAATAACTTACGAAAAACAATACACAGAACAGAAGTTTAAATATTTCACTCTGTATCAAAATCTGTCATTTAGTTCAACTAATGTGTTTTGGGAGTATTACAATTTAGTTAAGAAT
>Ga0157292_10000038_pt1 | contig 16747 bp, 20 predicted proteins | sample NitcycUS179409R1_FD_108401 | JGI IMG/M metagenome (GOLD analysis project Ga0157292, IMG submission 108401) | Soil microbial communities from Arlington Agricultural Research Station in Wisconsin, USA - Nitrogen cycling UWRJ-S179-409R-1 | ecosystem: Environmental > Terrestrial > Soil >... | reverse complement strand
GAACGCGCCCTACGTCTTCCTCCCCCTCTGCGCGATCTTCCTGCTCGGCCTCTTCGACTGGCGTCGCCGGCGGCGGGTAGCCAACCTCGACCTGCTGGCCCTGCTCGGCTTCGGCGTCTCCCATTACTTCTTCAACCAGGGGGAGATCGGGGTCTCGGTGCCGCTGCAGTACCCGGTCCTGCTCTACCTCCTCGGGCGGGCGCTGTGGATCGGGTGGCGCGGCCGCGGCGAGGGGCTGCGGCCGGTCTGGCCGGCGCGGTGGCTGCTGATCGCGGCGCTCTTCCTGATGGGCTTCCGGGTCGGCCTCAACCTCGCCGACTCGGGCGCGATCGACGTCGGCTACGCCAGCGTCGTCGGCGCCGACCGGATCAGCCACGGCGAGCCGATCTACGACAACTTCCCCGAGGACGTCTCCTCGGGCGACACCTACGGCCCGCTCAACTACCTCGCCTACGTCCCCTTCGAGCTGGCCTTGCCCTGGTCGGGCGGCTGGGACGACCTGCCCGCCGCCCACGGCGCCGCCGTCAGCTTCGACCTCCTCGCCTTCGGCTTCCTGATCCTGCTCGGGCTCCGCATCCGCCCCGGACCGGCCGGCCGCCGCCTCGCCGCCGTCCTCGCCTTCGGCTGGGCCGCCTACCCCTACAGCGCCTTCGCCCTGGAGTCGAACTCCAACGACACCCTCGTCGCCGTTCTCCTGATCGCGACCCTGCTGGTCCTGACCAAGCCCCTTGCCCGCGGCGCGGTCGCGGCCGCCGCCACCTGGGCCAAGTTCGCCCCAGCTGTACTGGCCCCGATGCTGCTCACCTACTCGCCGGCAGCCGCTGCGACCGGTGGAGCGGAGATTGGGGGTGTCCGAGAACGAAAACCTCGCCCGCAGGACACCCCCAAGCTCCGCTCCGCAGCTCTCTTCGCACTTGCCTTCGCAGCTGTGTCGGCACTGGCTCTCGCATGGCCGCTACTCGATCCCGGTCTCTCGACCTTCTACGACCGCACGATCGATTACCAAACGAACCGCGACTCCCCCTTCAGCGTCTGGGGACAGACGTCGCTCGACCCTCTGCGCACCGTCCTCGTGGCCGCCACCGCAGCCCTATCGATCCTCTTCGCCTTCCGCCCAAGGACAAAGTCCCTGCTCCAGGTCGCAGCTCTTGGGGCAGCCCTGCTCCTGGCCATCCAAATCACGATGGACCACTGGTTCTACCTCTACATAGTCTGGTTCTACCCCCTCTTCCTGGTAGCTGTTGCGTCCCTCGAGGTGGGTTCACCACCCCTCCGAACGGCTTGTACTTCTCGGTCGTCCGAACCTAGGACTGCCGGACCACGCCCCACCCGAGCAAGTTGAGAGAGGAGGGGTGGTGAACCCACCTCGACCCGGCTACGAGCTACTAGGAGGAGCGGGAACCATCACTTGGGTGATCGAGTCGGCCAGTCCCTTGTCGTTCACCTCGACCACCGCCCCCATCACCCAGACGTCCTCCTCGGCGGTCTCGAACCGGGTCGGCATCTGCGTGATCATCGAGGCCAGTGCCTGCTCCGGCTTGACCCCGAGCACGCTGGTCCGGGACCCGGTCATGCCGACGTCGGAGATGAACGCCGTCCCCTTGGGCAGCACCCGGCCGTCGGCCGTCGGCACATGGGTGTGGGTGCCGAACACGGCGGCGACGCGGCCGTCGAGGTGCCAGCCCATGCCCACCTTCTCGCTGGTCACCTCGGCGTGGAAGTCGACAATGGCCACCTCGGCGTCGAGCCGGTCGAGGATCGCGTCGACGGTGTCGAAGGGCGAGCGCGCGACCCTGAGGCCGATGCCGCCGCTGAGGTTGATCACCCCGACCCGGGTGCCGTCGACCTCGACCACGGTGTGGCCACGGCCGGGGCTGGCCTGCGGGTAGTTGGCGGGACGCACCAGCCGCTGCTCGCGGTCGATGAACTCGTAGGCCTCGCGGTGGCGGTAGACGTGGTTGCCGGTGGTGATCACCCCGGCCCCGGCCCCGAAGATGTCGTTGGCGGTGCGCTCGGTGATCCCCATGCCGCCGGCCGAGTTCTCGCCGTTGACGATCACCAGGTCCGGCGCGTGGGCCTCCCGCAGCCCCGGCATTGCGTCGCGCAGTCCGCGCCGCCCGGGGCCGCCGACCACGTCGCCGATGAAGAGAACCCGCATGGTTGCTGACCCTATCTGCGAAATTCACCGGGTGGTGGAGCCGCAGCGAGCGGGCGAGATCGTGGAACGGGCGCTGGCCTACCCGTTCGCGGCCCCGCTGGCGTCATTCGTACAGCTGGGGAGCAGGACGCTCGAGGTGCCCGCCGCGGGTCCCGACCTCGCCGGCCGCACCCCGCTGCTCGCCTACGGCGCCAACGCCTCACCCGAGGCACTGGCCGCCAAGTTGGCGCCGCTGCCCGAGGTGCCGCTGCCGGTTCTCCGCACCGCGCTCGCCGGCTTTGACGTCGTCTACTCCGCCCACGTCTCCTTCCACGGCGCGATCCCGGCGACGCTGACGCCCAGCCGGGGGACCACCGCGCCGGTCTTCGTCGCCCACCCGACCCCTGAGCAGCTGTGGCTGCTGAGCGAAACCGAGCCCAACTACGAGCTGACCGAAATCGACGGCACGCCGGCATTCCTCAGCCGCCACGGCCCCCTGCTCCTCGACGGCGCACCGGTGGCGCTGTCGGCCATCGCCTCCACCGCCCGCACCCTCCCAGGGCTGACCGAGCCCCAGGTGCTCGAGCTAGCCCGCCGCCACCTCGTTCCCGAGCAGACGCTCGAGCAGTTCGTCCTTGCCAGCGTCGAGTCCGGCGGGCGCGCTCCGCTCGGACCGTGGTAAAGCGCCGCACCCTCCCGTCCCTAGAATCGACTCCGCATGCCCTTCCCCGCCACCCGCCTTCGCCGCCTGCGCCGCACCGAGGCCCTGCGCGCCTTCGTGCGCGAGACCGAGCTCTCCCCGAGCGACCTGATCCAGCCGATGTTCGTCGTCGCCAGCGAGGGCGCCCGCGAGGAGATCCCCTCGATGCCGGGGATCCAGCGCCTCTCGATCTCCAACCTGGTCGAGGAGGCCGGCGAAACCGCCGAGGCCGGAGTCGGGGCGGTCCTCCTCTTCGGCGTCCCCGGGGTCAAGGACGACGTCGGCTCCGGCGCCTACGACGACGAGGGGGTCGTGCAGATGGCGGTCCGCGCGCTCAAGGACGCCCACCCCGACCTGGTCGTGATCACCGACGTATGCCTCTGCGAGTACACCTCGCACGGCCACTGCGGGGTGGTCCGCGAAGGCGAGGTCGACAACGACATCACCGTCGAGCTGCTGGCCAAAACCGCGATCTCCCACGCCGAGGCCGGCGCCGACGTGGTCGCGCCGAGCGACATGATGGACGGCCGGATCGGCTCGATTCGCTACCAGCTCGACGAGGAGGGTCACGCCGGCACCCCGATCCTGGCCTACAGCGCCAAGTACGCCTCCGCCTTCTACGGCCCCTTCCGCGACGCCGCCGGCTCGACCCCCGAGTTCGGCGATCGCCGCGGCTACCAGATGGACCCCGCCAACGCGGCCGAGGCGGTGCGCGAGGCCGAGCTCGACCTCGACGAGGGCGCCGACATGCTGATGGTGAAGCCGGCGACCGCCTATCTGGACGTGGTGCGGCGGGTCAAGGACGCGACCGGCGCCCCGCTGGCCGCCTACCACGTCTCCGGCGAATACTCGATGCTGAAGGCGGCCGCCCAGAACGGCTGGATCGACGAGCGCCAGGCGGTGCTCGAGACCCTGACCTCGATCCGCCGCGCCGGCGCCGACGCGGTCGTCACCTACTACGCGAAGGAGGCCGCACCGTGGCTTCGGTGAAGCTCCCGCAGTCAAAGGCCCGCAGCCGCAAGGGCGGCTCGGCGATCCCGCTCGACGAGACCGACAAGCGGCTGATGAACCTGCTGCAGTCGAGCTTCCCGCTCGACCCCGAGCCCTTTGCCCTGGTCGCATCCGAGGCGGCGCTGGAGCTCGACGACGTCCTCGCCCGCACCCAGCGCCTGCTCGACGGCCGCATCATCCGCGAGATCACGCCGATCTTCGACACCCGCGCGCTCGGCTACGAGTCGATGCTGGTCGCGGCCAAAGTCGACGCCGAGAACCCGCAGCGGGCGGCGAAGATCGTCAATGCTCACCCCGGCGTCTCCCACAACTACCTGCGCACGCACGAGTTCAACCTCTGGTTCACGATCGCCACCCCGCCCGACTCCGAGCTCGGGCTCAGCGGCACCCTGGAGGCGCTGATGGCGGAGACCGACGCGATCTCGATGCGGGAGCTGCCGACCCTGACCCTGTTCAAGATCAACATGAACCTGGAGATGGAGAAGGGGACCGAGGCGCTCGCCGCCGCGGTCGAGGCGGCACCGCCTCGGGAGCTGGAGCCGCAGCCCTACGACGCGGACGACGTCGCCCTGATCCGCGCCCTGCAGGGGCCGATGGCGGCGGTCGAGCGCCCCTACGACGAGGCCGCCGCCGAGCTCGGGATTGAGACCGAGGAGCTGCTGGAGCGGCTGGGCACGATGGTCGAGCGCAAGATCTTGCGCCGCGTCGCCGCGATCCTCTACCACCGCCGCGCCGGCTTCTCCGCCAACGGGATGGGCGTCTGGAAGGTGCCGGAGGACCAGATCATGGAGGTCGGCGGCCACATGGCTTCCTTCCGCGGCATCTCCCACTGCTACCAGCGACCCACTTATGAGGACTGGCCCTACAGCGTCTTCACCATGGCCCACGGCCGCTCCAAGCAGGAGTGCGACGCGATCCTCGACTCGATCGCCGAGGAGTGCGGGATCGGGCCTGACGACCGCGCCACCCTCTACTCCTCGACCGAGTACAAGAAGATCCGCCTGCACTACTTCACCGACGACTACGCCCGCTGGGAGTCCGAGCATTCCTAGCTCGGAGTCGTTGTACGAGCGGGCGCAGCGGGTCCTGCCCGGGGGGGTCAACTCACCGGTGCGGGCGATGCGGCAGATTGGCCGCGACCCGATCTTCATCGAGCGCGGCGAAGGCTGCGAACTGGTCGGCCGCGACGGCCAGCGCTACCTGGACTGGGTCGGCTCCTGGGGGCCGCTGATCCTCGGCCACGCCGAGCCCTCGGTGGTCTCGGCGGTGATCGAGGCGGCGAAGCGAGGGACCAGCTACGGCGCCGCGACCGCGGCCGAGGTCGAGCTGGCGGAGAAGGTCGCCGAACGCTTCCCCTCGGTGGAGATGATGCGGATGACCAGCTCCGGGACCGAGGCGGCGATGGGCGCGGTGCGCCTGGCGCGGGCGATCAGCGGCCGCGAGGTCGTGGTCAAGTTCGCCGGCGCCTACCACGGCCACTCCGACGGCCTGCTCGCCGACGCCGGCTCCGGCCTGGCGACGCTCGGGGTTCCCGGCAGCCCCGGGGTGACCGCGGCGCAGGCGGCGGGCACCGTCGTCGTTCCGTGGAACGACCGCGAGGCGGTGGCGCGGGCACTCGAGGAGCACGACGTCGCGGCCCTGCTGGCCGAGCCGATCGCCGCCAACATGGGCGTCGTCCCGCCCACCGACGGCTTCCTCGATTTCCTCCGCGAGGCGACCGCCGCGGCGGGGACGCTGCTGATCTTCGACGAGGTGATCACCGGCTTCCGCGTCGCCCGCGGCGGCGCCCAGGAGCTCTACGGGATCGAACCCGACCTGACCGTGATGGGCAAGGTGATCGGCGGCGGCCTGCCGGCGGCGGCCTTCGCCGGACCCCGCGAGGCGATGGAGCGAATCGCCCCGGCCGGCGACGTCTACCAGGCGGGCACGCTCTCCGGCAACCCGCTCGCGGTCGCCGCCGGCCTCGCCACCCTGGCCCACCTCGACTCCCGCGCCTACGAGCGCATCGGCGCCCTGACCGGCCGCCTCGCCGACGGCTTCGCGGCCCTCGCCGCCGACCGACCGTTGCAGGTCGCCAGCGCCCCGGGCCTGACCACGCTCTTCTTCAGCCCCGAGCCGGTGCGGGACTTCGCCGGCGCCAGCGCCTGCGACACCGAGGCCCACGCCCGCTTCTGCAACGCCCTGCTCGACCGCGGCGTCTACCCGCCGCCCTCCCAGTTCGAGGCCTGGTTCGTCTCCCTCGCCCACAACGAGGCGACCGTCGACCGCACCCTGGAAGCCGCGGCCGAGGCGCTCGACGAGGCGCTGGCGTGAGTACCGCCCCCGAGGACGCGTTGCGGGCGCTGGCCGCGCAGCTGCGCGAGGAGGAGACGCCGATCTCCCCCCACGTCGTCGACCCGGCCGCCGTGCCGGAGCTGGGCCTGCTCGCCGCGGCCGGGCCCGCCGCCGCGGCGGCGCCGGCCGAGTACGCGCTGGTCGTCGAGGCGGTCCGCGAGGGCTATCTCCTCCATTACGGGGAGCCGCGGCTGCTCGCCGGGCACGACCCCGACCTCGCCCTGCTCGCCGGCGATTACCTCTACGCGCTCGGGCTCGAACGGCTCGCGGCGCTGGGCGACACCGCCGCGGTCGTCGTCCTCTCCGACCTGATCAGCCGCTGCGCCCAGCTCCACGCCGAGGGCCGGGGCGAGCAGGCGCCTGAGCTGTGGACCGCGGCAGCGGCCGAGATCGCCGGCGAGTGACGAATTCCCGCCCGGCCTCGCGGCGAAACCGGCGCCCAACTCAATAGACTCCGTTACCCAACGCGAACGACTGTGGCTGACGACGCGGACAAGAAGAACGGGGCCGATGGCGCCCCACGGCAGGAGCGGGTAAAGCCCGACGTCCCCGGCTACTTCGAGGGCGAGTCGATGACCCGCCGCAAGGTCTTCACCGTCGCCAGCCAGGCGATCGGCGGCCTCGCCGGCGCGGCGATCGTCCTGCCCGCCGTCGGCTTCGCGGTCGCTCCAATCTTCCACCGCGGCAAGGAGCGCTGGGAGGCGGTCGGCCCGGCCGGCGACTTCGTCGAGGACACCTACCGCCAGGTCGTCTTCACCGAGACCGAGGGGATCGGCGACGCCGGCAAGACCCTCGCCTACATCCGCAGGGGCTCCCCGGACTTCGACGAGGACCCCAATTCCTTCGTCGCCATCTCCAACCGCTGCGCCCACCTCGGCTGCCCGGTCCGCTTCGTCGAGGCCGCGGGCAACTTCATCTGCCCCTGCCACGGCGGCGTCTACGACTTCCAGGGCAAAGTGCTCGGCGGGCCGCCCGTCCGCCCGCTCGACCACTTCCAGACCAGGGTCCAGGGCGGCCAGGTGGAAGTAGGCCCCCGCTACAGCGTCACCTCGCAGCTGGAGCCGGTCCGCGCCCGTGACCCCGGAGAGTTCACCGGCGGGATCTGGGAATACCTCTACCCGCCGCGTCCCTCTACCTTCCCACCGCCCTGATGCCGAAGATCCCAGACTCCATAGTCCCCGCCCCGCTGCGCAAACCGGCCAAGCCCGGGCAGGGCGGCACGGCCAAGGGGCAGGCGCCTCAGGACCTGAAGACCTCGCCCCCGGAGCGGCCGAGCGACGTCCAGCGGCTGACCGGCAAAGCCGCCGAGGCGCCCGCCGAGGTTCTCGCCTGGGTCGACCAGCGCACCGGCGCCAGCGGCTTCCTCACCGGGATGCTCTTCCGCAAGGTGCCGAAGGGGACCAACTGGTTCTACACGCTCGGCTCGGCGACCCTCTTCGCCTTCATCGTCCAGGCCGTCACCGGGGTCTTCCTGGCGATGTTCTACACGCCCTCGGCGACCCAGGCCTACGCCTCGATCTCCCACATCAACAACGAGGTCCCGCTCGGCGCCCTCGTGCACGGCATGCACAAGTGGGGCTCCAGCGTGATGGTGATCCTGATCTTCCTGCACATGGGCCGGACCTTCTTCTTCGGCGCCTACAAGTACCCGCGCGAGCTCAACTGGGTGATCGGCGTGGTGCTGCTGATCCTGACGATGACGATGGCCTTCACCGGTTACCTGCTGCCGTTCGACCAGCGCTCCTTCTGGGCCTCGATCGTCGGCATCAACATCAACGGGACGGGACCCGTGGTCGGCCCCTACCTGAGCGACTTCCTCCGCGCCGGCCCCGAGCTCGGCGCGACCACGCTCTCGCGCTTCTACGCGATTCACATGCTTCTGGTGCCCGGGGCGATCATCGCCCTGATCGGCGCCCACATGTACCTGGTGGTGAAGCTCGGCACCACGGCCCCGCCTTGGGTGCGGGGGGAGAAGCCGAAAGTCGCCGTCCCCGTATCCCAGCTTGACGCCGGCGCCGAGCCCAACGGCCGCGGCAACGGAGCCTCGCCCAGCCGATGAAGCCACAGGACAAGCAGGCATATCTTGAGGAGTACGAGCTCCTGAAGAAGAAGGGCAAGCCCTTCTTCCCCTACGCGGTGATGAAGGACTCGGTGATGGCGCTGATCGTCGTCGCCGTGATCATCGCGATGTCGCTGATCCTCGGCGCCGAGCAGGGCCCGAAGGCGGACCCGACCTCGACCACCTACGTGCCCCGGCCCGAGTGGTACTTCTTCTTCCTCTTCGAGGTCCTGCGCGTGATCAAGCCGCCGGAGCTGGTCCCGATCGCGACGATCGGGATCCCGACCATCTGCATGGTGCTGCTGCTCCTGCTTCCGTTCTACGACCGCGGGCCGGAGCGCCGGCCGGAGCGCCGGCCGCTGGCGACCACCGCCGGGATCCTGACGATCGTCGCGATGGGCTACCTGACCTTCCTCGGTGCCACCGGCGGCTCGCCGACCGAGATCGAGATGACCGTCGCGCCGCAGTACGAGGCCGGCAAGGAGGTGGTCGCCGGGGCCGGCTGTCTTGCCTGCCACAAGATCGGCGAGAACGGCGGGACGATCGGTCCGAACCTGACCCACATCGCCCAGCGGGTGCCGCGGGCGTCGATCCTGCGCTCGGTCGAAATCGGGCCTGGCATCATGCCTTCATTCCGCGACCTGCCGGAGAAGAAGCTGGAAGAGATGGCCGATTTCCTCTCGTCGCTGGACTAGCGGTCCAGGGCGAGCCCGGTTGGCGGCTCTGAATCCCATGGACACGATCAACGACAACCGCCAGTCGCCGGACTTCGCCGGCCAGGTCAACCGCATGTTCGACCGGGTCGCGGGGCGCTACGACGCGCTCAACTCGGTGATGACGGCGGGGCTGCACCACCGTTGGCGCCAGCGCGCCGCCGAGCGCACGGAGCTGCACCCCGGCGACTCGGCGCTCGATGTCTGCTGCGGTACCGGCGACCTCGCGCTCGAGCTGGCCGGCCGCGTCGCCCCCGGCGGCCGCGTCATCGGCTGCGACTTCTCCGAGCCGATGCTCGACCTCGCCCGCGATAAGGCGGCGGCACGGGGGGCCGAGGGCCTGCGCTTCGAGTGGGCCGACGCCCTGGAGCTGCCCTACGACGGCGAGCGCTTCGACGCGGTCACGGTCGGGTTCGGGGTCCGCAACCTCGCCGACCTCGACCGCGGCCTGCGCGAGATGGCGCGGGTGCTGAGGCCCGGCGGGCGCCTGGTGATCCTCGAGATCACGCAGCCGGCGCGACCGCCGCTCTCGACCTTCTACTCGCTCTGGTTCGACCGCATCGTGCCGTTGCTCGGCTCCTTCTCGGCCGAGCCGGAGGCCTACTCCTATTTGCCGGAATCGGTCCGCAGCTTCCCCAGCCCGCGCGGGTTGGCGGAGAAGATGGACGCGGCCGGCTTCGAGCGGATCCGGTACACGGTGCTGGCCGGCGGGATCATCGCGATCCACAGCGGCGCCCGGTCCGGGTGACCCGGCACTCGGCCGTTCCGCCGCCGGTGACGGCGGTCCTCGACGCCTCCAGCCGCTGGCTGCCCGCCCGCCTCGGCGAGGTCGAGGAGCGGTTGCGGCAAGCCCTGGCCGGCCACGGCGAGCCGCTCGCCGAGGACGCCGCCGCGACCCTGGCCGCCGGCGGCAAGCGGCTGCGCCCGATGCTGGTCCTGCTCTGCGCCGGCGAGGCCGGGGGGGAGGCGGCGGTGCGGGCGGCGACGGCGATCGAGCTGGTCCACATGGCGACCCTGGTCCACGACGACGTGCTCGACGAGGCACCGCTGCGTCGCGGCCAGCCGACGGTGGCCGCGACCTCGGGCCGCGACCGCGCCGTCGCCACCGGCGACCTGCTCTTCTCGCGCGCCTTCGGCCTGCTCTCCGCGGCCGGCGACGGCCGCTCGGTCCAGCTGCTGGCCGAGGCTTCGGTGGCGCTGGCCCGCGGTGAGCTCGCCCAGCGCCACGACGCCTTCGACCTCGGCGTCTCCGAGCAGCGCTACCTCGCCCGCTGCCGGCTGAAGACCGCGACCCTGTTCGAATGCGCCTGCCTGCTCGGCCGCGACGACGAGCACCTGCGCCGCTTCGGGGCCGAGGTCGGCCTCGCCTTCCAGCTGCTCGACGACGTCCTCGACGTCACCGGCCCGCCCGAGCGGACCGGAAAGGCGCGCGGCACCGACCTGCTCGACGGCACCGTCACCCTGCCGCTGATCGAGGCCGCGGCGGCCGACCCGGGGCTCCGCGAGGCCGACCTGCGCCAGCTCGACGAGGCCAGCGCCGAGGCCCTCTGCGAGCGCATCGCCGCGAGCGGAGCCCTGGAGCGGGTCCGCGCCCGGGCCCTGGAGATGGTCGCCGAGGGCAAGCGCGAGCTCGAGCGCACCGGTTTCGAGCCCGAACAGCGCCAGCTGCTCGGGCTGGTCGCCGACGGGGTCGTCCAGCGCTACAGCTGAGCCTGCGCCCGCGAAGCGCTACTGCTGCTGCTCGGTTGGGCGGATCAAGATCTCGTTCACGGCGACGTGGCGGGGCCGGCTGACGACGTAGGCGATCGCGTCGGCGATGTCGGCCGACTGCAGCCGCTCCATGTCGGCGAAGCGCTGCTCCAGGAGCTGGCGGATCTCCGGCCGGTTGTGGTCGGGAAGCTCGGTGTCGACGGCGCCGGGCTCGACCAGCGAGACCCGCAGGTGGCGCCCGGTCACCTCCTGGCGCAGGGACTCGCTGAAGGCGCCGACCGCGTGCTTGGTCGCGTTGTAGACGCCGCTGCCCATCCGCACCTGGCGCCCGGCGACGGAGGAGACGTTGACCATGTCCGCGACCCCACGGGGGCCGTTCTCGGCCGCGTCGAGCAGGTGCGGCAGTGCCGCCCGCGAGGCGTAGAGGAGGCCGACCAGGTTGACGTCGATCATCCGCTCCCATTCCTCGACCGGGGCGTCGACGATCGGGCCCAGCAGCATCACGCCGGCGTTGTTGACGAGCAGGTCGAGGCGGCCGAGCTCCTCCACGGTTCGCGCCACCGCGGCCTCGGCCTGGCTGCGATCGGTGACGCCTGGCTGCGATCGGTGACGTCGGCCTCGATCGCCAGCGCCCGCCCGCCGCCGGCCTCGATCGCGGCGGCCAGGGCCGTCAAGCGGTCGAGCCGCCGGGCGACCAGGGCGACGGTGGCACCGCGCTCGGCCAGCACCCGCGCGGTGCCCTCGCCGATGCCGCTGGAGGCGCCGGTGACCAGCGCCACGGCCCCGTCGAGTTGCCCTGAACCTGCCACGGGTCCACCGTACCCGCCGCGGCGGGTTCCAGTCGCGCGGCTAGGAGAAGTCGTCGGCGGTGATCAGGTCCGCCGCCAGGGCGGCGACGAAGACGTCGGTCATCGCCGACATGTTCGAGTGCTCCAGCGCCCGCAGCTCGTCGGCCAGTGTGTGGGCGCCGAGGTCGAGCTGCTCGTCGAAGGCGTCGATCTCACTCTCGCCGTGGACTCCCTGGCACGACCACTCGCACTCGGGACAGCGGCGCCAGACTCGCCAGTGGGCTCGATCCTCCGCCCGTTCCCAGCAGGTCGGCTGCACGAGGTGCGAGGCGCACTCGGGACAGACATGCAGATTGCTCGCCTGCTCAGTCTCGTTTTGGCCGGGCTCTCTCATAGACCTGACTATCGAACCCGATCGGAGGGCACTTGATCCGCACTTTTGCCGATCTTCGCCGACAAAACCCAATTACCGGGTATGCAATTGCGCGAGTGGAGCTGATCCGGCCATGTCATAGCCCCGTTAACATGGAATAGATGCCAGGAAACATCGGACCTCTCGAGATCGCCATCGTGGTGATAATCGCCCTCTTGGTCTTCGGGCCGAAACGGCTGCCGGAGCTCGGACGCAGCCTCGGCAAGGGCATCCGCGAGTTCAAAGGCTCGATTGGCGGCGACCGCGACGACGACGATGACGCCGAGTCCAACGGCGGCGACGCCAAGGCAATCGGCGCTTCGCAGGCGACGGCGGACCCGGCCAAGCCGCCCGCCGAGGCCGAGGTCGCGCACGACAAACACGGCTGAGGACGCGGGATGCCCCGCCGCGTCAAGGCGGTCACCCACGAGGATCGCCTCACCCTCGTAGAGCACCTCGACGAGCTGCGCTCGCGGCTGATCGTCTGCATCGCGGTCTTCGGCGTCGCCCTGGCGCTCTGCTTCTGGCAGAACGACCTGCTGATCGACATCGCCAACGCGCCGCTGCCCTCCGACCACGACAGGCTGATCACCTTCGGCATCACCGAGCCCTTCACGACCACCCTCACCGTCTCCATCTACGGCGCCCTCGTCCTCTCGCTGCCGATCTGGCTGTACCAGCTCTACGCCTACGTGCTGCCGGCCTTCAGCCGCCAGGAGAAACGGGTGATCCTGCCGATCCTGCTGGCCTTCCCCTTCCTCTTCCTCGCCGGGATCGCCTTCGCCTACTTCGTGGTGATGCCGGCGGCGGTCAGCTTCCTGCTCAACTTCAACGACAACCAGTTCAACGTCCAGGTCCGCGCCCGCGACTACTACGGCTTCTTCTCGATGACTGAGCTCGCCTGCGGCCTTCTCTTCCAGATGCCGCTGGCGATCCTCGCCGTCACCCGGCTCGGCATCGTCAGCGTCGAGCAGCTCACCGCCAACCGCCGCTACGCCTACCTGGTGATCGCGATCGTCGCCGCCGCGCTGCCCGGCGTCGACCCGGTCTCGATGGTGATCGAGATGGTTCCGCTGCTTGTTCTGTTCGAGTTGAGTATCTTGCTCGCTAGGGCATTCGGGCGGCCAGGTGAGTCTGAGGGGATGGCAGAGCCCTCTACGCAGGAGTAGAGAGAAGAGAGCATGGCTTCGGGCGATAAAGAGCACAGGATGCTGTTCGACATCCGCGGAAGACGCGGAAACGTCGTCAAAGTCATTTACGCGATCCTCGCCCTGCTGATGGGCCTCAGCCTGATCCTCCTCGCCGGCCCCGGCATCGGTGGCATCGGCGGTGGCGGCGGCGCCAACAACGACGAAGCCGTCTCCCGGATCGAAGACCGGACCGTGAAGCTCGAACGGGAACTGGCGAAAGAACCGCAGAACGCGGACCTGATGGTCGCCCTCACCCGCAACCACCTCAGCGCCGCCAACCTGCTGGCCGAACCGAGCCCGACCGGCGAACTGCTGCCGACCGTCGAGTCCCGCTCCCAGCTCGAGCAGGCGAGCGCGACCTGGAGCGAATACCTCGAGGCGACCGGCGAACCCTCGGTTGGGGCGGCGCAGCAGATGTCCCAGGCCCTCTTCACCCTCGCCCAGTACTCGCGCAGCCTGGCGGAAGCGAACAACAACATCGTCGCCGCGGCGGAAGCGCAGAAACTCGTCGCCGACCAGCGCCCCAGCCTCGGCTCGCGCTCGACCCAGGCGCTCTACACGCTCTACACCTTCGACTACAAAGCGGCCGAACAGGCTCTCGCGCAGGCGCTGAAATTCGCCAACACCAAAACCGAACGCAAATCCCTGCAGGCGCAGTACGACGAAGTCGAGAAACGCGCCAAGGAACTGCAGAAAGAATTCACGGAAGCCAAAAAAGCGGAAAAACAGGCCGGCGCGGCTGGCAACCCCCAGGAAAGCCTGCAGAACCCGCTCGGCCTCGGCACCGGCAGCGGCGGCCTCGCCGAATAGGGCGGGCAGCGCCGGGCGCGGGATGGGCCGCGAAGGACTCGAACCTTCAACCTTGAGCTTAAGAGGCTCCTGCTCTAACCAGTTGAGCTAGCGGCCCGGGACGGGCAAGTATAGGAAGACGACGCGGCGGGAGGTGGGCTGCCGGGAGGCCGCGCTAACGCGCCCGGCAGAACTTTTCGACGCTGCCGTCGACGATCATCCCGTCGGCGAAGCTGAAGCGGCCGTGGGTCGCGAGGATCCCATCCGAGCAGCGGGCGGCGACGTAGCTGCGATGGCGGCCGCCGGCGTCGAAACGGCGCCCGATCTCGACCTCGACGTGGGTGATCGCGCCGAGGCCGCCGGCGATCGGCGGCACGTTGAGGGTGGCGCGGTAGCGGAAGCCGCCCGGTCGCCGTTCGATCGGGACCCCGATCGCGTAGGTCTGGGTGGCGGGCACGGTGGTGCGGGCGTGGATCACCGCGCTCGGCCCGCTCGCCAGCCGCGGGCCGTTGAAGATGGTGAGCGGCGAGCGGGCGGGGACGGGGGTTCCGCCCAGGGAGACCAGCGCTTCGATCTGCCCCTGGCCGACGATCGCCCCGGCGCAGGCGCGCCGGGCTTCCTCGGTGCTCGACTGGACTATCGACTCCGGCGCGCAGGTCGGCAGGCCGGCGACGTCGAGGCGGCCGTCGCGGTCGAAGTCGACCAGCGCCTGGGTCAGCGCCGCCGGGGCGCCGCCGTCTTTGGCGCGGAGGTCGACCTTGCCCTGGAATTCGATCGGCGCGTAGTGCGCGCGGGGCAGTGCCCGCGGCGTGAAGCCGCCGTCGGCGTGGAGGACGAGGTTGTCGATTTCGACCACGGCCGCTGAAGCGACGCCGGCCAGCAGCGCTCCCAAAAGCGAGCAGAGAAGCGCGGCCCTGCTCAGCCTGGCGCGTGACACGCCGATGACAGGGTCGTCGGGAAGAAGTCCCCGTTGCTGAATTTGACCGAGCCCTGGACCTGCAGGCGTCCACCGTCGCAGCGGGCGTTGACGTAGCCGACGTCCTTGCCGCCGCGCTTGAAGGTCCGGCCCAGCGTCGCCTGCGCCAGCGTCGCCGCGCCGTAGCCGCCGGCGATTTCCGGCATCTCGATCTCCACCCGGTAGCCGTAGCGGCCGTGAGCGACCCGTTCGACCACGATTGGCACCAGCACGGTCTTCGCCACCGGCAGGGTCTCGTAGCCGTGGGCGATCAGGGTCGGCCTGCCGCCGCTCGGCGGCGCGTTGAAGAAGGAGAGGGGGGAGGTGATCGTCACCGGCGCCTGCCCCGGCAGCGCCACCCGGGCCTTGCCGGTGCCTTCGCCGACCAGGGCGCCGGCGCAGCGCTTGCGCGCCTCGTCCGGGGTCGTGTTCGCCAGCTTTGCCGCCGTGCAGGTGGGGACGCCCTTGGTTTCGATCGAGCCGTGTTTGTCCAGCTCGAAGCTGAGGGCGCTCAGCGCCGGCGGCATCGAGCCGTCCTTGGTCCCGACCCGGGTGATGCTGGTCAGCTGCGCCGGCGCGTCGCTTTTTTCCGGCAGCTTGCGGGGGAGCACGTTGGCGGTCGCGCTGATCACCGTGTTGCCGACCTCGGCCTTCAGCGCGTAGGCGGTCCCGCAGACCAGCAGTCCGACCAGGGCCGCCGCGGCGGCTGCTTTGGGTAGCGCTCTCCTCATCCCTTCCCCCTACAACCAGGCTAGCGCCCGGTTGGAGCGGACCTCCCTAGCCCTTGCTCTTGCAGGGCTGGAACAGGGTTCCGTTGAGTTTGGTGCTGTCGTTGAAGTTGAGTTCGACTTTGGCCTGCAGGCGCCCGTCGGGGCAGCTGGCGTTGGCGTAGCTCAGCTTCTGGCCTTTGTAGGTCCATTTGCGGCCGATCGTCAGGTTCCCGGAGACCGGGGTCCCGTAGCCGCCGGCGATTTTCGGGATCCTGGCCACGGTCCTGAACCCGTAGCGGCCGTTGCGGACCTTTTCGATCACGATCGGGACGACGAAGGTGGTCGGCGCCGGCACCGTCAGGTGGGCGTGGGCGAGCACGGTCGGGTTGCCGTTTTTGGGCGCGGCGTTGAAGATCGTGATCGGCGAGCCGGCCGGGATCGGACCCTGTTCGGGGAAGTTGACGACCGCCTTGCCGTAGCCCTTGCCGACGATCGAGCCGGGGCAGAGCTTGCGTGCCTGCGCGGTCGTCGTAGCCGCCAGTTTGCCCGGGGTGCAGGTCGCCAGCCCGCGGGTCTCGACTTCGCCGTGCTTGTCGAACCAGATGATCAGGTCTTGGAGGACCGGCGGGATCGAGCCGTCGGCGGTGTCGATTTTGCCGTGGCCCTGCAGCGTGATCGGCGCGAACTCGTGCTTGGGCAGCGTCGTCGGCGTGAAGCCGCCGTCGGCGGTGACGATCAGGTTGCCCGCTCGCAGGACGATGGCCAGTGCCGAGCCGGCGCCGACGAGCAAGACGACCGCGCTCACCGCGAGCGCCCTTAACAGAGTCTTCCGCATAGGTTCCTTCCTCCCGTTCCCCTACCCGCCAAACTACCAGGTGTGGGAAGCCGGACGAGCAGGGGGACGCCGCGGCCAGACGACTCGAAGTCCGAGCGTCGTCTGCCACTGACCCTGCGCCACCCCCGCGCCGTCCTCGCCGTCGCCGCCGTGGTCCTCGTCGCCCTTGGGGCGATCGGAACCGGAGTCGAGGACCGGCTCAACCCGACCACGCTGAACATCCCCGGCACCGACTCCTCGCGCGCCAACGACATCCTGCGCGACCGCTTCGGACCGGCGCTGCCGTTCGCGATCCTGCTGCAGGGCAACCGGGCGGCGATCGACCGCCAGGGGCCGGAACTGGTCCGCGCCCTGCGGCGCAACCCGGAGGTGACGACGATCTCTCCCTGGGATCGGGGCTCGGT
>Ga0157292_10000037_pt1 | contig 18991 bp, 10 predicted proteins | sample NitcycUS179409R1_FD_108401 | JGI IMG/M metagenome (GOLD analysis project Ga0157292, IMG submission 108401) | Soil microbial communities from Arlington Agricultural Research Station in Wisconsin, USA - Nitrogen cycling UWRJ-S179-409R-1 | ecosystem: Environmental > Terrestrial > Soil >... | reverse complement strand
TATCCATAGTCTCTTTATTGGTGTCCGAAGATTTCAAAAGTAGCGGAGAGCCTCCTTTTTTAAGCGTAGTCGATAATGTCCATTGACCTTGTGTTGGAACAGCAGAAACTGTAAACTTATTATAACTGTCTTTTGCCATTAATTCTGTTAGTGCTTCTAACTTATCTTCTGCAACCACACCTCTTAATTTACTTTTAAAAACTTCAAATGTAGAGTCTTTTGTTAAGTATACTGCGGGATTTGTTCTAGAGCCCATTTGAAAACCTTTCATTGTATTTTCTACAAAAACTCCCGCCTTGTTTAAAAGAGCTTCGTTGTTTGGGTCTAGGTATTGAATGTTTTCATTGTTAATAGCCGTTGTATAATTTCCTGCTGTTACCTCTCTTCTCTGCGCTTCATTTGCAGTGAGGTTATTTAAAACTTTATATAAATCATCTGTTGGTTTTACTGTGTATGTTCTTGCTGTTCCATATAATCCTTTAGCTCCTTCTTTTGCCCCCGATTGTATAATTTCAAAATCTCCTGCTGGGGTTGATCTGTAAGTGATTCCTTGTTTTGAATCAAATGGTATTTTACCTTGCTCTTGTGGAATTGCATTTATGATTTGTTCAGCTAATTTAGGATTTGTCACTGTAGCTATTTGAGCCGTATTTACAATTCCTTGTCCTTTTTTAGCTACCACTTCATTTTGTTTACTTTTAGAATCTTCCACCAACTCGCTCTCTGGGACAAGTTTGGCAAACTGATTAACTAAATTCACATTTTTAGGGTCTTTTAATTTTTGACTTAAGCTTTGAAATCCTCCATTGCTGTTTACAAAGTCATTTAACTGCTTTTGTTTTTGAACTTCTTCCGTTTTTGGCGGATTACCTCCTGAGTATCCAAGTATTTTATTATAACCTTCTAATGAAGTTCGAGCTTGCTCTAAATATTTATTTGGATTTTTAGCAAAGGTGTCAATAACTGTATCTTCCGCTTTTCTAATAACCGTTGCTGTGTTTCCTCTTCTTGTGTATTCTTCTAATATGTTGGCATATTGTTCAGGAAACAGGTTAGACATTCCCGATTTACTAAATGCCATTTTAGTAGCTGTAGCTGGCGCAAATCCTTTTTTAATAGCGTCATTGTAGTTTGTTTGATAAGTTGCTTTAGTGTTGTCATCCACACCACCTGCTTCTAAAGTCGTACTGCCTATAGCGACTATTCCTGCGCTTTGTTTAGCGAAATCTTTAACTAAAGCTACATATGGTTGAGTATCTTCTACTTCTTCGGGAGCTACAGTTGATAATGACACACCTGTAGTTGCACCTATACCTGTTGTTGTAGGTGATAATTCTTGTTGTAGTTTTGCTAATTCATAAGGGTATTTTTCTGCTTTTCTTAACTCTTCTCTCTGAGATAACTCTAAATTTGCGGCGGAATATGCTGCAGCATCTGTATCATAACTTATAGATGTTTTAGCCCCTGCCAACTTAGCAAAATTAGTTTTCCAATTGGTTGTTTCTAAAAATCCACCTATTGAAGCGGCATCATTAATATCAACACTGCCGAATCCTGCAATATACTGTTTTTTCTTATCTTCTTCTGCCGTTTTATTTTGAAAAGCTTTATCTCTTTCTTCCTGTGTTATATTTTTGTTTTTATATTCAGCATCATACTTAGCTATATTCTCATCTAAATTGCTTTCTACCTCTTGTGTATAATTTTTAAAAGTGGTTTGAGCTACTTCTAATCCGCCAACTCCTTGATACTTAGCCCAACCGTTTATTTGCAGTTGTTTACTTTCATCAGGAGACAATATTTGAGGCATGTAAGCTAATATTTCAGAGTCTGTCAAACCTTTCACTGTTGTAGTTCTTGTTCGTTTAACCCCGTCAGTATCTGTAAATGGTATTTCTATTGACTCATCCCCTCTTAGGTCTTTGAATGATTTAACTTTATCTAAAGCTGTTTTTGTAACGTCTATGTAATTGTGATATTCTAAATTACCTAAATCTTTTATTTCTCCTTTCATATAGGCATTGTATCCTCCTTGATCTAGCATGTATGCATAGTTGGTGTCAGAATAACTGCCATCGTTTTTCTTCTTTTTCTCAGCGACTTGAGCATTTGCTTGATCGTATTTAGCTCTATTCAAAACAGCACTTTTTACAATAGGGTCTTCTGTAATTGATTTAAGATTTCCTAATAGAGTGTCTTTTGTTGCAGTTATTGAATAGTCTTTATTACCATATCCGTTAATAACTCCACTTGCTTCTTTAAGTCTCGCCGCTATATACTCATTATCAGAGTCTCTTAAACCTTTAAGATTATTGTTGTATAAAGCCTGAACTTGATCTACCTCTGCTTTATTCGTATTGTAACGTCCCTGTTTGGTCGCCAAAACTTTTGCAGCAAGCGGTGCGTTAAAATTCGATTGAATTTCAGTTGGTGAGTATGCGGCGGATAAAAATGATGACATATTTATTAATTTTATGTAAAAATAATACTTTTTATTGTATGTTCAAAAACTATAAAGCCTACTGTCACGTAGGCTATTAATAGTGGGTACATTTAAGTACTTTTAAACTCTTCTTGAAGCATTTTGTTTCTTTAATGCATTAGCTCTATCTAAAGTTTCTTTTGCTAATCTTCTTCTTTCGGCTTCTTGCTGAGTTGCGGGAAGTGCATTATACCAAGCATAGTACTCAGTATTATCAGCAGGTGTAAACGACGACTGAGGCGGGAGAAAGGTTATTGTTCCATTCGAATTTACGCGATAATTTTCTGCTGTAGCGTTAACTAAGTTTCTATTCATCAAATCGTTTTGTTGCTGGTAACCTAGCTTATTAAATTGCTCGTTATATAACTTCTGCGCAATTTCGGCATTATCAGCAGCCTGTGTGTTTCTCACAAAATATTGATCTCTCTGACCGAGATTGAAAAGATTCGCTTTAAAATTAGCATCCTGTTGACGGTTAGCTATTTCTTGAGCGTTTTGGGCATTGAAGGCTTCAACACTAGCAATATTCTGATTAGACGCTGCCTGTGAAGTTGCTAAATCTCCTGCCATTAAAGCCTCTTGAATTTGAGGAGGTAAGCCTGAAGCTACTAGTTGTTGTCTTCTAGTATCTGCTTGCCCTGTTATTGCTGTTTCTCCTTGTTCAAACGCTCTTTTAACTCTTTCATATTGTGGTGGCTGTACTGTTTCTAAAATCACTCCTTTTCTACCGCTTGGTGGTGTTATATAAGGCTGAAATCCCACGCTTGTATCTTGAGGAGCTATATTTGGTATGCTAGTCATTTCTCCTTGATTGAATTCTGGTCGCGCAACTACTTCACCGTCTTTTTTAGAAAAGTTATATAATGGTCTTGTAGAAGTAAATGCTCCGAATAATCCGTCTACTTTTTGTATTCCTTTATCGGCAAAACCTACTTCTTTCTTAATATTGGCTATTTCTGTTTTTGGTACTCCCGCCGATTCTGCTCTTTTTTCAAGTTCCTTATTATAAGCTTCTTGAAATGCAACTATTTCAGGTTGTCTTCCTTCTTTCAATACAGCTTCTGCAAAATCTTTTTTCTTTTTATCTGTGTCGAAATACCAACTATGTGTGTCTATGGTTTTCGCTACGTCTGCCATTTTAGCTCCGTATCCTTTTCCTGTAAATGGCTGAAATTCTTCTACCCCTGATAAAACATCTTGATTTAATATAGATGAACCTTCTGTCACGTAGTCTGTAGATTTAGGTATATATCTTGTTGAAAAACTATAACCACCTCCTTGTTGTGCCATTACTTGCTCTTGTGCGGGAACTTGTTGAAGTTGCTCTACCATTGATTGTAAAGCTTGCTGCTGTTCTTCTGGTGCTAACTGCTGTAACTGCTCTACTATTACTTGAGGATCTTGTTGTGTTGCTTGAGCAAATGCTTGAATTATTTGTTCTGGTGACGGCATTTGTTGTGCTTCTTGAGGAGCTTGTTCTACTACCTCTCCTCCACTTTGCATTAATTGTTGTGCTCTCTCAGGTGTTATGTTGTGTTTTTTAGCTAGTTCGTAAATGTGACCACCTTGTTGATAGGCAGGATTCTCTTCTTTTACTTCCATTTTAGACCCATCTTCGTTAATTAACTCACCTCCTCCGCGCTTAGGAATAGCTTCTTGACGCGCAAAAATATCTTCAAAAACAAAATTCTGAGCTCCTTTTAAATCATCTAATTTAGCTTGACTCTCTTCTACTTGTTTTGTTAGAAGTTTTTCATTTAGTGTTTTAGTAGTTTGGTCTTTAATGTATTCATTATCTCCTAATTTCTCAATAGCTTTTGCTTGTTCGTCTGTTAGTTTATCTACCCCTATTTGCTTATTAATCTTATCCATTACTTTAGCAAAAGTATCTGTTTTTTTAAGTGATAGGTTATATCTTTCTTTTAATTCTTTAGCGTTTTTTGCGCCGATTTTAGTGAAATTGCTTAGTACTTTTCCATCCTCTAATGAAATTGGTATCCCCCCGTTTTTGTGGTCGTTACCCACAGCTTCACGAATGTTCCCTGTTTGGTTATTTTTAATATGTTCCCCGTCTTCTACTACAACTGTACCTTGCTCGTTTCCTACAGCGTATGCGCCCGTGAGAACATCCGCGTTTGTAATTTTTCCTCCTTGCTGTAAAGTTGTTGTAAGTCGTCTATCTTTAAATAATTCATTTCTATATTCATCTTCAATTCTTCTATTTTCTTTCCCCGAAGCGTAACCTCCAATCCCTATTCTACCTAATTTTAAAGCTGAAAGTGCTCCACCTGTTGCAGTTTTATAAGGGTCTTTTTCTCCCAATCCTTGCCCAAACATATATAAACTCATATCAAGACTTGTTCCTCCGAAAATATTTGGATTTTGTTGTCCTGTTGGTGTTTCATAAGATGAAGTTCCTGAACCCGCATCTGCCGAAAGAGGGTTAACGGTTGGTGTTTGAATAGTGCTTGAAATAGATGTTGTGTCCACTACATTAGGATCATATTGAAACCCATTACTGCCAAAATTAGGTAGTGGGTTTTTTCTAGTGAAGTTTTCTCCATAGCTATTATTGTAAGTAGTTGGAGCGGTATTTAAAGTTGGTGTTTGAGGTTGATAACCTATTGTATTAGGAGGCATCGCATAATTACTAAATGCATTTAAAGGCTGTTGGGGTACGTTATTATTAATTCCTGGATTTTCCATGAAGAAAGGATTATAGTTGCTGTAATATCCTCCTTGTTGGTAATCTATTTGTGCAGAAGAATTCCCTAGTAAAGCTTTTCTGTACTCTAAGTATTCTGCGGCCGCTTGGTCAGGTGGTCTTAAATCTGCTACATACCCTGTATTCACTTTATATCCTGGCAGTGCACTTGCTCTTAAATCCTTATATGCTTCCATAGCTTTTAATCTATCTTCTTCTGTTAGGGGTACAGTAGGGACATAGTCGCTTTTTACACCGAATCCTGGTAGTGCACTTGCTCTGAGAAGTTTATATCTTTCCATTTGAGCTTCCTGTTCCGCACTTCTCATAGGTAAATATGTTGTGCCCCCTTGTTGCTTATTTTTATGTTCTTTTTGGTACATGCTGAAGGCTACGGCGATTGCCTGTTGTCTTGAGTATTTCCCCTCTTTCATAAGAATTGGAATTTTATGAGCTACGTATTCTTTTTCGGTCATTATTTCTTATTTTTATATTGCTGAACTGCTTTTATGAAAGCTTTTTCTTGATTTGTTAGAGGATATTCTGTAAACTTAGTCGCGCCTTGGAAAACGTGCTCTCCTGTATTTGGATAAACTACTCTTGGCGTTCCTAAATCAGGAACAACATATAGAGGGATGTTACCATAGCCATCTGTAGCCATTACATTACCTCGTATTTCTGTGACTTGGTTTGGGTACTTTCTCTGACCTTCTTGGTCTGCAATAACACCACCTTGCTGTAGAACAGGATTTTCGACGAAACTTTCTATTTGTGCGTATTTCTCTAAAATATTCGCTTGTTGAGGCTGAACAACAGGTTGAACTTGTGGAGCTTCTTCTTGTGCGTTTGCATATAAATCAGCTATGAAGTTTTCTTCATTTTGTTTCTGTTGTAGTTCTTCTTTTGCCGAAACTACTTCTTTAGACTCTTCTTCTTGGGCTTGTTCAGGTACAGATGCTAAATTAGTATTTTCATTTGATATTGGCAAATCTGTTACAACCGTTGAGGGTTTATAGCTATCTATAGCTCTTTGCGCCGTACCTTTTAAAAAATTAGCTTTATCCTCGTCTGTTAATTGTACACCTGAGTATTTTTTATGTAAGTCATATACAGTTTTTTGCCTATCATCATTTTGATTCCACTTTTTTGCGGGTATTTCATAAAAATCGGAGACTATTTTTCCTGTGTTATAAACTCCTTTAGCTTGTCTTAATTTATCCCCCGCACTTTTATGGGTGTTATTCAATTCCCAATTTACAAACTCTAATTGATTATCTAAGTCAGTCCAATTATTACCATATCTTTTTTTGAGAGTTTTTAGCCTTTCTCCTCTAAATTGAGCTAAACCGAAACTACTTCCTCCTTTATATCCGACATCTCCCTCTTTACTCGTATTTAAACCACTTTCATACTTTAGATTGCCCACAATACCAGAAGCTTGCTCAGGATTCCATCCGTAGTCTAACATTTTTTTATAGGAGTACTCTTCCTTAGACTGTTGTTTTATTTTATCTTTTACTAACGTCATTCTAGTTTTCTATTATTGTTTCGTCAGACAATCCGTTCTTTAATATAATATTGAATCTACTTTCCTCATCGTTAGTAAGACGTACTAAGAACGAATCACCTTTCAAACGTTCTAGAGTCCTTTTTCCCCTAAATGAAATAGCTCTTTGATTCAATTCCTTAAAAATGTTGTTTTTGTCCCGCAACCAAGTAGGAATATTATTGTCTTGATTTACTGTCCTGTTATAAAAGTAATTTATATTATGTTTCCCATTTTGCGGAGTAAATAAAATATCTTGTGTCCCGTCCGAGTTGGTTTTAGGATAATTCCTTGCATCTGAAACAGTTTTTTGTTCTATAAGATTTAATATTCCAGAATTATTTGTCTGATTCCAAATTGTGAGCCTGTTAAATCCAATTCCTTTCCAAATTGAACTATCCCATTGATTATTATATCTCTTAGCCTCTACGTTTAAAGATAGTGAATTAAGCATTTTAAAAGCATTCTCGTTACTAATAGGATATTCGATAATGAAAGGATTTAAACGTCCATTAAAGACCCCAAAACTGCTATTATTTAAGGTGTGATTCCAAAGAGTGCCTTGATCTACGCTCCAATTAAATCCTGTTTGAAAATAGTTGTTATTTGAAGGGGAGTAATCAGGATAAAAACTGAAATAACTTTCCCAACCACCTCTTGTCGGATTATAGGAGAGTGTCCATGAAACATCTTCGAAATAATCTTCGTTATCGAAATATATAGGCACTTTTTTACCTACAATTGTGGGTTCAACACTGTCTGTGCATCTACAAAATACGCTACCGTCTTCTCTAATCACTGTTTCACATCCATCTGGGCAAAACATGTCATTAATAACTGTAGTACACATACAAACTACAACTCCCTCAACTAATATTTGTTCGCAATCTATGTTATCGCACGTACAAGCCATAATTTTATTTTATTAACATGTTGGTAATGAAGAAAAAGGAGTTATTGTTTGGACAATCCCATTTAGTATATAGACAGTATATTCGTTCCCAGTTACAGGAGAATTACATCCTTGATTGCTCAAGTCTGGTACTACCGTCATTGCGGTCTGCGTTATTAATCCTACTCCCGTGGAAGAAGTGTAGAGTTGTTGACCCACTGCTAAAGGTAATGTAGGTGGATACCATAATTGACATTCTGTACCTAGTGTATAGTCGAGGTATGTGCATTTTGCGTCAGCATCAGTCATATCTGTTATGTCTATTGTCACCAATGGGTCTACACTACTAACTCTACCTGTTACAAAAGTAATTCCCTCCCTAGGTTCACAATCTGCTGGCTCTGTTGTTATTAAAGTACATGTTCCCAGTTCTTCATCATAAGTGTAACCCGACGGGCATAAATCGTCACTTTCAGTCACTAATTCACACATTTGAGTATCCTCGTTGTAAGTGTAGCCATCTGGACAGATTATTTCATTTTCCAAACAATCATTATAAAATCCTATCTCATCATCATATTTTAAACAAGGATTGGTTTTAGAAATATAGTCTCTTTTAGTAAAAAATATTCTACTGTTTCTGTCATCATAGAATATATTCATTCCTAAGCCTTTGAATTTATTATCAACGTTAGCTTGTGGGAATGTTTTTAATATTTTAAATGGTAAGTGTTCTCTAAACCACTGTTTCATATTGGTTGGTTGGTTTCCAACTTGCTCTGAAATAACTTCTAGGTTTTTACCGTTTTGGTCGATTTGAAATATTCTTCCGCGTTTTGCGTCCACTGTAAAATGTCCATAAGGTGTGGAAGATATGTCTGTATTTTGAGTACCTGCAAATCCTAAATCTGTTGTTTTGAATTCTAAGGGTCTAGTTGAAAATATTCCTCCTGTTCCTATTTCTTTGTTTTGCGAATTTATTCTATCAGCTAAAGTATCTATAGCATTATGCGTCACCAATTGATTTTCAAAACGAGCTAAAAATTGACTGCTTTCAATATCTTTTAAATCTATTAATTTTCCAAACTTAGTGCTGAATTCATACCAATTTGCAGGTTTAAATACTAACCAAGGGTCTGTTAGATCATTTTCGTTATTCTCAATCTCTGAATATATTACTGCATTAGGCTGTTCATTTCTTTTGCGCCAAATTTCTTTATCGTAAGTGTAGTCTAAAAACTTATAAGGTGTATTACTTACAGGAAAAGAATAAGAGTTGTTGTAATAAAATGTATTAGGTTCAGAAATCGACATATTCTTCTCTTGTACCCACTCAGCTACATTAGATATTTGAGGATAAAATCCGTCTTTTTGTTCTTTTCCCGCATACCTAAAATGACAATTTATTTCAGATTCTACTAAAAAATTAACCACTCCATAAGAATATAAATACATTTTTGAAGGAGGTTTTACGTAAAAATCTTTTTTTCCTGTCTCACAATCAAAATTAAAACTGCTTCTAATATCTGGAAAGGGTATTTTAAGAAGAGGGGCTTCATAAATACTGTCAACCTCATAATCTAAAAAGTACTTAGAGTAGCCAATGTTATTATATTCCGAGTAACTAAAAGGAGATTTATTGGGTTGTTGCATAGCATTCTCTCTAAAGAACGGTATCTTTCTTCTCCAAGAGAATGGGGATATGCAGACTGTTCCTCCAAAAATAGGTTTACATGAAGTGTTGTCTGTAAGCTTAAACATATAATTTGTCGTAAGCCATTTAACACTGTCTATAGTTCCCCATTGGTCTGGAATATAGTTTTTTAAACTAAAATACGGACTTGCCACATCTCTTGTAGATTCTTGGTTTATTTTACAACCTATATCCGAAGCAATTATTTTACTGCTGAGTGAATTTACTTTATTGTTATCAATACTCTTATACTCGTCTGGATAGTTGAATTTATAATTACCTCCTGTAGATAGTAATACTGATTCTTCTCTGAGCCAGTTATTAATATTTAATCTAGTAGCATCTTTATCAACAGTGTTGAACATCCCATCTTTAATGTACTTTCTGGCAGATAGTCCTCTTAAGTATTCAGTGCTATCATTTTCTGTTTTAATGAACTTGTTATAATTACCTGTTCCAACAGTCATGGCTACAAAATTGTAAGTAGCTCCTAAATCTCTAAAAGTTTTAAGCCACTCATATCTATATTGTCCTATTCTTGTATATCCTTGTATAAGTGTAACTCCTATATATGCATATGTAGCCCCCCATGAAATTCCTGAACCAACCGAGTTTGTCCCACTGCTTACACCCGCTATAAACCATAAATTTCCCGCCCCACTTTGAGTGATAAATTCTGCTGTTTTTGCTGCAACTTCTAGTACAAACTCGGCATAAGCTAATGTAGTCGCTAAATCTCTTGCATCCTGTCCAGGAATTGTATATTTAGGATGATCTTTTACATCCACTATACTCTCTATTGCTTTTCCAGCTTGATACCCTGCTAAAACTACTTCTGTAGGGATTGCGGGTTTAGTTAAAAAAACATCTGGACTTAAAAAAGAAAATAGGTGATTACTATCTCCATTATTAGGGTGTTTTATTAAGTTACTTCTGTTTGAGTCTGAAGTGTGAAATTTATCATCACCTAAATCATTAAAAGGAAAATTTGAATACCACCAATCTTCTCCGTCATCTTTTTGATACTTATACATGTCAAATGCCAATCCGTTAGCTATAACACTTTTATGAATGGAATTATCGCCTTTTAGAATTTCATATCCCTCTATATTATCCAACTCTTCTTGAGTTATCAGTCCATTAACTCTTGCTACTTCCAGCATTGTAACAACTACCGATGATTCTATAGTTACACCTAAAGGAAATATTATAGTTTCTGAAAATGCTTGCTGAGATTCACTGTCATACATGAACGGCGCAATAATATTGTCTGGAAATTTAGGATGTCTTATAGGCTGACAAGTTAAATCTGTATCGGCTTTTAAAATATAACTTCCAAAAGAGTTGATAGTACCGTCTTCTGTAAAATACTCTTTGAATCTTTCTTTCTTATCTTCAGATAGAAGTTCTAAATCAATAGGTTTTATTTTTAAAGTAGATGAATCATATAACTGTTTATTATCCGCATAAGTATCTGTACTCTCCCAATAAGCAAACGTACCCTTAGCATAAGGAGTCGGCTCACATTCATTTACATCAGGTATAGAAAAAGTACATAGAGAACTGTAATTCTCCACTTTATTTAAGATTATTTTTGTCCAAGTTACTTCAACTTCTTTATTCTCAATACTTCTAGTGAATATTGAAAAACATCCACATGGAGGCACTACTTTATAAACAGTTGTTGTTGATATAGCGGACGCACAAATATTATCTATTAACTCAGTTGTTATAGGTGCATCTATAGCTATTAGGAAAGTGTTAGGAAAAGCTGTAACATCTAATTCTAAAAATTCCCCTACCGCTATATCCACTATTCCCCCACCCAATACTGTGAAGTCTGAACAGCTTTTATATATTGTATATCTTAAAACTTGTACTTTATCTAATTCATCTGCATCACTTTGACAGTCTGAATTTGGAGTTATTTCCAAAATTAATTTTTCTCTACTATTTTTTGAAGCCGTAAAATATAAAGCTTTCTTGTGCAGCTTATTTTGAAAATCTGCCGTCACTGTGGTTGGCTCTACATTATGCGCTGTTAATAAGTTAGCTAATACAGTATCCCCTAAGTAATTAAGAAAATAAGCTCGTCCTATTAATGTATTATTTAACACCTCGTCTGCCAATGAGCAGTTTTCATTACTAAAGTCGGAGTCTCTTTTATAGACTATTTTTCTGCGAGTAGTGTCAAAACAAGGCATAAAACTATCCTCAAACTCTGTGTCGCGTATATATGCTCCTGTAACTAAATCTCTCTTATATAGTGCGCAAGATTGGGGAGGTAATGCTTTACGATACTCGCTCTCTACTTTAGGCGTATATTCTATAGTTTCATGTGTTAAGTACACTACAGTCCCGTTTGTCCAAACGTTTGGAGTTGTACCTGTTGCTATAAAAAATACATTTTCCTCTGTAAAACCTACATTTGAAAAATCATCTCCTGCCTCTAAATCTTGAATTATATATTGTTCCCCTACTATAAGCTCTTCGACTTCAGTAAGAATAGAGGCTATTTCATTGTAGGAATCTGTTAATATGGGCGTATCGCAAGTACTTCCAAAATTAGGCGCACAATGGTCTGGATAATCTGCTTCTAAATAGGGCGTTATCTCAGGAATAACTTCATCTGGATTGTCTTCAATATAGTTTTCTAATCCTTCAAATATTCCATCTACTTCTATAGTTATAGTACTAGGTGGAATTTCTTCAACTCCTTCAATAGTACAAGTTTTATTTATAGTTTCCTCTGTTGTTGCCCCACCTGTAATTTCAGAACAGCTGTCTACTACTTCCGCTGTGTTAAATATCTGCCACTTTCTATTTCTGTCATTGACTCCGCAAGCAGGTGTATTTGCATTTATCGACTGATAGTTTACATCTGAAATTATTTCTAAATCATTAGAATTTGCAGGTCTTCCCACCCAAGGAAAATTTGCAGAATACCCTCCGTCTTTACAGAAAAATCTAATTGCAAAAGGCTGAACTTCATTACGCATGTAACCTTTATACTTGGAAGTAGCTATGGCACTTTTATACAAGTCTTCTTTTGCCGCGGATGTTTGCCATTCAGCTAAACCACTAAATAAATTAACTACAGGCTGAAGATTTAACTCCTCTTGTTTATGCAAACCATAATCAAACATTCTGCCTCCACTAACCATAGTTCCTTTAGCTCTATCATAAGTAGGTTTAATAAGATTTAGAGTGCTTATGTCCACTCTTCTTTTTATGCTGACATTTCCGCGAGTTATATTATCATCAACAGAACTGCCAGAATGAGTGTACACTACAGTATCATCTGTTGTTGGGTGAATTCCTTCTATAAATGCGGACTGAGTATTATCTACATTATTTCTCTCTACACAAACTATTTTATAATATTTAAACGCTTTCGAATCTAGGTTATTAACTTTTAATTTTATGGCGAAATTAGTGAACGCGTCAGTTTGTGTTTGTGACAGTATGTTATTATTCTCGTCAAATACCGAAATCGGATTAGTTGGTGTAGAATAATTGGTCATCTCATTGCCTAATAAATCGCAATAAACCGCATAGAACTCATAAGTCCCCATTTTAAGATTACCCCCTGTTTGTAGAGTTTCTGCTTCGATTTGAAGTTTATTATGCTTTGGGAAAACTAAAAGCTTATCTATTAAAATACAATCTACAATAATATCTTCCTCACAAGGAACTTCCTGAGTGAGTAAATAGTGAGAAGTTGGATTTTCTTCTATGTCAGTTACATTAGCATATCTCTTAGGGTTTCTATTATCATTCCAATATAGAGTTGTTCCTAATTTCTCTTGCTTTATTTCAATTTTTTTTGCTGGAAAATTAATGTCGAGGTTTAACCCTACCCTACCTGCGTCAATGTGACAGTTGTCATTAAATAGTTCAACATAATTTAATACAGGTGTTTGCGTGATTGTTTCTAAAGGTGCTCCTAAAACATTTCTATAGTTACAATCTGAACATTCTTGTTCTACGTCACTATTAAAAGTTTCAACTATTAAATTATCTACATAACCTACTGATGATTTTCTAGTAGTTGGGTTTGTAAGTATATAATAAGTGCGCTCTTTTAAAATATCGTTTTTGAATCCAATAACTTTGTAGTTTTGAAAATCAACTCCGAATTGATTAGAAGGTTCATTTTGTATAATGGTAGAATCGCCGCTTTCATTTACAGTAGAACCATTTAATAGAAATGTGTATTCTGTATTTTTAAGGTCTGATATATTTGAATCGCGATTTAGTCCACTCTTAATGGAAGATATGTTTCTAGTTTGTCTCATTCATTATATATTGTGTGAAACACTCCGTTTTTGAACCCTTAAATTCTACGACAGGTTGATAATTAAAATCCTTTAATTTTCTTTTTTCTGCTAATTCCAATTCCCAAATAAAACCTGCTTCTCCATGTACTTCTGAAACTATTTCATAATTATATGGCATTTTGGTTATATTTGGATACCTCACCTTGACAGTATTCATTGTCCTGCCAATTTTATAAAATTCTTCGTTCTCATTGAAACATCTCAGGGTATAGAATGTGCATATACGCTCTTTAGCCTTTTTCATCCATATTGTTTTTGAATATCCTCCAATATCCTCTCTTCCACATTTTTGACAACCACTTCCTTCTAAATGTGTATCGGCTCTTTTTATAAAATCTCCGTGTTTTTTACATGTTATTGTAATTTTATCTCTCCCGATTGTATATACAGATTTTTCATAGCAATATTTATAATTATGGACTATATTAGCTTTCTTAATAAAAGACTCAGTAGTGTACGTATTTTTTTCAAATGCACACTTACTACATCCAGAACCTTGTAGATGTGTTTGCGGTGTTTGTAAAAAATCTTGATGTATTGGGCAGGTTATTAATACTTTTTTATCACCTCTTATATAATTTGTTTTCGAATAACTATAAAAATTATTATGGGTTATATTCGCCCTTTTTATAAATCCTTCTGTATCGATTCTTCTTTTTCTGTCACTTCCTCCTGCACATTTAGCACAGCCACATCCTTTCATATGGCTTTGTGCCATTTGTTCAAACTCTCCGTGAATAGGGCATAGAATTATAATTTTATTTCTAGTACCCGTATAATCTACTTTTGAGTAATCATAAAAATTGTTGTGTATGTCAGAGACTTTACTGATAAAATCCCTATTTGTTAATTTTTTCATATTTTTATGTTCAGTAAATTAAGTTTTTAGGAGGGGAAATGACGCTTGCTTGATTTGTTTCATTCTTAAAATCTAGGGAGGTTGTATTTACTAGCTTCAATTTGAAGAGTGTTTCTATATCTTGTGCTCCAGTTTTTTGGAAGTCCTGACCAGTTTGATTCTGATTTAGCGGCTAAAAATAACTGTCTGTCTTGTCCGAGCCACATTTGTAATAAATTCTGTAACCCTGAATTTGGGTTTTTATTATTCAGTATAAGATTTTCCGCAATTTGAATCTTCACGAAGTTGGTCGTATAGGATAAAATATCACCTGTAGTTATTTCAGGAATCATTATTTCATCATCTTCCATAGGGAGTGAATTATATTGAATGTACACCATTCCATTTTTGAAATTTGCTTGTAGGGTATTCTTATTTATACTTATTTGATTTGAGTATGCATCTCTTATGGACGGATGAAGATTTAAACAATCTACGTCGAAACTGTCTTTTTGAAACCCTTTAACTACCGATAAATATGAAGGATAATAGTAAAACGAGCAATCTTGTCCATTCATTATGATACTTTCCGTAATCTTTTTTGCCGAACAATCATCGATAAATGTCTTCGAACTAAAATCGTAATACCCACTCTGTTCAATCCTCTCTCTATAGATAAAAGAGTCCTTAGCTTTTTCTACATCCCCATTTATTTTATATCCCGCAGGAGTTAGATCTAAAGCTAATATTAATGATTTAAATGTTTCAGGTAAAGTTGCTTGCGAATTTTTAACTTCTACTATTGCTTCTCTTTGGTCGCAGATATTTTTACCAAACTTTCTTAGGCATGCTATGACCCACGTTTTTATTGCCACTCTATCGATATCACCTGTTTCAGCGAAATTACTAAAGGTTGTCTCAATTTCAGCTGTAAATTCAGATAAACTACTCATTTTATAAATTTTATGTCTTTAGCTTCTCGGCTAATTATTTTATTGTAACTTTCAAAACTGTACTTCATTTCGGCACTTTCTGGAATTACATAATACTGTTTTAATTTTGGATAGTATATCAATGTTGGCTCTAAGTACCATCCTTTTAAATCTTCATCTGGATAGAACCAAAAATAATGATTATGTTTTTTTATATTCTTTTTTAGCGGATTTTTCTCTGCGGGTGCTTTTCTCCTGTTTTTAGTCTTTATGTGGCAAAAATAACCTAATCCTTTTATATGCACTCCGCCATTTGTTTCAACCGTTACTTTTTTCAAAGATTTTAATATTCCCCCGACAGCTTTTTCAAAGTAATTATATTGGTCTATTGCTAAAGCTTGATGTGTTCTGTGTTCTCTGTAGAAGTCATAAAATTCTCTATCTACAAGTTCATGCACTTCTGTGAAATATTCAGTCTCCATAATTAATTACCTTCCAAGGAGTTGGGATTTTGATCTTCTTTTATTTGGCGGTTTATTCCCAATCTCTGTAGTACGATATCAAATACACTCTCAAGTAATTTGTCTGGGCAAATGAATAAAGTATCCCATCGACTAATACATTTATCATCGTTTTCACAAGAACTGCATTCTTTTATATCTTCGGGTTTTATAGTTAGTATTGTCAAGTCAACTGTATATATTTCATGGTCTGGAATATATAAGTGATTGTCTGAATCTAAATAGATATAGACTTCATCCTTTATGGAGTATTTTCTGTTTTTATTGCGTTGATATTGTCCTTTATCTAAGAATACAAATCTATAATTACCGTCTAAAGATACAATTTCTTTTACTGAAGCTCCCAATCTACTAAATATTAATTTAGGTAGAGGACATTTAGATTTCATTAGAGTTTTACAATATCTGAATTCAATGTTTTTACATATTTTAGTGTCAATTTTTTCAAACTGAAAACATGGAATTGAAGTGTATAGATTAGATTCAGAAAGGATGGTACGATCTAACCATTTTTGTGAAATTAATGTCGTAGCAGAATTACGTAACAATGATAGCAGATATCTCCTAGGTAAATTATCATCTCTGTTATTTAACTTCAATGTGTTTGTTAATGTGCTAATTGCTTCTAAATTTGTCATGTTCTTAGTTATAATAGGTGAAACATTCATTTTTAGAACCTCCAAATTCTATTTTAGGCAAGTAATGAAAATCTCTTAAATTCCTCTTTTCTGTTAATTCTAAATCCCAAATGAATCCTGCTTCGCCGTAGACTTGAGAAATTATTTCATACCTATAAGGCATTTTTTTAATAGTGCTGTACCTTTCTTGTATAGTACGCACAGTAATTCCTATTTTGTAAAACTCTTCATTTTCGTTGAAACATCTCAGAGTATAAAATGTGCAAATTCTACCGTTTGCTTTTTTAATATAGTCTGAACGTTTCCAGTGAGACTCGTTACCACATTGAGGACATCCTTGTTTATTAAGGTGGGAGTTTGGAGTCTGTTCAAAATCTCCGTGATTTCTGCAAGTAATTGTTATTTTTTCTTTACTGTTTATAAAATTTACTTTTGAATACTCGTAGACATCCTTGTGTAATTTATTAGCCTTTTCTATGAATGTATTGGTAGTTAATGGTTTTTTACCTACACATTCTGGACACCCACTTCCTGATAGATGTCCACTAGCTATTTGTAAAAAATATCCATGGGTGCTACAACCTATCTCTATTTTTTTATCACACCCTTGATAGTTAGATTTTGAGTAATCATATGTGCTTCCATGAACTTTTATAGCCTTTTCAATGTATTCCATCGTTGTTGAAACCTTCTTTTCAGCTCTTTTTACTATACCACACTCTTCACATCCTCCACCATACAAATGAGTACTTGGTATTTGTTCAAATACTCCGTGTATCTTACAAACTATACTTATTTTAGTTTTTGCATTTACATAAATTGAATTATTATAATCATATCTATCACCATGCACTCTAATAGCCTCTTCTATAAACGTCTCTACTGTTTTTGTTCTTTTCTCCTTTGCACACCCTTTACAACCTTCACTCCTTAAATGATTTAAAAGTGACTGTTCAAATTCTCCGTGTTGTTTACATACAATGTTTACTTTTTTTAAAAATCCTGTACATACTACTTTTGAATAATCAAATCTGTCTCCGTAAACTTCTGTTGCTCGTTTTATAAAATCCGAAGTATTACTAAACATACTCTCTTTGGCACAAGTTGGGCATCCGTGACCTTTAAAGTGCACACCTACTTCTTTTACAAAGTCTCCATGTAAACTACAAGTTATGATTACCTTACTAAGATTATTTATATATTCTGCTTTAGAATAGTCATATAGATTATTGTGAATTTTATTTGATTTTTCTATAAACTCTTGTTTGGTTAATCTTCTCATAACTTAATTTTGTACGTCATTTTTAATTTATTTTTTACAAATTTAATGTTTATTTATGTATCTGCCAAAACAATAAAGCCTATTGTTATGTATTTAAAAAGGCTGATAGAATTTCTCCCACCAGCCTACCAAGAAAAAAGGAAAAACCACTAACCTTTTATTTATATCTAAGCACAAACATCTATTTGTATCACTACACCAATAGTAGATATTTTCATAGCACTCATTCCTACTCCATCACTGTCAAATTTCCAAAATTCAGCATTTCCATTAAACGGGAATAATCCATTTATATCATTAAAAATAATATCTCCTACAATCGGGTCAGGTAGTTCTCCACTGTGGTATCTTGTTATATCTAATCCAGACTGATTAGTACAAGCATCGCCAGGAGTTAAATCATCTGATGAATTTGACATACTGAAAGCTGTGTAAGTTGGAAGAGGCGTTTCTGTATCTTCAACTGTTCTGTAGATGTTTTTTTTAAAATTATTCATAATTATGCCTTAGTGTTACCTCCTAAAAAGTAGTTATTTGTTGCTAATTCCTGACTTAAAAATGTCTGGTAATACTGTCCCTTTATCTTTAACCCTGTTGGATTATTTATAGTAGTCCCAGATGCTGTATAAGATACATCCCCTGTACCTTTTTGAGTAAAGCCTATACCTATTTTAGAAGTTAACCCACTAGGCACTGTTATAGAAACTGCTGTAGCTCCATTATCTATTATTATCTCGTAATTATTATCTGCGTTTGTCAGGGTGTAATTTGTTCCTGTAAAATCTGCTGGGTATGTTATGACTTTTTGTAAATTTTCTACACTAAAAACTGTTCCTGTTAAAATTAATCCATTTCCTGCTGAATATGTAGTATTTACAGATGATATTGTAAAATTAGGATATGTTCCTGTTATAGTTGTCGCTCCTCCTTGTGTAAGTGCTACTGTTTGGTCTGGGGCTGTATTATTAAAAGTAGTTCCTACCAAGGATAATCCTGTTCCTGCTGAATATGTAGTTGCAGGTATAGAAGCAAGATATTCTTTAGTAACTATAGCTTTTCCACTTGCTGCGGTGATTAGTGCATTAGTGACAGTAGGGAGTGTTGCTACACCATTCTTAAATAC
>Ga0157292_10000036_pt1 | contig 19256 bp, 31 predicted proteins | sample NitcycUS179409R1_FD_108401 | JGI IMG/M metagenome (GOLD analysis project Ga0157292, IMG submission 108401) | Soil microbial communities from Arlington Agricultural Research Station in Wisconsin, USA - Nitrogen cycling UWRJ-S179-409R-1 | ecosystem: Environmental > Terrestrial > Soil >... | reverse complement strand
CACCTATATCATGGCTAGTCCACAGGTGAGAAAACAGTATCTTCATGCTGCCTTTTCTACAGCTGCTGCATGGGGTATGTTCTCTCAGTTGATCAAATTAGGTGGTGGAGAGGACGCGGAAATCAGCTACGATCCCACTAGTGCTGACTTCGGTAAGGTGAGAATCGGTGATACGCGCTTAGATCCAGGTGGCGGATTCCTTCAGTTCATCACAGCAATTTCACGTCTGTACGAGGGCGGAACCACCTCATCAGCTAGTCAGAAATACAGTCGATACGGCTCGGGCTATCAGGCAGAGACAAGTAAGGATGCTATTGAACGCTTCTTCGTGAATAAGTTGAATCCGACTACGAAGTTCGCGTATGATATAGCGAATGCTACCGAATACAACCCAGTCCATATGGGTGACCGGACTATGCAGATGTTCGTTCCCCTGATCGCGCAAGATATGTACGGATTAGCGCAGGAGAACCCTGAACTACTGCCACTGTTGGGTATACCTATCACCGTGGGCATGGGTACTCAGACCTACGGTAAGGGCGAGTCGATCTCCAAGTTCATTAGCCCGGAGAATGATTGGCTCCAGACGGGTGGTGGATTGAGAGAACTAACAGGGGATGTATTGCCGAGTCTTCGTGGGGAGCAAGAGGGATACTAAAAATGGGAGGGGTGATGAGCCCCTCCTAAATCTATGCTTCGTATCCTATGGGTCGATCCGTCACTTTGCCTAGTTTGTGGCGGCAGTATGCACAGGTCAGGCACCTACCAAAAACGGTGCTAGAACAAATATGACAAATCCAATTAGCACATTTGAGGTAGTCACGTACTCGATCATCATTGGCATGAGTCTGTACTACATATGGCTCATCTTTTGGGACAAGCTCAGGCTCCTCATACGCCGGTATCGGAATAAGAGGCACGATACCCTTTCCTAGTTATCGAAGGGCAGCCTCAACTGACCTGTTTCCTTCGGTGGCGTGTGGTTCTCCAGTTTGATCATCAGGTTCATCAGTTCAGCCCGTAGACCCTCCAGAATGTTCTCTAGCAGTCTGATGTGTTCAGCCTGTTCACGTATCTTGTTATGTGCTTCACTTCCATCGTTCCAACCTTGAGTCATTTGTTCTTCCCCGAAAAGAAAGCCTTCAGTTCAATCACTTGAAGTTCAGGCATGACATAGATGATCTGATTGCCCATCGATTCAGTCTTGATCATACCGGACTGATCGAATGACATCATAATATCATCCAGTTCAGTAGCCTCCTTGTAATGAGCCCACATCTTCTTTAGCAACATTACGCGACTGATTTGATGTGTCTCCCTGCCAAGTAATTCCTGGATTATCAGCCCCTTAATAGCCTTCGCATCCGATAGACCCTTCTTACCGTGGGTCATTTCGCGCACGTTACCAACCAACTTCTCACAGTGGTTGATAGCTAGTTGCATCGATGCGGGATCGATCACTAGTGTCGGTTCCTTTGCCAATGATAAGATCATCGCCACCTTCAATACAGAGTCACCGAATCTGTTTAATGTACCCGTGTCATCTTTCAAATCCTGTGACTGAATGGTCTGGATGAATTCGTCATACCACATCTGGTACACTAAACCTGCATCGCTGAAGTAGTTCGTTGTACCTGTTTCACGTTCGATGTATGGTATGGCACACGCGTCTGTAGGCTCTTGACTCGCCAGTGGTGCGAATGGACCCTTCAGTCCCTCTAGAATCTTAAGATACTCAGCCAGAACAGTGTATACAGGAGGATTAAGAAGAGGCACGAGCAGACTATTAGCACGATTTCGCTTCGATTCAGAGATGATAAACGTTCGCGCAAAGTATCCGCCATGTATGTCCTTCTTTCCAAAGAAGTCAGTAGAGTGGGCTTCGTTAGTTGCAGTTAACATAGTGATAGTGGGATCCTTCAGATTAAACGATTCCATCTTCAGGAGGGAACGCCACTCACCTATGTTATATTGCCTGTCATACAAGTCAGTTAGAATGTCAGTCGCCACTTTGTCTTCGACGATTGAACTCGTCAATTCCGAGCTGCATATGAAGGCGCATGACTTGTTGATAACCCTCCCACCCGGCTGGGTCTGCGCCGTTCCTAATTCCTTTAAGATACCCTGTATTGATGAACGTCCTGAGATGATGCGCGTACCACCTACGGCACGCACAAGTTGTTTCGCCATGCTGATCGGCGGGCCTTTCTTCAACCCACTCTCTGCATGGAACATCACATAGATATTGGGGTACAGATTGTAGATCTGCCGATCTAGCCATACGTTGTCCTTCACTACAGCAGAGATGGCAGCCATGCCACCCCATAGCCAGAAGTTAGTGGGAGATTCTAGTTCTGAATGCTGCGCTAATAGTTTGTCAAGCCATGAAGTTTCCACAGAAGTCCCATTGATGACCCATTGCATCTCAGTTCCTCAGAAAGGAATATCATCGTCGTTCCGTGTAGTACGTGTCCGTTCATAATCCCTCTTAGCAAACATATCATTACGCGCATCCTCATCAGTCACTTCAAACTCTTCACTGGCGGTCAATGGGCGCGTAACGAGTACTTGGGGTGGCTCTACCTTAATCTTATCAGACTTGTGCTTAAACAAGTCCTTATAGTTTTCTCCGACTTCCACGTCACATGGTATCTTGAGGAACCTACGTGGTAAGGAACATGCAGAGAAATTGATAGGACGCTCCATCTCCTGTTGGGCTACAGAAATAAAGTCATCCAGGTATTCTTTTCGCACGCTGAACAGAAGTGCATCATGCGCCTCCAGAATGACCTTGCTTTCTGGGAACTTGATCTTAATTCGTATACCTGCCGCTTTGGTATTATCAGTAACGGCCCGTTGAGGGAGGTAGGCCAATGCCTCACGGAACAAATCATCACCCCATCGTTCATAGAATATACGCACACCTCCTCGCTCTGCGTCGATGCCCCATGGGAGAGGTGCAGTAAGTCTTCTGTCTCGCTTGAGACATTCGATGACTTCATTGTGGAATATCCTCTGTATCTTAGGTTGCTTAGAATGGAAGATCTTCAATGCCCGTTCTGCAATAGTCTCATCTATCTTGATTGGAATCTTGTACTTACGTGCCTGCGTATTAAGCTCAGTAGAGGCTCTTCTTGCGCCCGCGCCAAGATGGCCCGCATGGCGTAGAGTTTTCCCGGCGAAGCGAATAGGAGATTCATATCCCAATACCTTCTTGGAGTAATCCTCTTCACGGCCACCAAAAAACCACGACGCAGTGAGAGCATGGTAATCATGTTTATCTATGTCCTCTAATGCTTGTTCGTCCGTAGCTAGATTGAAGACTACACGGGCTTCAGCTTGGCTACTATCCAGTTGTACGAATACTTCGCCCTCATCAGGCTCATACATTCCACGCACATCACCCCCGATATCACCGTGTTTGGTGAATACCTGGAATGCCGTGCCCATCACTTTCATGTCCTTCTGTTTCTTCTTGCCCACTAGATCTACATACGGGCGTATGGGAGGACTCTGTTGACTAGTACTAGTACGACCAGTCTCAAGGCACATAAAACAGGTAGTTCGCATCTTTCCATCGTAGTCTGGAATGGCGAACAGATATGTGGATACCGTCTTCTTGACACGACGCCGCTCCAAACACTTCTCAATCCATAGCCTGTGTTCAGGTGCTTTCACTCCAGTCTTCAGATTGAGTAGTGCAGTCAGTTCCTCTTCACCGACTCCCATTCTACGAGGGAGCTTCCACAGGTCAAAGAGTAGAGAGTGGACCTGAAGTGGAGAGGAGATGTTGATATCTATCCCAGCTATCTGATACATCTCATAGCCAAGACGCTCATCCCATTCCACGTACTTCCGTATCAGCGCCTGACGTTTCTCCTGATTGATCTTGAATCCATTATTTTCTATTTCGAGATACAGGTCGGGCAGTTTCATTAGAAAGTTCTCATAGAACTTCCTTACACCCAACTCATCTATGTCAGGGTTCATTGCCTCTTCTATTTCGAGTGTGACACAACTATCACGTGCGCACCCGAGGAGTAGATCTCCAATGCTCCCCTCATACATACCTTCATCTTTGTAGAAGGGTTCCCGCGTGTAGATACTTGTAAGGAATGCAAGCCGTTTTGGGAGTTCAGGGTTAATTGCGAACGCCTTGAGGAGAGTATCAGAGTGGATCCGTCGTATGGCAAATCCCAGTCTGCGAATTTTATCTCGGTCGTAGTTGAAGTTTTGTCCGACAATGTCCTTCTCCCATAGTGTTTTGGCTAGCATTCCCCAAATAGTTGCCATGTCCGAATCTGGTATGTGTGAGATACCATCAGTGTTCCACAGAGGGACTGTCATCCCATGAGACTTATTGAATGACAGTCCTATACAGATGGGTAGACAATGACCACCGGCCTCGATGTCTACACTCATCTTCTTGATTGAAGAGTAGCGTTCCAAGAACTCGTGTAGTTCGCCTGAGTTACGGCAGATCTGAAGTGTTCGATTAGGAAGATTGAGCATGGGATCGTGGCGTTCTTCCCATGCGCGCTTCATATCGAAGATCATTACTTGTCTGTTCCAGTAACCTTTGATTTCTCCACCCGGAACGTGAGATACAAGATCCTTGGGATGATAGGTAGCAACAAATTTAGAGCCCATACCCCTGAGGATTGAGCCTCGCCAGTCACTAATTTTAGTTTTGCCGGACAATGCCCATAAAGCAGTCCCACCGAGAGCGAGGACAACGTTAGGTTTAATGTCTCCAATTTCGACTCGCAGTTCTTCCAATTGCTGATCCATGTCGATACCGCTATCCCTAGCACGGACATGGAACGGTAATTTCTTCCTACCAAGGTTCGCTGGAACTTCATATTTGGATACCGTAGTAACCCAACAGTCTCCGCGATTGATGCCCGCGTCACGCAGTAAACGATCAGTCTCTCTACCAGCCGATCCACTTAATGGGCGTCCGCTATTCACATCTTCGTGTGAAGGGGCATCACTCAATATGATGAATTTAGCCCCTATTGCACCCTGTCCTGGGATATACCGCTTGTCAGTCATTTGCGCGATCCAACAACATGATGATCATGTGCGCGATCTGAACTGAGTCCATATCAGTCAGGTTTGTGTACTCCCGAAGTAGCCGGGCTACCATTTCTACCTTCTCCGCTTGAGTCATAATTATCCTTGAAGTATTTGGAACACACATTACACAGATACGTGTTGGCAATGATGTGTTCAGTTAACTTGTGATCGTCATTGCGGCAGTGCGGGCAGATCGTCGGGTATCTGGGTTTCTTCGTTGGGGATGATGGCATCTTTCACTTCCTCTAGCTTCTCACGCTTGTCTGTAACCAACACATGCACAGCGCGCCACCCCTTGTCAGGAACTTTGATGGGTGTGAATTCCACGATCATTCCTGTCTTCAACTCAGGGAACTGAAGTGTGTCCTGTCTGAGTGAAGTCCAATGAAAGAAAATGCGCGTGAATTCAATCTCCTTGGAACTGATGAAACCCCATCCCGCCTTGTGTACTTTAATGATCCGACCACTTATCTTTTCAGTCATTGTCTTGTCCATATATTCCCTGAGCAGTGAAACGGAGACGCGCCCGTACTTTTCAGCATTGGACGCGCCTCCTATCATCAGAGCCTTCACTTAGTCGTACCCCACCTCTACTGTGCCAGTCCAAAGTTGAAGGGCGTTGGTGTAGCACAATAATTTCAGGATACGATGTTGCTATTCCTCCGATGAATCCGGTACTACGATTTCAGCAGCCTCTCCCTCTTCATCAGGGTCTGCGTCATCGTCATCAAAGTCTTCATCGTCTTCATCCTCAGAGTCGTCACCATCTTCCAACTCATCAGAATCCACGATATCGTCCTTCTCACCGATACCATCTTCCATATCGGCCAGATCGAGCGCGTCCATCACGTCCACATCTTCATCGATATACATAACTTCCTCCACGTAGGTTGGGCCTCGATTTTAGAGAAGGGGACTGATACTGATAGGCCAATGTACCAGTCCCCCGTATTACTGTACTACTAGCGAGGCGTGCGATACTTGTGGTTCACGCGATTGACAATACGACCCTGCCACTCGCCGTTCTCCACGAACACTTCCACCTGCTTGCCCACGGCATGTGCCAGATCGTACCGCTTACCCAACTCGGGCTGTACACCGAAGGATGAGAGGAATCCCGTAGCAAAGCCGATAGCCTTGCTGTTGAAATTCCAGGTGATGGTCACACCCTTGAAAGTCTCGTCACCATTGTCAGCGTTGCGGATGATGGTGCCTTCCACAGGATAGTTGGTAGAGCCACCATCCTTTGATGGAGCCTCGCCCACGTTGATGATGTTCATGAGGTACCACGCGGGCTCCACAATCTTGCCCCGGCTCATATCCGCTTCGCTGAACTGAATGATAGGCATCTGTCTCTCCGATTGTTGTTAGAACGTGTTTGTTGGAACGTATGCAGCAGTTGCTTTGACGATGGCTGGTTTGATGTACGTATCGTACAGCGGCTTATCTCCGAATGATACCTTACTCGGAAGATCCAATGCCGTGCGCGCAAAGTCATCACCAGTATGCTCAGTTAATAAAGTATAGTCACCACCTCCTCCTTCGACCATTCCCTTGTCAATATTGAAGTGATACACCTCACCACAATATGCGGGAATCTTAGCTGCGACATTCTTACCAGCGGTCACAATCTGCCGACTGATATGGGTTACGTTCTTAGTCGTATCCCTGTACTCAGCCTTAACGACGTGAGCGATAAGAATCACATTGACTTTATGGAAATTGTTGATGTCCTTCGTGAGAGCCATCAACTCATTCAACGCACTCGACTCAGCATTGTAGTCTTCAATCTCATTGACTGCAATGCCAGCGATTAACTTGCCCGCACTTGCGCCTGATGCGCGCGTCTTACCGTACTTCATCTGTACAGTCTGACGCAATGTCATGTCTGCCATCGATGTGATGCTATCGATCACGATGGTCTTGTATGGGCAGTTCAACTGAAACTGTTCCAACTTAGCTTTCGGCTTAGACCAGTTATCGTAGTCATCGAACGTGATAGTCTTCGGATCTATCCCCCACTTCCTCATAGGCAGATGGATACCATTCATCTTCCTATCCCATGAAAACCAGTATTGCGGTCCAGGGAATGATAGAGCCTGCGTACTCTTTCTAGTCCCAGGTTCACCCTTGAATAGACAATATAGTCCATCAAAGTTCACGTCACTCATTGTTGGCATTTATTCGCTCCGCTCATACTTCGATGTCATGATCTCGATTAACTTTTTATGAACTTCTATTTGGATTTTAGGATCCCAGTCACCAAATTCACCCATTTCTTTTAACCACTCAATAAATTCTTCACACTTGTCACTTAATAATTTTTCTGCCATCAGTGTTCCCACTCCTCTCGCATCTTGTCTATCCGATCTTGTGGAACGCCATGGATGGACTCATGGAGTGGACCCGTCAGAGTGATTTCGGTGACTTGATACCCATGCTTCTCTGCCATCTCATAGTACGGGCGCATCATCCACCGCTTCACGAACACATTCGATACGACGACACGCGACTTCTTATAAATCATCGCTGACTCTGCACACTCCTGACAGAACTTATGAGCCTTAGCGATATTCGTGCCGTCGTACTTGTAGTTCCCATCCAAGTCAGTGAAGAATGTATCTGCCTCGAAAGGAAACACATCGATGTATAGTTTGAATGCGAGAGTTGACTTACCTACTCCAGGTAAGCCTCGAATGATGAACAGTTCCTTCATTTGTCGTCCTCTTTATTTAGAGCATCGAATAGGACACTCTCATCCTCTTCCGTATACTCTATCCATTCAACCCGCTGACTCATAACATATCGAATCAGGGCTATAATTACTCTCCATTGCCATTCAGTCATCGTCGTCCATTTCCTCGTCCCAGTTAGTTTCCCACACGGTATTGCACTCAGTACATTCGAGTGCTTTGCCGAAGATGGGATCGTTCACAATGACGTGCGCGGTATCCTCATCGCACACAGGACAGTAGTCGAGTATCATGTCGTCCGTCTCCACTACTCGTCTTCCTTGTTCGTAGGATCCCACACCTGACCTACAATGAATTCATTCCGCAACACTTCCTCACGCATACGCGGATCAGATTCGCACACTGACTTGAATGGACACGGGCCATACATCGTATCGCAGTGAGTGAAGTTGGGTGGAAAGTACTCCGCCTCCGTGTACTGGAGCAGCTTGTACGCATAGTACGGAATGATCTCACTCCGCCACTCTTCGATCCGTTGAGCAGAGTATGAGACTATCTCGCGCGTAAGACATTCAGTGATTGGTAGGCTGGTCTGTAGACCTACCTTATTCACAATCACGTTCCTACTGTTCAAGAGGACACAGTGTCCCAAGAACTGATTCGATAGGCTCGTCTTGTCACGCCTCTGCTTGAATGTCTTGTGATCCATTGACACGATACCGATCTGATTCGTGTCCAGCGTCAGATCAAACTTAGCTTTCCACAAGACGCGTATCTCTTCGTCCTCGTAGATTACTTCGCCCTTCACCCACTCTGCCGCTATGGGAACGAATGAGTCATTCTCGTAGTGTTTGAAGTATTCCTCGCATCGTTGTAAGGCGAACTTCCACCCAGTCTTGTAACGCCCATCGTTGTCTTCGGGCGTGTTCATCAGGCCAGGATACTCGCCCGCCTCATGCCCGCACGATGGCTTATCTACATCACCAGATGCACAGTGGGGACAACCGGTGATATACATTTGACCTGCGATTAACGCATTACCAATACATACGCTACGTGGGAAGCCCTTGATCTGATGCTGGTAGAAGACCTCGAAGACCTTGTGCATCAATGATCCAATCTCTAGGCTATTGGACTTGCCCTTAGCCGAAATGAATCGATGATTGAAACGCAAGTCAAGGAATCGACCACAGCTCATCAGACTAGACAGAACAGTGGCGTCTAGGATGACGTTTTTCTTTGGAGGTAGTATGATATCAGTCATAGCTAGTTGACAGGCCCGTTGTCGCCACCTTCCATCGCATCAGCCACAACGATAGCGACGATATGATTGGTGAGCAGTTGCAGATGATTCTCGAGGATGTTAATCCGATCCTCCAACAGAAGGACCGTCTTCGTCATCATACGAATCAGATCGAGTAGTTGCGCGTCATTACCCGATGACGTTTCGGATATCAACTTGATCGCGTGAAGGAATGCCTCATCGACATTCTTTGTACTGGGATTCATTAGCTCACCTTTCGTTTCGAGACATCCTTCAGTTGACGCGTACCCACCTGTTTGTAGTCCTCTTGCTCATTCACACCGAACGTGTGTGCGAGTGCAGTGGCGATAACGAATGAACGTGACACATCGAATCGACGTGCCTGACGGTCCACCTCACGCCATATCTGCTTCAGTACACTTGCTGGTAGAGCCTTGCGTCCACCCTTTACGCGACGTTGTGATCTCATTTTTCCACTCCATCAGTTGATTTGAAGATACGGTTCCAACCGTCTACAGTGATGCCAGTCTTAATGAACTCACGCTCATCTGGAGTCAAGTAATCGAATGCATCCTGAATGAACATACCAGTGATAGACCAGTAATAGAACGACTGACGTAGCCTATCGATGGGATGATTCACAATGATGTGATTCTTGAGAGTGCGAATGTGTGTGCTACCATCCAGTAGCTCAGTGAAAAAGATTCGGATGCCATGTGGATTGACTCGATTGAATGCCTTCATCTCATACTCCAGTTAATGAAAGTGCGGGTGGAGGGAGTCGAACCCTCAAAATGTTGATAAGACATTTGACGGATTTTAAGTCCGCTGTGTATGCCAGTTCCACCACACCCGCGTTGTATTACTTCATCTTCTTACCAGACTTGCCCACGCCCGCACGGATACGAGCCGCGCGTGACTGACCGGACTTATACCGATCAGCACACACGACAGTCCACCCCAACACTTTCTTGGGCTTACCAGCGTTGTAATCGAATGCAGCAGCCTGTCTCAGAGTCATTTCAGCCATTTACTTGTCCTCTTCAGTTCTGATCAGAATGACAGATTCTGATATCATTTCAGTGTTAAGTTGCCCGTGCCATTCCTTCACTTCACGCTCTGCGTCCTCACGGGTACGTGCCGTCACATCGACGACACGAACTTGAGTGATTACGTATTCGATGATGAAGTCAGCCATTATTTCGTTCCAGTCTTCGCCAACACTTGGCGATTCTTCTTCGCGTTGTGTGCGTTGACGATGGTATCCGCCAACTCCTTAATCACATCGTCTTCACTCCATCGAATCAGCTCACCATTATTCATGGAGTTGTGGAACTGAACGCGCTTACGGCCCACGATACCATCCAACTGTGGGTCGATAGTTGTGAGCCCTTCCATGTGCGCGTACGTAGCATTTACCTGCGTAGCCGTCTGTCCGATACGAATGAATCGGCCCTCTGCCTGTTCTTCATTCGCTGGATTCCACTGACGCTCATGGATGATGCAGTCCGCGCACGTCTGTAGATTCAATCCCTCTCCAGCAGCGAGTGTGCTAGCAACGAGGATGGCGCGTGGAGACTCATTGAATTTCTTCTGCGTCTCGAAACGCTCTTCACCAGACATGGTGGAAATGATACGCAGGACAGGCATTTCCTTGCCGTACTTGTCCTTGAAACCATCGTACAACATTTCCTGCACGTCCTGATGGTGCGCGAATACGACGATTTTCCTGTCCGTGTCCTCCACAAACTCATCCACGTATTCCTGAGTGGCAGGAATCTTGGCGAGTGCCACCAGATGGCGCATCTTCTGCATGGCAGCGATAATCATCATACCGCTGATATCATCCGCCTGCTCCTGATACCACTTCACGAAATCGTCTACTGCGTCATCGTAGGTGGACTCCATGTCGGGGTCCATACGCACCATCAGTTTCGTACGATTGATGGTAGGCAGTTCCGGCATTACTTCCGCTCGCTCACGGCGTATCAGCAGGTCTTTCGTGAATTCCTTGAACTGTGGAATGCGCTTGAGCCCGCCTTCCTTCAGATACTTGCCATCCCAATACATATCAACCCACTGACGGCGGAATGACTCAGCGGAATTGAATTTGATGGGATCGATCATGTTGAGCATTGGGAATAGCTCAGAGCCACGATTCTTCCATGGCGTACCTGACAGCGTAATTACCTTACGGCCCTTCACTACACGCCGCACCATCTGTGTCCTAGACGAATCAGCATTCTTGATTTGCTGACACTCATCTAGCACGACACACTTGATACCGCGCGTCTCGAACTTCGCTACATCGAAGCCCTGTGTAACTGTCTTGCCACTCTTCAGAGTGCGCACCTTGGGTACGAGCATATCGTAGCCAATGATGTAGTGCTTCAGACCGGGCCACAACACATCAGAAGAGGAATTAATTACCTGAGGGACGTGTTCCACGCCAAGCCAATTGATGAGGAATGAAGCAAACTGATACTTCAGACCAGACTTGACAATCCACAGAGTAGGCCACAGTTCGGGATGGAATTTGATGAGCCCACCTGCCTGAATTGTCTTACCCAGACCCATCTCGTCTAGAATGGCGCCACCGCTAGCAGTAGCCAGCGCACGCTCTAGGAATTGCATCCCCTCAATCTGGAATTGAAACGGCCTCTTGCGGTCACACAGAAGGCACGTATTCTTATCCCACTGATGTGCGCAGAGAGGGTCACCGCCGAGCTGGAATGTATGGAATGGTGTACCCTTGGGGATAGACTTGATGATGACGTGTCCACACTCTAGAGTGATGTACTTCGCGTCCGGTCTATCCTCGCGTGGATTAGGTATCGTGACTTCCTTAGCAGTCTTAGCTACCTTACCACACTGAGCGCACTTGTCCTGAAGGCGTGTCACCGTATACTTGGGAGTGCGTATCACCTGCTCATCGAATGTCACTTCGACATCCGCACCCGAACGAATGGCATCGATGATTTCTGGACTGAGGGAAAGATTGGAACACGGCAAAGTGTTGTCGCACCCGATTTCTCGAGCCTTTGCAGCCCACACTTCATCGTGCCCATGACGTGGACACAGCGCGTGTGCTACCTCGTGGAGGATGGTGTTGACTACATCCGCGTCGGGATGCATATCGATGTGATGGGAGGACAGGATAATACACTTGTCCTTGTAGGAGCAGAGTCCTAGGAAATGGGAGGTAGGATTGTTGTTGAGTCTAACGGCCCAGTCAGTTAGACCATACTTATTGAGCTCAGTTCGCAGCAAGTGAGTAGCTTCGTGACGTTGCATTATATCGTCCTTGCGGAATCGATGAGTAGTTAATGAAAGACTAGACAGTCGGCGCGATAGTGGATTCACGCTCCGCACGCTGTTGTGCGAGTCGCTTACCTGCCTCGTCCGCGCTGATTTTGTGCTGTTTGCACATCATCTCAATGATGGCTTCATTGAATCCGTAGGTCTTAGCAGCCTCCATGCGAGCCTGCTTTAATGCCTTCGGGGACTGCGAGGATGATACTGACTGAGCCCGCGCCTTGCCAGCAGCAGCCGGTTTCGCTGCCTTAGGTTCGTATGTTACATCGAGTGCTTTAAACTCTGCGCGAAGGTCTGCGCGCAGTCTACCAGCAGCCGTCTGTGCGTTTACCTGCCACATACGCATTTCATTTTCCATGTCCACCAGAGCCTGTCTCTGCTCGAACACAACTTGCTTGAAATGCATGTATCGCTCGAAGCACACCTTCGTGAACGCGTATTCTTTCTGTGCCTCTGGAATCGCATCGTCTGCCGTGATAGCGCCATGCAATTCAATGGCTGCCACCGTCTTCGCCGAAAAGATATCCGTCTTGATTTGAACGGCTGAATCGACTGCCTTGGAAGAGACTACAAACGACTGTGCCTCCTGCGTGCGGATAGCCAATTGCTCGTCTGATTGCTTGCATACAGCACACTGCCACATATTGCCATGGACGAGATACACATCTACGTCCTTAGCATCACAGCATTCGCACTCTGCGTGCTTACGGAAGTTGTGGAGAATAGATACCATTAGCTTACCTTCCGGGTAGTGGAAACATGGGAAACATGGGAAACAGTGGTGGAATAGACTGATGGATTGGAGTGATGATTGCACACGCCAAGCCTGTGCGTGGGCAACTTTTCATGCTCGTCCTGAATGATGGCCGGATAGTTCCTGACGCGCTTTGTGCGCTTGCAGACGGTGCAAAAGAATCTCTTCATGGTATCTGTCCTTACGGTATCAGAGGGATGAAAGGTAACGCGACACACGCGTAGAAACTGGACCGACTTGTATGTCGCCCTTACTTGTGTAAATGAGTGATGCCGCGTATTCTGGTGAGCAGACAATCATTCCCATTGAACGCGTACGAAATACGCATCCTTCCTTCCATTGAATTACTTTGTGGACTTCGCGTACTTGGGAGTATACGCGATACTTGCTGGCTTTGATTGTCGGAAGGTGAGTCACGAGATACTGTCCTTTCGGAGTTTCAGTAGATAGCGGATAGCGTGGATGCTATAATGTGCCCCGGAGGGCACCCCGCCCGCCCTGGTAGGGTGCAAAATCCGGGCCAAATAGGGAAGTCGTTTGGAGTCAACAGGTTAGGGCGAACAGCCTCCCCTAGAAGTCGCCCCAGAGCCGACATTCGGTCGGCCCCGGCGGCGACTAGCGGACATTGGGCGAACAGCCTAGCGGAATATCATATTAAATACCGTGTCCACACTTCAGACATATCATCCCATTCCATTCTACCCTACATTTAGGACAACCCAATTGAGCCAATCGTGTAATGTCATCTGATGTAATGGATGGATTGTGTGAATTGAATGATTGGATGGCGCGTAGGAAATCTCCTGATTTCTCTTTCTTCAGGTAAGGGCGCAGAATGAAATACAATGATTGGATTGTCTTTGTACCGAATTTCAAGATGTGTTGTGTTTTACCTGATTGTTTATTAATGATGTAAGGACCGTACAATTTACCGAATCCAATGACTGATTGAAAGAATTCGAGAGTTTCGATGTTCTCAGTGTTTTGTGGAACTGAAGCTGACAGTAATGGACTGACAATACCTGACTTAGATGGTCTGCTTCGATGGTAGCCTACATGACCTTCACCATCAAAGAATCCAGCACACCACGCTACGTCCGTGTCCTTCCGTTGCTTTATAATCAGATCGAGATCCATTACAAACCCTTCTTCTCGAGATATGCTGCTAACCCTTCCTCATCGACTCCCATTGCACAACCCGGACATATTGGTTGCGCATTCTCCATTGCTAATTTGCTCAGTGTCATCTCCCTTCCGCATTCCCAACATATCGTGAGCTTTCCCTCCACTTGATGGGAAACATTGAGTGGCATGAAGTGCGTACACCGTTCGAGCGCGCAATGCCACAATCCATCGAACTTGTAATACTTATGTGTATGACGTTTAGCGCCTGTTCTAGTTGCCATTGGAGGACTCCTAATATAATAAAGCGAATGGACGGTGAAGAGGGCAACCGCCATGCCATGCCTCGATACCCCCCGGCTCTCCCCCCCAGTCTACCATAACACCGCGTGGGGTGTCAAACGACCTCCAAACAGGACACTTCGATAAATCCTATCGAAAAATCAACCTTACCTAAAAAAAAAAAATAGTAGATATATAATAAGGATTGGAATATGTGTTGTGGTTTATGGGTGTCCTCTTAAGTGGACAAAACCCCCCATACGGTCCATTAGCAGTGAGTGAGAGGGGGAGAGGGGGTATCAATATAATGTGAATAGCCCGCCCCAACCCTGCACAGCGTAGCGGATGCGCTTTAGCGCAATCATTTTTGGCTAAACTGCACAGGCACGCGCACAGGCGGCGCACAGGCTTAACCCCTGGCTGCCGGATAAAATGTCGAATAAACTGTCGGGAGGGTAGGCTTGGAGGCTGGGTCAGCCCAAGTACAGGGGACGGTCTTCGGGAGTGTATTCGACAGGCGTGCCCGCGAGGTATGCGCGCATCCATTCATCCAGCAGCGTGGAGACTGCCTTGCCCTCGCGGGCGGCTTTACGCTGGACAGCCCTGTAGACTTTCTCGTCGCGCACGTAGAGGGTAACTTGGCGGGCGTTTCTGGGTAGGGCCATTGGATACTCCAGTCAGTGAAAGGGCCGGCCCACGATATTTTGTGGGCCGGCAGTAGGTCAGTGGGTTACTCTTCCCACTCGATACCGAGAGCCGTGGAAGCCGCCGAGCGAGCCGCATCCATGGTCATGCCGTTCGACTTGAACAGCGCCGCCATTTCCTTGAGCCGCACCTGCGGGTCGTTGTCGCGCGTCGGCTTCACAATGCCCGCCGCTTCGAGTGCCGCCGTGCGTGCCGCAGTCGTAGCCGCTGCCTTGCGGGCGGCGTTGAGGAAGTCTACGACATCCGCGTCGGACGGGTAGTCGTTCGCCGCACGAACCTCTTCGATGCCGTCGTACTTTTCGACGGTCACCTGAAACACGATGGGCGAGGGAAGCAGTTTGCCGTGAGCCTTTTCGGCCTTGGCTTCAAACGTCTCTTTTGTCATTTCGTTGACTCCGTTGTCGGTTGCCTTGATTGACAATCCCGACCTACAAATCATACATCAGGACGGGTCCGCCGCAACAAGTATTTTGCCTCGCCCGCAACTTTTTTTCTGGCCTGCCAGCTAGCCGATGAGACTGAGACGCAGTCTCAAAATGGCTCGAGGGTGCGCACAGCGAAGGGGATTTCGCGGAGCGAAATTTCGTCTGGCGCACGCTCGAGGAACTATGATACTGAGACTCAGTCTCATTATTGCCTGCACTGGCGCACAGCGACGTGGCGGCGCCGAAGGCGCATCCTCGGACAAGTAACTGTACAGGCTAGGGCACAGGTTGATGCACAGCTTACGCACAGGCTATACCCCTGGATATCGTGGTGCAAGTCCTGGGCGCTCGTCTACGAAGACATTCGTACGAAGAGCGTAGTACGAAGACCGTCGTAGTAAACATGGATACGATAGCCACGACGATAGTAACCATGGCTAGTATTCTCGCCTACTCGATATCATGTGGGATGTCAAGGGAAAAGAAAGTTGAAAATACTTGTTGCGGAAGGTCTGGAGTGTGAGAAGATATGTAGGTCAGATCAATTACGGTCTGACATTGACTATAGGTGACTTGTGAATAACTACATCGTGACTTTCAAGTTCAACGACTCGTATTCTCCCAAGGCTCTCGGACTCATCAGCGTTTCGATGGTCGTTGAGTCTGGTTCGTCCATCTGTGCCATCGCTGATGCGCGTGAGATTCTCAAGCCTGTTACGTCGGCGGAAGCCAAGTCGGTGACCGTGGAGAAGACCACTTCCGACCGATAGTATGATTGGGGCTGGAGTGGGGTGTATCCCTTCCAGCCCTTTCCTTGAGGATACTCAAATGGCTAGATGTGAAGATTTTCCCTGTTGTGGACACACCAATGGTGACCCGTGCCCCAATCGTGACTCGTCCGGTCGTATCGTTCCCGAGTGCTGCATCTGCTACAAGCGTTTGCCGCGTGGTGCGCGTTCGTCCATTTGTGTGTCGTGCCAACGTCGCGAGGCTCGCCGTGATTGGTATGATGGCTCAGAAGACTACTACGGCAGATAGAGCTTGACAACAAGGGGGACTATATATCCCCCTTTCTTTTTCACTCGATACTATACATGGTTATCATATCCTACACCTATGTCGGGTGGGGGGTACCCATGCCTACATAAATGAGTCTCACACTTACTCGGGGGGATAGGATCCAATGAAATGTTATGGAAAGAAAAATATATAGTAACCCAATTTGGTTCCATCAATCATCCGAAAAAGGGGGTCTAAGTGGTTCCATCCAAACGACTTATGGGACCGACCGACTTGACACCCATGATACACTTTCTCGACGGCTCGGAAAAGACCGTCCATCCATTACTAAACTTTTAGTATCTACACACACTCATATCCGAATGAGTGATGGATATCCCTATGCCTATAGGAATCGTATCAGATCTTCACTTCGATGAAGAACTTAAGAGATTAAACGGTGGAAAGACTAAGGAAATTAAGGACGCAGTTGTAATTGAGCCTCCCGCGCGTGGGCGTAAAGAGGGTGACGTAAATGTGCCTGACTCCCTACGTAAGATCATAGGTGAGACGGCAGTCATCGAGGGGCGTCAAGCGGCACTAGATCTAGCAAAGGATTTCGGTATCTCTCCTAGTAGTGTGAGTGCGTATGCGAATGGTGCCACATCCACCACTACGTACGATACACCCAAACAATCAATCATCCAACATATCAATAAATCAAGGGCGCGTGTTTCCAAGAAGGCTCAACGAGTCCTTCGAGGTGCGTTGGATGCAATCACTCAAGAGAAATTAGATTACGCAGATGCGAAAGACTTAGCGGCCATCGCTAGGAATATGTCTGGTGTAATCAAGGACATGGAGCCGCCACCAGAAGTGGCAGGACAGTCAGACAATAAATCCCCCCAGTTCGTTATATTCGCTCCCCAGTTCAGGGATGAGCGTTCCTTTGAAGTCATTCAGGTCACTGAATAAGGAGACATCATGGAAGTAGTTCGCCCTAGATATTCAGATCCATTCGGTGGAGTGATGGTCGATTCGCAGGTATTAGAAGTAAGTGATGAGCAGAAGAGTCTCATCAGGATGATCTTGGACGTGTGTTGCTCCGATAGCCAATTTGCAGATAAAGCCTATAAAGCTATTACGCGAGTGTTAACGAGCGGATCAGTCGTTGTGCCGGAGATCACTTCACTTAATCCAGGTAGTGCAACGATTGGGGATCCCTCGTTTACATTACATGTCATGGGTTCGGGTTTCCTTCCTGGTTCCATCATTGTATTCGCTGGAGTGGAGGAACCGACTACTCATGTGTCAGATTCAGAGATTACCACTGGCGTGAATATGGATGTGTGGATGGGACCAGATTCACTTCCAGTTATGGTGAAGTCACCTGATGGCGTACTGAGTGAGGCATCTACATTCGTATTCTCAGCGGCATCTAGTGGAGTATTGGCAAGTCCCTCAATTAAAGCTAGCGCGCCCACGCCCGCCATCAAGTCAGTCACCGGATCTACTCCACCAGTAGTTAAGAAATAGGCTAGACATATGCCAACACTAGCCATTCCATTCGGTATGCCGGTTACTATGGTAACGAATCAGGTCTATGCGTTACCAGCGGCTAAGGCGACTGTATTCTCGGATGCGACTACACCGTCGTTACAGTCATCTACTACTCTTGGCTTTGTGGCTAATGCTGCTGTGGTATTCACAAGTGGTTTGGCTACTGTGGCAGGAGGGTTTATTAGAGCTACCACTGGGACGCCCACCATCGTACTAAAGAGAGACTGATATGCCATCAATGTTTGGCAAATCGATGAGTGGATTCGGTGGTAATTCTGCGCGTATGGGTGGTGGTGGAACTGCTGGAATGAGTCCCATGGCATCATCTCGCCCATCACTCCAGGGTGGTAACCAGCAGTATGGTGGTACGGCATCTGCCACCATGAGAGGATCCGCAGCAGGCAGATCTCCTACTCCTCAAGCATCACAGCAGCAGAGTAGTGGAATAGGCCCATCATCATTTTTCAGAGTATTCCAACAACCCCAACAGCCATCGTATGGATTCGGTGGCGGTCAGGTTAATAGTAATCGAAATCAAGCGCAGTTCGGACCTAAACCAAATATGGGACCAGCACCAGGTCCACAATACAATGGAAGCGGAATCATGGGTGGTAGACAACAGCAAATAGGAAAACAACTAGCTCCATATCAAAGAGAAATTCAACAGCGCATGACTCCGGGTTCACCCACGTATGGTCAGCAGCCACAGATGCAGCAACCACAGCAGCAACAGTGGCAGCCGCGTCCATACATGCCACAACGAATGGGTCAACCACAGGGCGGTAGTGGAATTCAACCACTTAATGGTGGGCAAGATTACGCGGGCATGATAGATCAATTCCGTCGTAATCAGCGTGGACCTACTGGATTAGGTGGTCAAGGTGAATGGGTTAACGGTCAGTGGACTGGGCCTCAATAACTCATAGAAAGGAATTTAAAACATGGGATTCGGTTCATTTCTTAAGAAGGCTGCACTATCCCCAATTAAGATGGGAGTCAAGGCAGCGAAAACTACCCACAATGCTACGATGGGTGCAGCTAAGTTAGGAGCTAAAGCT
>Ga0157292_10000035_pt1 | contig 19291 bp, 22 predicted proteins | sample NitcycUS179409R1_FD_108401 | JGI IMG/M metagenome (GOLD analysis project Ga0157292, IMG submission 108401) | Soil microbial communities from Arlington Agricultural Research Station in Wisconsin, USA - Nitrogen cycling UWRJ-S179-409R-1 | ecosystem: Environmental > Terrestrial > Soil >... | reverse complement strand
GTTCGCGTGGTCGTCAACCTTCGCCCAAGTCATTGCTCCCGCTCCCTTTCTTCGACCTCGCCAAACCGCTCGATCAGCAGCCCCACCATCTCGGCCAGCCCCGGGTCACGGGCGCACTGCGTAGCCATGCTCCGAACGCCCGCATGCACCGAGGTGTGGTTCTTCGCGAACGCCCGCCCGAGCTCCGGATAGCTCAGCCGGGTGCAGCGTCGGGCGACCAGATAGGCCGCTTGCCGCGCCTCCCGGATCGACTTGCTCCGGTCCTTCCCGAGCAGGTCGGCGGGAGTGAGCCCGAACGCCTCCGCCGTGGCCGCGATGATCAGAACGACCGGGGTCGGGAGCAGCATGGCCCCGTAGCGCTCGGCCATTTCTTGCGGCGTCACGGCTTGGCCTCGGCGTCGTCGGCCAGCTCGGCCAGGTCCCGGGAGAGCTCCCGGGCCTGCTCGGGAGTCAGGCCCAGCTCGACCTCATCGGCGATCAGGAGGACCGCGCCGGGCCTCGCTTCGAGGGCGATGGCGAACCCGGTCACGATGCGGCCAGCCTGCTTGCGGCGCCGGAAGGGGAGGATGCGAGCGGTCACCGAGGACCCCACCCGCACTTCAGGCAGCGGGCCGAGTCTACGAATTTGTGGTCACAGGCAGCCGGCCCGCGGTTCAAATACGAGGTTTTTGCTACCTGTATTTGCGAGGGATCTGGGGGGTCCCTGAACTGTATTTGAACTGTACTTGGCGGGCCGGGTGCTCTCAGCGGGGGCAGCGTCTCGTTGCTACCCCCGCTTTCTGCGGGATTTTCGGGGTGAGTGACGGGAATCGAACCCGCGCTTCCGGAGCCACAATCCCGGCATCTAGCTTTCATTTGGCCTATTTTCCTGCTGGTTCGTGAGTGGCTCGGATTTGCTAAGCTGAATTTGAACTGTTGCTCGCGCCGCGATTCGACTCGACAGTTCTTCGCGCAACTCCTCAGGTGTCAGTCGGCCATAGACCTTCTCGACCATGCGCGAGTCGACGTGCCCCATCACCGGAGCAATCAAGTCCGGAGCGATGCCGTTCACGCGCAGCCACTTCGAGTGCGAGCGACGCAGGTCGTTCGGCGTCACCACCGGCACGCCGCAGCGCGTGCACGCCACCTCCAGGTCGCGTGTCGGGTTCTGCCAACGACCGAAGAGCAGCCCATCCTTTCGGGCGGGGGCGCCGAGCAGCGCGCCGAACAGAAGCCGCTGGTGCTCGGGGAGCACGATCGGGATGGTGCGGTTCGAGCGCTCGGTCTTGGTGCCACGGATTTTGACCAGCCAGGTCGTGAGGTCCACGTCCTCCGGGCGAGCCCGCGCGAGCTCGCCATCACGGCAGGCCGTCGCCAGGAAGAACGCCGTGCGAGCGGCTAGCGTGAGCGTGTCCCGGAGCGACACCCACTTCCGTTTTTGGGCGAAGGCCCCGAGCAGGCGCCATGCCTCTTCGGGGGTCAGGAAGGTCTCGCGCGGCACGTACTCGTGGTCGAAGCCGATGGGCATCACGTCGGCGATCTGGCCAACGAAGTCGCCCCGCTTGCGGGCGTACTTGAGCACCTGCCGGAGCGCGACGAGCTCCTTGTTCAGGGACGAGGGGTGCGCGCCTTCCGCCGCCCGGACCTTCAGATATTCCTCGACCGCCGTCGAGTCGACGTCGAACATGGGACGGTCGGCGCCAAGCAGGCGCACCAAGTGCGCGAGCTTGTACTGGTAGAAATCCAGGGTCTGGGCCGAGCGCTTCCCCACGTCTACCCGGAGCTGGAAGGCTTCCTCGAAGCGCTTGCAGGCGGTACCAAAACCGGTTTGGTGCGCGGCTTTATAGTTCGGGTCCACTGCGGCGCGTTCGAGCTCGCCTGCCGCAGCCTGGGCGGCTTTCTCGCTGCGGCATCCTGTAGATACGCGAGCCCCGAGGATCCACGCATAGTACGTTCCGTTGGGATGCTTCCAGAGCTTGTGCTTTTGGGCCATTGGGTATTTCCTTTTTTCCATTGGTCGAAGTCTTCACGCGAGACACGCTTCGCTCGACCGAGCGCGAGGCGTGGCATGTGTCGCATAATCTCGTAAGCGTGGGAGCGCGACACGTGGAGCTCCTCCGCGATTTCGGCAGCCGAAATAAAAACCATCAGTCCGCCCTCAAGTGTGGGGGGAGGGGGGCCGCGATGGCCTCCTCCAGGCTGGCCACGAATTCACGCAGCGCGGCGAGCTGGTCACGCAGCAGCTCCTCGCCATCCGAGGCCGGCCCCATCTCTGCCTCGAAGCAGATCAGGCAGACCTCGATCGCCCCGAGGCGCATGTTCTTGCGCACGGTCTGCCGATTCTCGCCGCGTTCAGTCACTGGTCCCCCGCGTAGTCGATCATCTCCAGCACGAAGTGCCACGCGACGAGGGTCGCCATCATCGCGAGCCCGAGCTTCATCACGTCGAACGCGAGGGTCACTTGACCCCGAGCTCCGCCAGCAATGCTTTCCAGACGCCCTCGGCGCCGCCGTGCTTCTTCGAGAGGTGGGTCCAGCCGAGCACCGTGCCGACGACCAGGGCGACCAGGAGCCCGCCCCAAAAGATGAGGTCGAAGAACCGAATCACGACCAGGGCGACCACCGCGCAGATGGCGGTCGTCAGCATCAGCTTTTTGTTTTCAGCCCAAAACTTGGTGGCTTCCATGATGACCTCCAGAGGGTAAAGGCCCGAGGCCGAGCGCCACGCTGGCAGCGCTCAGCCTCGGCTCAGCTCAGTCGTGCAGGGCGCCCACGAAGGCCGCCATGAAGTCGACTTCTTCCAGGCGCTTCACGTCCACGATGTCGTGCTTGGCGCCCTTCAGGTCGTCGTCGAGCGCGGTCAAGAACGCGTCCAGCCCGGGGGCAATCACGCCCACGGTCAGGAACGAAATCGCGAACTCGTGCTCGTCCTTGAGCTCGTTCGCAATCTTCACGATGGTGGCCTTCACCGCCTCGCGATCGTTCGGCTCGCCGTCGGTCGCCAGGAAGAGCACGGTCTGCTCGCTCTTGGTTTCCTTGTGCCGCTTGTACGCCGCCGCAATCGCGCCGGCCGTGTCGGTCGAGCCCTCGCTCGCCCGGAGCGCGCCGATGGTGTCGGCCGCAACCTGCGCGGTCACGTTCGGCAGCACCTTCACCTGATGGCCGAAGGTCAGCACGTCGATGCCGTCCTCGTCCCACTTGCTCGCCTCGTTCGCGAAGAGGATGACCTTCTCCTTCAGGAACTCGATGCGCGTCAGCCCTCCCGGGCAATCCTTCGCCCCCATGCTCGCGCTCACGTCGATCGCGAAAATGAAGTTGTCGCCCTTGTTCAGTTCCAGCTGGTTTGCTTCAGACATTGCTTCCTCCCAATGCTTTTCCGATTCCAAGCGCGCCCTGATTGGCGTGCGTGAATTTTTGACTAGAGCGCCTTCCGAATCCGCGCGAGCAGCGCCATCCGTGCCGCCTCGCCCGAGTACGGGGCCAGGCACCCGCGCCCGCTCAGCACCCGCCACATCGCGACCTCGGGCTGCACCGACCGGTACGCTCGGCACTCGCCGACGGCGCCCGCCTGAGCGAGTCGCGCGGCCCTGGCCTGGACGAGAAGGTCGTCGTCGCCCCACACCTCGGCGTTCAGGCGCGACCGGTGCTGCTGGTACGTCCCCCAGGCCCGATGCTGGCGCACGCCGTTGCGGTCGAGATAGGCGTCGCCCTCGTACGGCTTGTACTCGCTGCGCGAGACGGCAGCGGACAGCCCCGACTCCATCACGGCCATCGTGAGCAGCCGAGCCGCGCACTCGCGGTCCTGGTTGCAAGCCTGCGCAACGGCGTTGCCAAACCCCACGGGCTCGACTAACTCGATGCCGCGCGCGCCGTATCGCGGGACGAGCTCAGCGACCCGCTCAGCTAGTCGCGAATAGTCGGCGCGCGCGACCGAGCACAGCGCCATGGCGAAGCCGAGCGCGAACAAGAACGCGAGCGTGACCCAGCCGACGCGGTTCACGGGGCTCACGCGGCACCTGCCGGGCGGAACCTACGGACCTTGCGCGGCAGCGAGGGCTCTCGGGTCCAGACCGGATCGGGTCCGTCGCCAAACACCAGCCACTGCGCAGAGCACCCGAGCGCCTTCGCCAGCTTCGTCAAGCTCCGGAGCGTGGGGGTTGTCCATGCCCCCGATTCGAGCAAGCATACGTACGAGGTGCTCATTCCCGCCCGATCTGCGAGTTCGCGCCGGCTCCACCCCCGCTTGACTCTCCCGAGTCGAACCCGCCCCATCAGGGTCAAACTTTGGCCGCTCATTTTAGGTTACGCAAATAACCTAAGTCGCGAACGTAATCAAGTAGGGAGATGTAGCGTGATTACTAAAGTAATCTATGCTAGCGTCGCTAACGTGTCGGAAACCATTGTAGATCGCATCCGTCGACTCGTCCGGGAAGCCGTCAAGGACGGGAAATTTCGGTCAGCAAATCACTTTTGGTCGTCCGAGGAGGAGGGGGGCTGCGGGCTCAGCAATGCGTTTCTAGCGAACCTCCGGATTCGGCTGAGGAACGACCCCGACGCCACCGTGACCTTCGAGAGCGCCGACAAGATCGCCCGCGCCCTCGGTCTACCGACGAGTGCCGTCACGGGGAGGGACGATCGCCAGGTCCCGACCGATGACCCGTACCCGAACCGGGCCCGGGCGGTCAGTGCGGCTCGCGACCTCCAGCTGCCCGAGGTGGCCATTCGCGCCATCATGGCCGAGGACCACGGATTCGACTTGCCCCGCCTGTCCTGGTTTCTGCGGATTCAAGCTGAGGCTGTCCGCCTGGCGCCAGCCGCCAACGGCTGAAGCTTCCGCCGCGAGCTCGCAGGCCGCCGTCATTGCGCGCCCAATAACCGCCCCGTTGCCGCGCACGGTGCGCCATCGCTCAGTCACTCCCCCGACGCCCCGGCGAAACAGGGTGAGGCGCTCTCCGGTGATAGCTCCCAACATGAGACACTAACGTCACACCTAAAAGGGGGCGTCTAGTGGGTCCGCGATATTTCGCGCTTGCATTTGTGCAACGGTTCAGGGGGGAAAGAAATGGCTAGCTATCGGGCGTAACGTGGGTTATTGATGTAACCCATGAATTACGCCGTAGCCCGCGTCACCTACCCGGCCGAGTGCATCGCCTGCGGGCGTGAGCTCGGCGAGGATGCCCTCGATCCCGCCTCCGTCGCCTGCGACGGCTGCTACCAGGAGTCCGAAACCAAGGCCGCCTGGGCCCGCGAGCAAGAGCGCAACGACTGCTTCCGCTCCCTGGCGCACGAGTGGTTCCGCGGGGCCGAGTACGAGCGCAAGCCGTACATCGTCGGCGCCTGGAAGCCGGGGGTGTACTGATGCCTCGGGACGCCTCACACGCGGATGGGGCGGGCCTCGCCCAGGCCCAGCCGACGGCCGCCGAGCTCCGCGCCGCCGTCGAGCAGCTTCTCCATCGCGCCCGAATCCAAGTCGGCAGCTGCACCTATTGGGCCCAGGAGTCCGATTGCCGCCCCGAGCTATTCGCGTGCCTGGAAGTGCTCGCTGCTCAAATCGAGACCGCACGCCGCGCGCTCTTCGATGCCGAGCACGCGCACTGAACACTGACACCTTGTAAAACAATTGTTTGATACTATAGTGAGGTCAACATGTCCGAGTTGATGCCCTGGGATGAGTACCGCGATGGCACTGACGACGAGCTGGCGGCTGAGCTGGCCGAGCTCGTAGCCGAGGAGCAAGAGTGCATGGCGTGGATTGACTCGCTGGCTGATGAAGAGAGCGAGCGCGAGGTTGGGCTAGCTGTTCTCGTGACGCGGCCGGGCTTGGCGAAAGCCCACTGCCGCCATGGCGCCTACGGGTTTGCGCTCGATGGAGAGACCCGTCGCGCCGTCTGCCGCACGTGCGCCCACTCGTGGCTGATTGCCCTCGGCGAGGGCGACACCGATTACCTGCCAGCCGACCTCCCTGGGATCGCGCTGCGCTGAAAGAAGGAGAACCCCATGGTCCAAAATAACGACACGATGTTGGAACGACAACTAGCAGCCAGCGTGCAAGAGCGGTCGCAGACCCGTACCCTGGCGGTCGTGCCGCAACGCTCCGAGCTCGCCGCTGCCAATGACTCGGGCCCGCTTCGGTTCACGGCCGAGCAGGAGCGCATGATTCGCGACACCTGCGCGAACGGGGCGAGCTCCGAGGAGTTCGCCGTGCTGATGGAGATTGCGCGCGTCCGCCGCCTGAACCCCTTGCTCCGGCAGATCCATTTCGTGAAGCGCTGGGACAACCAGAAGAATCGTCACGTCTGGTCGGCTCAGATTTCGATCGATGGCATGCGCGCCGTGGCGCAGCGCACCGGTCGCTACAATGGGCAGGACGAGCCGGAGTATGGGCCGTGCAATGCCAGGGGCTTCCCCGAATGGGCCAAGGTGAAGGTCTATCGCAAGGACTGGGATAGGCCGGCGGTCGGCTTGGTCTTTTGGAGCGAGTACGTGCAGACCAAGCAGGACGGGAACCCGACGAAGTTCTGGAACGACATGCCCATGAACCAGCTCGCAAAATGCGCCGAAGCGCATGCCTTCCGGAAAGCCTTCCCGGAGGACTGCGGGGGCTTGTACACGGACGTCGAGATGGAGCAAGCCACGCATCCGATCGCGATGGAGGAGCGCCAGGAGGACCCGCGTCGCAAGGCCATCACGGTCCACGCCAGCGACAGCGAGGAGGAGCCGCTCGTCGACCCCCAGCTCGCCGCTGAGGAGTTCCAGGCCCTCCGCGACACGCTCACCATGATTGAGAATTCGCTGCCCGGTTGCCGCGACTACGAGGGCGTGCTCATCCTGCGTGACCTGCTCGGCTCCGTCGCCAAGCCCTCGCCGCTCACGCGCGACATTCAGGCGGCGCGCGAAGGTGGGCTCTTGACCCCGAGCATGCACGCCGAGCTGAGCAAGACCTGGATGCGCTGCAATCGTCAGCTGGTGAAGCTGGAAAAGGAGCTACCAGCGCCCGACGCAGCCGACTCGTTCCGCGACGAGGATTGAGCTACTGGCTTGCCCCTGCCTCGCCCATAGCGCAATCGACCGAGACTGCGGCGAACGTGCAGCCCACGAACAGGCGCAGGCAGAGCAGCAGCAGGACCGCGCACACTGCGCTGAGGACGAGATCGGTGAGGCTCATACTGCGATCGCCGGCCCGTACTTGGCTGCAACCGCTGCGCGCCATGTCGTCGGCATGGCCGTAGCGGAGGCGCCCTTCAGCACGATGGCGTGCAGAAATTCGATGTTGGATTGTCCGTTCACGCCGCCGATGCGAAAGCCTGTCGTCGCCACATTGTCTCCGTAAGGGATTGTCGACAGAGACGGCTGGCTGCCTCGGCGAATCGAGTCGTTCGCGCTGTTGCTGAAGTAGACTTCCGTCGCCTCCCACGCGCCGAGGGGCGATGCCTGGTCGGGACCCACTGCGCCGTTGTACGCCACCATGTTCGGGACCACGTTGTTCAGGATCAGTGCGCCGACGTTGCCCCCCGGGTCCCCTCCGCTGAACACGCGCGCAAAATTATTCCACGAAATCATGCGGTAAACGATACCGACGCGATAAGGCGTGATGCTCGGCTGGGGCAGAAGGAGCGGGGAGATCATGAAGTTGGTCAGGCCGTCGAAAATCAGGCCGGGGTTGCCTTGCGGGCCGGCCGATACGAGCGGCGGACTGCTCGTACTGAAGTGCTTTGCGTTGCCGCTCTGGTCGAGAAGTCCGCCGCATGTCGCCTTCCATGTGTCGCCTGCCACGAGACCGCCCCCGGTCGGTGTGATGGTGATGCCGACGGCCGCACCCGTGAGCGGGATCGGCACGCCCACCGCGCACGGTACGCCCGCCATCGCCGGGGTAACACCGATGCCGTCATAGTAAATGTCTGCTGTTCCGCCCGCCAAGAAGCGCAGCCAAATGGGCACGGCGAGTGCCAAGACCGGCCCAGTCAGGACCATCACTGTGCTCGATGCATTGCCCGCCACTGGCGACAGTGTGCCGGTATAGCCGAGGCCGCCAAGATCGGTCTGAGACGACAAGAGCACGTCGGTCGTGGGGAACAGGTCGGCGAAGTTCAGAGGCGGAGGCGGAGGCCCGCTGCCGCCTGCTGGCCAGTTGACGCCAGTCGGCCAATTTCCCCCTGTGGGCCAATTGACGCCGGTCGGCCAGTTCGTTGCGGTAGGCCAGCTCGGCATGGGCTCAGTTCGACTTCACGCGCTCGCCAGTGAGGGCGATGTTGGGGAACCAAGTGGCGGACTGCGGCGCCCCCCCGTTCACAAACTCGAGCTTCACGTCGTCGTACTCCTCGATGAGCAAGTCGAGAATGTTCGAGCTCGTGGTGATGGCTGGCACGGCGAAGGTGGCGATCTGCACCCATGCGACCTTGGTTGTGTCGCGCGTGGTGGCCAGCGCTGGGTTCGTGACGCGGGTCGAGCTCTTGTACAGGTTGAAGGTGCCTGCGCCGTTGTTGGCGACGTCTACGACCAGGCGCTTCATGCGGTGCATGCCGACGTAGCGCGCGCCAGGGAAGGCCGTCACCGTGTCGAAGAACGGGTAGACCAGGGCATCTGCCCCAGGCGTGGCACCTGTGTAACGGATGATGGTGGTTTCTGCGCTCATGGGTGTGATCCTATCATGGCTGATTCAGGTAGTTTTCGATGATGCGTTGCTGCTCGGGGTCGAGTGAGCCGGCCGGATGAGCGGTGTTGGTGGCGGAATCGATCGCCGCTCCCGTCTTGAGCCCTAAAGCTCCGCCGCCCATGGCGAGCAGTCCAGAGGAGGGAAGCAGCGAACGCCCGACAGGTTCGTTTGCGAGGTGGGCGCGGGACCACTCTTGGTTGAGCCCCTTGATGACGATGGGCTCTCCTTCGGGATTGCGCGCCAGGGCGCGAGCCAAAGCATCGCCTCGAAGTTTCGCTCCTGGGACGAGGCCCCCCACAACGGGGAAGCTGGCCGCCAAGCTCGATTGCGACGGATTGGTCTTGAGCGCCGTATATGCGCGCGTGCCCTTCAGGTTCTCCAATCCGGGCCGCACGTCTGCCCGGTCGGCCAATGCAGCGACGGCCTCGTTCGTCGCCTTCGGCTCGATGCCGTATCTTGTGATGGCTGCGGTCGCCTTCTTCTGCGTGTCGCCTTCCATGCCAGAGAACGGTTGCGTCTCGTAGATCCCTGCATGCTGCCTGAGCTGGGTGAGGGTGTTCAGCTCATCGTGGTGCCTGTTCTTCAGCTCGCTCCACTTGCCGTTGGCGAACTGGTCGCGGTCCTGGCGGATCGCTTTCACCAGATCGTTCCACATCTCGTCTTTGCTGCCCATCTTGCTCGCGACGTTCGCCGAGTCGTCGATGGACTTTTTCAGGCTCTCCATTGCGAGCGCGTCGTATGCGCGCGGCTCGACGATCACCACCCAAGCATCCTCTGGGGTGCCCTTCATGATTTCCAGGGGCGGGTGGCTCGCGTTCGCGGGCATGGAGTCCGGCGCTGGTGATGGCAGCGTTTGCTCAGCCCAATCGGATGGAGCGCTTCTGGTTGGGATCGTGTCTCTGGGGGCTTCCGCTACCCTTTCCGGCAGTCCGCCACCTACACCTTCCTCTAGCTCGCTTTCCGATATTGGGGCGAACTCATCGGTTGGCGGCGGCGGCAGCGTATCGTTTACTGGCGTCTTGCTTAGTGTGTCCTCTAGGCCACCGCGCTTGTTTGGGTTCCTCACTTTGAACCCCATTCGCCGCGCGTCGTTGACGCTCATGACCGTGCCGCGCGTTCTCTCCGCTATCCCTTTCGCGTCTGCCGCCAATGCGATGCGCGGCTTCATGGCGCGCAAAACGAAGCGCTTCAGCTCGTTGTTGTTGTAGGTGCCGATGGCATCGCTAGGGTTTTGGATAAACTTACCGCCAGCTTCCGGCTGGCTACGCACCGTCAGGTGGTAGCGCAGCATATCCAGCAGGTTCTGTACCTTCTTCGGCACGCGAAGGTCAGGGTTCGAGCCGACCATGTTCATGCTCTCGTCGTCGATGCGACTCAAGGTGTCGTGGTGCTCCTTGAAGTAGCGGTCGACGATTGGCCCCACCACGTCGTCAGCGGCGTACTCGACGGCCTCGCCCATGACCGGAGCTCGACCCTCGCCGGGGACGTTGCCGCGTGTACGCTCCAGTGACCGCTTCACGGAGCTCGATTCCTCGAGTCCACGAAGCATGTGGGTCGTCGTGCCACCCTCCTCTACGTTGGCCAACTCCGGGTGGAGACTGTCCCCGGTGCTGCGAATGTGAGAGCGGTAAGCGCGTGCCAGATCGGAAACACCTTCGCCGACCAACCCGCCGGCTCCACCGATCAGCCCAGTTTGTATCAGGCGAGCGACGAACCCGTCCTTGGTGTCTGGGTTGACCGGCCGATTATGGACGGCGTCAGCGAAGCCTTCGCCGAGCGTGTTCGCCACGAGCTCCGACTCGGCGCCCGCCGCTGCCCCCACCCCCGAAGCGAGGTAGCGACCGACAGTAGGCCCCAGCTTGTTGAGAAGCGGCGTTTTGCTGATGAGCGGCGCGACGCCCTTGGTCACTCGGCCCGCAATCTTGGCGAACGGTCCGAAGCTGGCAGCTGAGCCGACAACCTGACCCACTGTGCTTGCTATCGGGCTACGGTTGGCGCGTTCGCGCATCGCCGACACGTCGTCTCTGCCGGTGATTTTATCTCGAACAGCCACTCCGATTTCTCGCCCGGGTCCGGTCATGCCTCTGGCAATGCCCTCGCTGAAGGCCGCCCCAACGTCTGCCTTTTCACCCAAGTAGTTGGCGAGTTTTTTCCAGCCCTTCTCGCGCGTGTAGTCGACGCGAGTGATCGTTCGATCTTCAGCTTCGGCTTTCTTGTAAGCCTGCTCCCACTTGGCGTCTTGGTAGCGAGCGAATGCCTGCTTGTAAGCCTCGGTTCCTGGCGGGATATTTTTTGCCTTCAAGTAAGGCCCGATGTCGACCAGGAATTGATTTTCGGTCGGCTCGAAGTAAAGCGAGCTGGTCATGCCAGTGACCTGATCGACCATCATGCCCTTTGCCGCCTGAGCGATGCCGGACAGCGCTGGACTCGACTTGCTCACGTACTCCGTGGGCGCGCTGAAACGCTTCAGCTTGGAAGCGTTCGGCAAGGTCCAATCACGGTCAGCGTTCGGCTGCACGTTCTTGAATTGCTCATCAAGCGACGGGCTCGCCTGCTGGAATCCATGGTCCGTTTGGGCGGTGGGCGCTGGAGGGGCAGGCGGCGCAGGCGGCGCGGGCGCTGCTACCGATGCAGAAGCAGCTGCCTTCAGCTGAGAGTGCTCGTACTCAGCAACGGCCTGCTTTAGTACCGCCCTCTCCTCGGGAGACACGTCCTTGTCGTTCAGCCCTTCCTTTGCGAGCTGATATTCCTCCTCGGTGATCATTTCTTCTTCGCCTTGAGCCTATCCAAAACGCTACCCAGGCTAGGAGCGGCTGGCGCCGCTGCTTTCGGGGCCGCCCTGGGAGCAGCAGGAGCCGCCTGCGCCGGCTTAGGTGCTGGAGTAGCCACAGGGCGAGGGCGCGGGATTGACGGATCGGCCGTGCCGGCGGTCTCTCCTGGTTTCGGCGGCGCGAACCTGCCCCCCTTCCACTTGCCAGAAATCCTGCCGTACACATTCGCGGCGAAACGCTGGGCCACCTCAGGGCCGTACTTGTTGGCCCTGTCGAGCATCGCCGTGGCTGCGCTCTGGGCAATGTCGTCTTTCTGTCTTTGGATTTCTGCTCGGGCAATGCCCAGGTAGGTTTGGAACTCGCCGAGGTATTCGGCCGCCAAGCGCTCGTCTCCGCTCCAGAGCGCGAACTTGTTGTAGAGTTCGTTCCACTTGCCGGCGCCGGCCGTGACTCCAGAGCGCTCGCTTTCGACTGCTGTCTTGCCGGTGACGAGCAGCAGCTGTTGCAGCTGGGCCATGCGCTGAGCCATGGGGGAGTCCGTCTTGAGCTGCGCATCCATCAGCTCCATCTGGTTCTCCATGTTCGAGAGCCCGGAGTACTTGTTGTTATTCGACTCATGCTGAACGATTTGCTCAGCCGCTGACCACAGCTTGTCTTCGACAGTATCGTCGTACTTGTCGGCGGCCGCAGGACCAGCACCAGGCCTATTGCCTCTGTTGACCGCTGCCGCTTCGACGCGATCACGACTGAGTTCGCGCTTCACCACGTTGCCGACGTTGTGGTCCCAGATGTCGCTCATCCTCTTTTCGATCTCTTCGATCGGCTTCTGCCCGACTACCGAGTGCCCCCATTCCTCTACAGCACGAGCTACGGCCTGTTCCCTGGGTGTAGCAGCCATCATCGAGAGCGACTGTCCGAGCTGTTTCACGATGCCCTCATCGCGCGGGTTGCGCGATACCATCGGAATGACGCTGCCATCCGGCAAGACGAACTCAGCATCCTCGTCGACACTGAGCGTTTTCCTCTCGGCTTGGCGGGGGCTGATGCCAGGCAGCAAATGGCGCACACCCGGCTTCATGCCATAGGGGGCGTTCACCTTGGGCGGAGCAGCTGGTAGCGGGCCGAGCGGGCCCTTGGCGAGCGGCTCTGCCGCTGCTGATGGGCGCATACCTGACTTTGGCGGAATGAAGGTGTCACCCTGCCAAGTGCCGCCGTCACCAGGGCCCTTCGAGTACCGGCTTTCGCCGCTGAACGTCTCGTGGCCGTGCTGCTTGAAGGTGTCGGGGAAGTGCCCCTCAGCACCGGGCTCGCGACCGATACCAGCCTTGAACGCGCCTCGGTAGTCGTAGTGCGAGCGCGGATCGTCGATGTCGTGGACGTTGTTCTGCTTGAGCCAGGCCTCGAATGCGGCCTGCTCTTCGGGCGCAAGCTGAGTTGTCTCGGGCGTCGAAGCGGTCGCTACCGGGGCGAACGACGCAACCGAGCTTGGCGCCACGGGCCGGCGCAGGCTCGGGGCGAGCGTGCTGCCAGGGATGAGTCCTCGGGGTCCTGCGTCGGTCATTGTGCCCTCGGCTTGAGCAGTGGGTCGTCGGGGCTCAGCATCAGGTCGGATTCCGCTGCGCGCCTTCGCAACGTCTTGCCCGGGAGCAGGCCCTTCGAGTATGGAATGGCCGGCAGCCCAGCCTTTTCGCGCCGAACCGAGTCCCCGATGTATGCGTTCAGGACCTGCTGATCGGTTGGCATGACTTTATCGAGCCCTGCCTCTAGGCCAGCCTGATCGAATGGCGCCTGGAAGAAAGCGCTGTCGTCGGTCGGCGGAGGGGGCGCTGGCCACCCTGGACTAGCTGGCGCGGCGGCGCGTGGTGGGGCTGCCGCGGCAGCGGACGGCGCCGGCCTTGGCGCAGGGGCGGGCCCAGGCGGTGGCGCTCCGTTGGTGGGTGGGAAGCTCGCGGTCGAGCGAGGCAGTGGGCCCGCTGGCGCTGCCCTCATGGGCGGCGCTGCCTCTGCCCCGCCAGCAGGCGGGAAGCTTGCCGTGGGGGGCGGCGAGCGCGGGGGCATCGGCGAACGGTCTACTGGCGGAGCAGCTGGTGGGGCAGGGGGCGCCGGCTGCGGAGCACGATTCATACGCGTTGCGAAGTCCTCGTCCGACTCCTGCTTGGAGCGCACGTTGACGCCGCGCTTTTCGAGCTCACTGTTCAGGAAGTCGTAGGCAACTTGGTCTTTGGCTTCCTTGGCTCGGTGCGCTGCTTCGATGAGGTCGCGCGTGTCGGCTGACTTGAGGTGGTCGTTCTTGATGTCCTGCTCGCCTTTCAAGCGCGCTTCGCCTGCTTCGTTCACGGCCGTGTTGCGCTTGCTGATTTCGTTCGACATGCGGTCACGCCGCTCTTGCTGGTCCTGCGTGCGCGCCTTGAAGGCGTTGTCTTCGTCCGACTCGCGCCGCTTGTCCGTAGCGGCCGCTTGGTTCTGCATGGCCTGGCTGAGCATCTGCGCGTACTGCGGGTTCGCCTTGCTGGCCTTCGGATCGAGCGCAACCTCTGGCATGCCGGCGAAGTAGCTGGGGTTTACTCCTTTGATGGCCATTAGTTCGCCTTTGGTTTGTTGGCTGCTTCCTCAGCCGCTTCCCGCGTCTTGAAGTTGCCGTAGTTGGTGGCGCCCTGGTTCAGGGCGTCCTTGAACGAACCCATGTCTTCGTTGGCCTGATTTGCGTCAGCGTTGGCGTGGCTTACCTGATCGTTTGCGTTGCCCGTGAGCACGTTGTTCGCAGCGTCGGTCGCATCACCCACACCCTCGATGGCCTTGCCGGTGCTGTCCGTCCAGTTGCCAGCCTTGGCGGCGGCGACGCGGAAGTTGTCGTCGAACAGCTGCTGGGTGCGTCCTTCGCCTGCGTCCTGATTCCTGAAGGCGATGTCGGACAAGCCCTTCGCCCAAGAGAATTCGAGTGCGTTCTTGCGCGCGTCGCTAGCGTCGGAAGAGCCCGCGAGATTGCCCTCCTGCGCGTAGCGGTCGAGCCCGTACTGCGCGTTCGCCTTGGCCTCGTCGGCGCGGAGTGCCATCTCGGCCGCGCCAATCTGGCCGGTCGCATTGCTCGAACCGTACGAGCCGCGCGCCGACATAGCATTGTCGATTTTGGCCGACGTGAGCTTGCTGGCGTAGTCGTAGTAGGGCGACAGGTCTTGCGGCTGCGACGAACGGAACTTGTCGAGCGTGACCTTCGACTCGTTGCCAACCAAAGGGATGCCGTGCTCGTTGTAGTAGGCGGTGACTGAATCGGCGTAGCTCTCGCCCTTGCCCTCTTTGGTCAGGTCGATGCCGCTCGACGCGAAGGGCGTGGCGGGAGCTGCGGGAGCTGCGGCGGGCTGCTCCTTGCGCTGGTCCTTGTGCGCCTCCTGCCAGGCTTTCTTGGCTGCGGCATTCCGCTTGGCCATGTCGTTTCGAGCGCGCCACGTGTCCCACTCATGCGTCCCGTAAGCGTACGGGTTGTCGCTGTCTGGGCTGCCATAGCCCCAGCGCGGATCGTACGCATACGAACCAGCGGGCGCGTTGCCGCTGGAAAATCCCGAATACGCCGCATCCATCTGCGCTTGCGTAGGGATCGGATACCCCTCTTCGTCGTAGTGGACGACCTGTTTATTGTCCGGGTGGTCCTTCTCCCACTTCTTCCCCGCCTCCGTGTTGAGGTTGTAGGGGTTCATCATCGTGGTGTACGGCTTGTCTGAAAGCGACTTCGGCGCCTCGGGCGGACGGAAGTCGAGCGGCGCTTCGACGGCGCCCGTGCGCGGCAGGTTCGTGCTGGGGTCTTGCGCCATTACGAGCTCTTCTTGGGGATGTAGCTGACGGCTCCCGGGGCGTTCTGGCTGGGCATCGGCGTGCCCGGCGCGAAGGTGGGTGACGTGCTCGGGATGCTCACGTCCTTCATGCCTTCGGCTTTGATGGGAGACGTGTACACGCCGCCTGCGATGTCGGGCGCTCCCTGGCCGCCGTTCATCGAGTTGAGCATGTTGCTGTTCACGTCGTAGAAGCTGTTGGCGCCAGCGGCTTGCTTCATGTACGCCTCGTTTACGGTGTCTCGGTAGCTGAGGTACTGGTCGGCGATCTTCTTCGCGAGCGCTTCCTTTTCAGCGCGAGCCTTGTCCACCTCGGAGTCGTCGCCGCTGCCGAAGTAGCCAGCGAGCCCGCCGAGCACGCCGCCGATGGCCGTGCCCCAGCCGGGCATGATTGCGGTCCCTGCGGCCGCTCCCGATGCTGCTCCAGATAGTGTGCCGCTCGCCCTTTTGTCCATTGCTTCCTCAGCTCTTCAAGATGTCGAACTCTTCGGTCACCTTCACGAGCTCCAGCGGCTCGGTGCCTGAGAACTCGAAACGCCACTGCCGGCGCCGATAGGAGCCGAGCGAGCGCAATTCTACCACGGGGTGCGTGTCGCCCTGTGCGCCCAGGTTGACCGCCAGCGGAGGGCTGTAGGGGCCCGGCTGGTCCCGCCAGCTGATGTAGGCGACGGGGCCGACGGGGGCCGTGGTTTGCCCTCGGCGCATCGTCACCCGCACGCAGCGGCAGTGCTTCTTTTCGTCCGTTCCCCGGTCGATGTAGCCCGTTTCCACGCGCGCATTGATGGGCTCGCCGTAGTCCGTCGTGGCGTCGAGTGACAGGCGCCCGACGCGCCCGAAGCTGTCGCCCACGAGGTTGTCGCTCGTGGTCGGGGAAATCACCTCGCAGGTGACCGGGAACGGCGCCCAGTTGCCGTTCTTCCAGCTGAGCCATTCCGACCAGCTGTTGCCCTTTTGGAAGGAGAAGCAGCGTCCGTCCTGCTCGAACTTGAACACCAAGCAGTCGAGCGGGCCCGCGCTCACGCGGTAGCCGTAGCAGTCCGACACGACCGCAATGTCGTCGATGGTCTTCTGGATGGGGTCTCCGATGACCTGCTCCGAGCGCGCATCGGACGTGACGAAGCGGCGGAGCTCATCGAGCCAGAAGAAGTTTTGGTTCACCTTCACTACCGAGTAGGGCGCCGCGCAGCCGAGCTCTTTGGTGACGGTCGGCGACCAGCCAGCAGGAATGCCGGTGTTGCTCACGAAGGGATCGGGCGCGAACACCTGCACCGATTTGGTGCCGAAGCAGAACACCTCGTTCGTGTTCTCGTAGACGGCAAGCACCGGGTCGGGATTGGCCTCTGCGCTGAAGTGCCCGGCGCCGCCAATGACGACGCCCTCGGTCCATACCTCCATGCCGGCGAAACTCGAGTTGCCGTTGGCGATGCCGCTGAAGCGCACGACCGACTTGTCGAACGTGTTGTTGTAGTTGACGTTCGCGATGTTGCCGAGCAGGCGCGAGCTGTTCGCGGCGACGTGTGAGGCATAGGGCGGCTGGTCCAAGATGCGGCTCGACGTGTTGTCAGCGAGCACCACCTTCTGCATCTTGTCGCCGCCAGCTATCGCCAGGATGAGCTGCGTTTCGGCGAACACCGGACGCAGCGTGCCCGATAGCGTCGCGTCGCTCAGCGGCACACCGATCTGAGTCGCGATGCTGGTCACGCGATAGATGTTTCGGTAGCTCGGGGTGTTGCCAACGACGTACAGCTTGCCGTCCACGGTCTGGTAGATGCCGGAGAGGCCCGTGGGGTCGACGATGCCATTGAAGATGCCGGGCGCAGCCTGGAGTCCCGGGCGCCGCCTGATAGCGCCCGTGTCGTCCACGATGATGTTCACCGCAACGGCGGGCGCACCCGCGAGCTCTTGCTGGCCGGTGGCTTGCCGATTGGAGAAGTTGATTTCCGCTTGGGCCATTTAGATGGTGAGGGTGACGCCTGTCATTACCCACTTGCCCGTCGTGCCAACGCCAATCGGCAAGAAGTCAAACTTGTACTGCCCGCTGCCTCCGGTCGTGATTGAGCTCGTAGCTCCGCTACCCAACAGGAACATGGATCCCCAGGCCGGCGTAACCGCTGCGCCGGTCGTGTTGACGATTTGCACCGTCAGCGTGTCGCCTAGCGAACCAAGGCTCGCCGTAATCGTCAGCGCGCCACCGCCGCCAGCAGTAGTCCGCTTGATGACGGCGAGCGCGTAGTTTTTTGCGTCTATGTTTACGGGTGTGGCGTTGTTGATCGCCCCAAAGGATCGGCTTAGGCGCGAGCCGTGCGTGCGCAGGCCCGCGGTGTCCATCGCCGCGTCTGCGAAGCCGTCCGCTCCGTCTTCTAGGTAGAGAGGCAAGAAGCCGGTTGCCAGATCACCGAACGAGTTGCCGGACTCCCAAATCCCAAAGCGCGGCACGGTGCTCGATGTCCTGAACGCGGCGAGCGTAGCGGCCCCACTCTTGAACCGATTGTTCACGAACTTGGCGCCGCCATTGCCGAGCGGCGCCTGCGACAGGTAGTTGATGTACGCAAACGTCCCCGACGTGAGCGAGGAAGCGTCGAAGCGACACCCCTCGATTAGCATGCTGTCGTTTGCGAAGATGTGCGGCGTGCTCTGGGCGCCCGTAAAGATGCTCTTGAAGTCGCAGTCGCGAAACGTCGAACGACCCGTGTTGCCAGCGATGACGATGTTGTTGCCCGCCATCTCGAAGAATGAGCAGCGGTTGAACGTCACGAGCGAATCGAGCGTGCTGTTCTGGAGCTGCGCGTGGGTGCCCTTGGTCGTCGTGTCGTTGCCGAACAGGCAGTCCTCGAACAGCACACGCGCGCCGGCACCCGACACCAACGCCGTGCTGTTCGTGGTGACCGTGTTGATGCTGCCGAACCACATGTTGCGAATGGCTCGCGTCCCTCCGTTGTCGTCGCCCGCGCACTGCACCACGAACAGGTTGCCGTCGATGGCCAGCTTGCTCGCGGGCGCACCACTGCCGAGAATGCACACGCTGACCGGAACCTGAATGGTCACGGTCGTGCGGAACACGCCGGGCGGGAAAAACACCGTCCCGCCCGCGACGGCCGCTGCCGTGATGGCGGCTTGAATCGCCGCGCCGTCGTCCGCCACGCCGTTACCGAGCGCGCCGTAGCTCTTCACGTTGTAGTAGAGCCCGGCGAAGCTGCTGAGTGCTTCCCCGATGGTGACCACGTTGCCCCCGACGAGCACCTTCCAATCGATGCCGCCCGAGTTCGTCTTCCACAGGTCGAGCACGCTCGCGAGGTTCGTGGGCTTGAACGGCCCCTTGGTCCCGTCGCGGTAGTCGACGCCTGAGAAACTTTGGCTGATGACTTCGACCGACGCCGCGTGGTCGCCCGCCACGAACTGGCGCACGAGCACGCCGTTCTGGTCGCGCACGAGCACGTCGACCAGCTCTTCCACGTACAGCGTGACGCTGCCGAACGAGTCGAGCGGGATGGGCTGTACGCTGTACTGCTGCGTCGCGGGGAAGTCCTTGTAGTACACGGCGTGCGTGGACGTGCCGCGTTCGAGCAGCTCGACCGAGCCGATCTCTGCGCCGCGAATGCCAGCTACGAGCGGATTGATTAGGTGCATGCGTTCACCACTGAACCCGGCTGCCGCCCGTCGCGGTCTGGATGTTGATGCGCCCGGTGGTTGCCGGCAGCAGCACCATGTCGGCTCCGAGGAGCAGGCTGATGTTCTCCATCACGACTTGGCTGATGGCCGTCCCTACCGTGAGATCCACGGCGGCGTAGTTCGCGAACCCGAACGGGCCAGCGGAGATGACCGTATCCTTCATGGTGAAGCCGGTGATGTTCGAGCCCGTGAAGGTCGTGATGGCCGCCTTCGGCTGGCTGTTCGATGCCGTAGCCACCGAAATGAAGGTCGAGCTTTCGATGCGCGCACGCGACGATTGGAGCGCCACGTTCGGGCCCTTGTCGTTGCCCCCGCAGTCGAAGTAGCAGCCACGGATCAGGAAATCCACGTCCCCCACGTTGACCTTGGGGTCCGAGTTCAAGGCCAGGTTCGGCG
>Ga0157292_10000034_pt1 | contig 19702 bp, 19 predicted proteins | sample NitcycUS179409R1_FD_108401 | JGI IMG/M metagenome (GOLD analysis project Ga0157292, IMG submission 108401) | Soil microbial communities from Arlington Agricultural Research Station in Wisconsin, USA - Nitrogen cycling UWRJ-S179-409R-1 | ecosystem: Environmental > Terrestrial > Soil >... | reverse complement strand
GGGGACCATCGCCGGGAAGTTGAAGGGGACGATCGCGGCGCAGACGCCGACCGGCTGGCGCACGGTTTCGGCGTCGACCCCGCGCGAGACGTCTTCGGCGACGCGGCCCTGGATCGTGGTCGGGATCGCGCAGGCGCACTCGACCATCTCGATCATCCGCGCCACCTCGGCGCGGGCGTCGGCGATCGTCTTGCCCATCTCGGTGGTGACCGACTGGGCGAGCTCCTCGCGGCGGCGGTCGAGCCCGTCGCGCAGGGCGAAGAGGCGACGCCCGCGCTCGATCACGCTGACCGCACGCCAGTCCGGCAGCGCCGCCCGTGCCGCCTCCACCGCGCGGTCGAGGTCGGCCGCGGTCGAGAGCGGGACCTGGGCGATCGCCTCGCCCGTCGCCGGGTCGGTGACGTCGAGCTTCTCGGTGCCGCTGGACGCGGTCCAGGCGCCGCCGACGTAGTTGTCGAGGGTGCGGATGTCGAGGGAGCGAACGCTCATCGACTGGATGCTATGGAATGGGCTTCGTGGGCCGGACGGATTGGCAGCAGCTTCTCGAGTTCGACCGCGCGCACGTCTGGCACCCCTACGCGCCGCTGCCCGGGGGCGAGGTCCTGCCGGTCGTCGGCGCCGAGGGAACCCGCCTGCGGCTGGCCGGCGGCGACTCGGTGATCGACGGCATGGCCTCCTGGTGGAGCGTGATCCACGGCCACCGCCAGCCGGCGATCCTCGCGGCGCTGGAGGAGCAGATGGGGGCGCTCCCGCACGTGATGTTCGGCGGCCTCACCCACGAGCCGGCGATCCGGCTCGCCGAACGGTTGGTCGAGATGACGCCGGCTGGGCTCGATCGCGTCTTCCTCGCCGACTCCGGCTCGATCGCGGTCGAGGTGGCGCTGAAGCTCTGCGTCCAGTACTGGAACGGCAGCGGCCAGCCGCACCGCACCCGCATGCTGGCCCTGCGCGGCGGCTACCACGGCGACACCACCGGGGCGATGGCGCTCTGCGACCCCGAGCAGGGGATGCACCGGATGTACAGCGAGATCCTGCCGCGGCACGAGTTTGCGCCGCGCCCGCCCGACGGCTTCGAGGCGCCGCTGGACGAGGCCTGGGGGGCCGAGGTCGAGGCGATCTTCGACCGCCACGGCGAGCGGCTGGCCGGCGTCTTCGTCGAGCCGATCGTCCAGGGCGCCGGCGGCATGCGCTTCCACTCGCCCGCCTGTCTCACCCACATCCGCCGGCTCTGCGACCGCCACGGGATCCCGCTCGTCGCCGACGAGATCGCCACCGGCTTCGGTCGCACCGGCGCCCTCTTCGCCTGCGAGCACGCCGGCGTCGTTCCCGACGTGATCTGCGTCGGCAAGGCGCTGACCGGCGGCGTCCTCAGCCTCGCCGCGACCGTGACCACGGCCGAGGTCGCCGCCGCGGTCTCGCGCAGCGAGCCGGGGGCGCTGATGCACGGCCCGACCTTCATGGGCAACCCGCTCGCCTGCGCAGCCGCGCTGGCCTCGACCGGGCTGCTGCTGGAGGGGGACTGGGCCGGGAACGTCGCCCGGGTCGAGGCGGGACTGGCCGCGGCGCTGGAGCCCGCCCGCGCTCTGCCCGGAGTCGCCGACGTGCGGGTCCTCGGCGCGATCGGCGTGATCGAGATGGCCGAGCCGGTGGAGATGGCGGCCGCGACCGCGGCAGCTCTGGCCGAGGGCGTCTGGCTGCGCCCCTTCGGCCGGCTCGTCTACGCGATGCCCCCATATATATGTGACGAAGGGGAGATCGCCACGATCGGCCGGGCGATGCTCGCCGCCGCCGCCGCGGCGGCGGGCTAATACGATTCCTGCCGTGAGCGGGGACACCGCAACCTCCGAGGTCGTGCTCAGCGAGCGCCGCGGCGCCGTGCTGGTCATCACCCTGAACCGGCCCGAGCGGCTCAACGCCTGGACCAACGAGCTGGAGGTCCGCTACTTCGAGCTGCTCGACGACGCCGGAGCCGACCCCGAGGTCCGCGCCGTCGTCGTCACCGGCGCCGGCCGCGGCTTCTGCGCCGGCGCCGACATGGAGATGCTGGAAGCGGCGACGGGGGGAGCGGAGGACGCCGGCGTCGGCGCCGCCGCCGTGCTCGAGCGCCCCCGTCCCCGCAACCACCCGATGACCCTGCGCAAGCCGCTGATCGGGGCGATCAACGGCGCCGCCGCCGGGCTCGGCCTGGTCGAGGCGCTCTACTGCGACGTCCGCTTCTGCGTCCCCACGGCGAAACTCACCACCGCCTTCGTCCACCGCGGCCTGATCGCCGAGTACGGGATGGCCTGGCTCTTGCCGCGCCTGGTCGGGACCAGCGCCGCCCTCGACCTGCTGATGTCCGGCCGCGTCGTGCTCGGCGAGGAGGCGAAGGCGCTCGGCCTCGTCGACCGCCTCTGCGAGCCCGACTCGCTGCTCGACGACGCCGTCGCCTACGCCTCCGAGCTCGCGGCCAAATGCTCGCCGACCTCGATGGCGGTGATGAAAGAGCAGGTGATGCGCGGCCTCGACCAGAGCTTCGCCGAGTCCTACGCCGAATCCGAGCGGCTGATGGGCGAGTCCTTCCAGCGCCCCGACGTCGCCGAGGGCGTCCAGAGTTACCTCGAGAAGCGCCCGCCGGCCTTCCCGCCGCTCGCCGGCTCTTAGCGTTCGCGCAGCTCCCGCCGCAGCGCCTTCCCGGTCAGCGTCTTCGGGATCTCCGCGACGAAGACGACCTCGCGCGGGGCCTTGTAGGTGGCGAGGGCCTCGCGGCAGTGGGCGATCAGCTGCTCCGCGCTCGCCTTGGCGCCGCCGCGCAGGGCGACGTAGGCGCGCACCGTTTCGCCGCGGTAGGGGTCGGGCACGCCGACCACGCTCGCCTCCAGCACCGCCGGGTGCGCGAAGAGCACGTCCTCGACGTCGCGCGGCCAGACCTTGTAGCCGGAGACGTTGATCATGTCCTTGATCCGGTCGACGACGTAGAACCAGCCGTCCTCGTCGCGGCGGCCGACGTCGCCGGTGTGCAGCCAGCCGTCGCGCAGGGCCCGGGCCGTCTCCTCGGGCTGGCCCCAGTAGCCGCTCATCACCGCGGGTCCGCGGACGACGATCTCGCCGATCTCCCCCGGCGCCAGCTCGGTCCCGTCCTCGATGTCGAGGATCTTCGCCTCGGTGTTGGGGATCGGGACGCCGATCGAGAGGGCGCCGCTCTCCGGGTCGACCGGGGCCCTGGCGCCGGCCGGAACCAGGTGGGACGGCGCCGCCGACTCGGTCAGCCCGTAGGAGTTGTGGATGTAGGCGCCGGTCGCCCGCTCCCAGCGCTCGACCGTCGCCGGGTTGACCGGGGCGCCGCCGCTGGCGACCTTGGTCAGCGAGGAGAGGTCGCGGCCGGGGAGATCGGGGTGCTCCAGCATCGCGATGAAGGCGGTCAGCGGGCCGATCACGTAGCTGCCGCGCCAGCGCTCGACCAGGCGCATGAACTCCCCCGGCTCGAAGCGGAAGCAGAGCAGCAGCGGGGTCAGGCTGAAGCGCGCCGTCGCCAGGTGGGCGATCAGCCCGGTGATGTGGAAGAGCGGCGCCATCGCCACGGTCACGTCGCCCGGGCCGAGCCCGTACCAGCGGGTCATCGTCTCGGCGTTGTGGACGACGGCGCGGTGGCTGTTGACGGCGCCCTTGGAGACGCCGGTCGTGCCCGAGGTGTAGGTGAGCAGGGCCGGGTCCCCGGGCGCCGGGTCGGCCGGGGCGACCCGCTCGCCGGCGTGCGCGGCGAGCAGGCCGGCCATCGCCACGCCGCCGGGACAGGTGCGGCGCTGGTGGCCGGCAAGGGCCGCCGGCAGCGCGTCGAGGTGGTCGAGCTCGGAGACGGTGACGAGGTGGCGCAGCGGCGTCGTCCCGCGGACGCCGGCGAGCTCGTCGTAGAGCGACTCCAGGCAGAAGGCGATCCGCACGCCGGCATCGTTCAGCTGGTGCTCGAGCTCGCGCCGCCGGTACATCGGGTTGACCGTGGTGACGATGCCGCCGGCCAGCCAGACCGCGTGCACGGCGATCGCCATCTGCGGCACGTTCTGCAGCATCAGCGCGACCCGGTCGCCGGGTTCGAGGCCGAGCTCCTGCCTCAGCGCCGCCGCCAGCGCGTGCGCCATCTCGCCGGCCTCGCGGAACGAGATCGCGCTCTCGAAGTAGAGGATCGCCGGCTCCTCGGGCCGCTCGCGCGGGCCGCGCTCGAACAGCTCGACGCCGTTGCGCAGCGCCGGCTCGAAGCCGCGCGGGACGGCTCCGTCAGTAATCGAGGTCGACAGGCTCGACGCCCTCGGCGCGGCAGAACTCGTGGTACTTGTGGGTGTGGGCGAGGACATCATCGAAGCCGACCACGTTGTCGTCCTCGTCGACGTAGAGCAGCGCGCCCTCGAGCATGAACAGCGTCGTCGTCCCCTCGTCGTTGCTGATCAGCGTGTGGATGTCCCCGGGCGGCTCCCAGACGAAGGTGCCCTGGCGGGCGACCCAGTCCTTCTCGGCGTAGTACCAGGAACCCTCCAGCACGAACCCGGTGACCGGATTGACGTGGTAGTGGCGGTTGATCTGCATCCCGCCCTCGACTTTGGTGATGTTCGCCCAGATCCCCGTGCGGCGGTTGAGCCGCAGCGGTTTGACCCAGATCCCCTCGGTGTACGGGACCCAGGGGATCTCGTCGAGCACGATCACCCGCTCCTCCAAGGTGATCTCCTTCAGCGGGCGCAGGCCGAGCTGGTCGGCGGCGGCGTCGGGGCTGGACATGCAGCGACCGTACGCCCCCCGCGCGACCGCGGCCGCACCGAGCCGCGCCGCCGCTGGGGGATCCACAAGCGCCCCGGAAATGCGTTCGCAGTTATCGACCGTATGCGGCGATAACCGCGAACGCGCTGCTCAGACGATCCAGGTGTCGCCGGCGTGCAGCAGCTCGTCGACGTCGGCGAGCGTCGCCTTGGCGTGGGCGGCGTCGAGGTCCTCCTGGCGCTCGGCCCCGTAGACGCCGCGCTCGACGTCGCGGAAGACGCCGATCGGGGTCGGCCCGGTGGGGCTGTCGGCGAGGCGGGCGAGGGCCGTGGCGTGGCTGGGGTCGGCGACGTGGGCGTCGTGGACGACGAGGGCGTCCTCGCCGACGGCGGCGACGTCGACCACTTCGAGGCCGCCGCTGCTGGAGCGGACGACGCCGCGCTCGCCCTCGGCGCCGAACCGGATCGGCTCGCCGTGCTCGAGCCGGATCTGGTTGTGGGCGCCGGCCTTGCCGCGGACGGCGTCGAAGGCGCCGTCGTTGAAGACGTTGCAGTTCTGGTAGATCTCGACGAAGGCCGAGCCGGGGTGCTCGGCGGCGGCGCGCAGGGTCGCGGCGACGTGCTTCTTCTCGGTGTCGATCGTGCGGGCGACGAAGGAGGCGTCGGCGCCGAGCGCCAGCGCCAGCGGGTTGAAGGGGTGGTCTTCGGACCCGAACGGCGTCGACTTGGTGATCTTGCCGGTCTCCGAGGTCGGCGAGTACTGGCCCTTGGTCAGGCCGTAGATCTGGTTGTTGAAGAGCAGCAGCTTGATCGGGACGTTGCGCCGCAGGGCGTGGATCAGGTGGTTGCCGCCGATCGAGAGCGAGTCGCCGTCGCCGGAGACGACCCAGACCGAGAGGTCCTCGCGCGAGGTCGCGATCCCGGTCGCCAGCGCCGGCGCGCGGCCGTGGATCCCGTGCACGCCGTAGGTGTCCATGTAATAGACGAAGCGCCCGGCGCACCCGATCCCGGAGATGAAGACAGTTTTCTCCGGCGGCACGCCCAGTTCCGGCATCAGCGCCTGGACCGAGGCGAGGATCGCGTAGTCGCCGCAGCCCGGGCACCAGCGGGTTTCCTGGCCGGACTGGAAGTCGGCCTTGGTCAGGGTCGCCGCGGCACCGTTGCCGCCGCCGCTGTGGCCGTTCTCGCTCATTTGACCGTCTCCACGATCGCCTGCTCCAGCTCCTCGGCGAGGATCGGCAGTCCCTCGACTTTGTTGTAGCCGACCGCGTCGACGAGGAAGCGGTCGCGGACCAGGCTCAGCAGCTGGCCGGTGTTCAGCTCCGGGATCAGCACCCTGGGGAAGGCGCGGACGACCTCGCCGGTGTTGAGCGGCATCGGGTCGAGGTGGCGCAGGTGGGCGGTGGCGACAGCGATGCCGCGGTTGCGGACGCGGCGGGCGGCGGCGCCGATCACGCCCGAGGTCGAGCCCCATCCGAGGATCAGCAGCTCGGCCCCGTCGTCGGCGTCGACCTGCAGCGGCGGCAGCTCCTCCGCCAGCTTCTCCAGCTTCTCGGCCCGCAGCTTGGTCATCAGCGCGTGGTTCGCGGGGTCGTAGCTGACCTTGCCGGAGCCGTGCTCCTTCTCGAGCCCGCCGAGGCGGTGCTGCAGGCCGGGGGTGCCGGGGATCGCCCAGGGTCGGGCGCCGCGGGAGTCGCGCAGGTAGGGGAGGAATTCGTCGCCGGCGTTGGGACCGGTGGCGAAGTCGGGGTCGATCTCCGGCAGATCCTCGACCTCGGGCAGTCGCCAGGGCTCCGAGGAGTTGGCGAGGAAGGTGTCGGAGAGCAGGATCACCGGCGTCCGGTAGCGGACCGCGATCCGCACCGCCTCGACCGCCGAGTCGAAGCACCCGGCCGGGGTGGAGGGGGCGATCACCGGCAGCGGCGACTCGCCGTGGCGGCCGTGGATCGCCATCAGCAGGTCCGACTGTTCGGTTTTGGTCGGCAGCCCGGTCGAGGGGCCGGCGCGCTGGACGTCGATCACGACCAGCGGCAGCTCCAGCGCCACCGCCAGCGCGATCGTCTCCGCCTTCAGGTCCATGCCGGGGCCGCTGGTCGCGGTGACCCCGAGGCGGCCGCCGAAGGAGGCGCCGAGCGCCATGTTGGCGGCGGCGATCTCGTCCTCGGCCTGCACGGTACGGACGCCGAAGCTGTTGTGGCGGGCGAGGTGGTGGAGCAGTTCGGAGGCGGGGGTGATCGGATAGGTCGCGAAGAACAGCTGCAAGCCGCTGCGGACACTGGCCGCGATCAGGCCCATCGCCATCGCGTTGGCGCCGTTGATGTTGCGGTATTCGCCCGGCTCCAGCGGCGCCGGCGCGACTTCGATCGGGGTCGCCGCGATCTCCGCCGTTTCGCCGAAGTTGTAACCGGCCTTGAAGGCGGCGATGTTCGCTTCCATGATCGCTTGCCGTTTGGCGAACTTGCCTTCCAGCCAGGAGATCGTCTCCTTGCCCGGCCGCCCGTACATCCACGAGATCAGCCCCAGCGCGAAGAGGTTCTTGGTCCGCTGCGCCTCCGCCGGTTTCAGGTTCTCGATCCCGTCGGTGGCGCGCGTGGTCAGCGTCGTCATCGGCACCTTGAAGCACTGGTAGTCCTCGATCGTGCCGTCCTCGAGCGGGTTCTCGGCGTAGCCGGCCTTGCGCAGGTTGGCGTCGGTGAAGGCGTCTTCGTTGAGGATCAGGGTGCCGCCGGCCTCGAGCGCCGCGAGGTGCGCTTTCAGCGCCGCCGGGTTCATCGCCACCAGCGTGTTCGGGTGGTCGCCGGGGGTGAGGATGTCGCGCGAGGCGAAGTGGATCTGGAAGGCGGAGACGCCGCCGGGGGTGCCGGCCGGGGCGCGGATCTCGGCCGGGAAGTCCGGCAGGGTCGAGAGGTCGTTGCCGACGTGCGCGGTGGCGGCGGTGAAGCGGTCGCCGACCAGCTGCATGCCGTCGCCGGAATCCCCGGCGAACCGGATGATCACGGTCTCTGGTTTTTTCGACGTCTTCGGCACGACTTCGGTTTGGCGCCCTCTGCCCGCCAAACGGCGTGAAGGCTATTCACCGACTAGGAAGGCAACAAACCGATTCCTCAGGAGTTTTGTGTGATTGACCAAGTATGCCTATCTGCTCGCCGGGCGCAGAGAGGGGACAATCCGGGGGGTGCACGCGGCGGAGAAAATGGCTCGCTGGTCCTCGGCGCTGCAGCTGGAGGACGTCCCAACCGAGGTCGTCGCGGCGGCGAAGCTGCACCTGCTCGACGCGGTCGGCACCGGCCTCGCCGCTCTGGCGCTCGACCAGCTGCCGGCGGCCCGCGCCGTGGCGGCGGAGATCGGCGGCGAGCCGGAGGCGACCGCGCTGGGGCTGGAGCGGCGGGTCGGGCCCGCGGCGGCGGCGCTCTGCAACGGCTCGCTGATGCACGCGCTCGACTTCGACGACACCCACGAGCTGGCGCTGGTCCACTCCAGCGCCGTCGTCGCCGCGACCGTGCTGGCGCTCGGCGAGGCGCGCGGGTCCGCTGGCACGGATGCGATCGCCGCCGCCGTCGCCGGCTATGAGATCGGCTCGCGGATCGGGCTGGCGAGCCCAGGTGCTCTGCACCTGCGCGGCTTCCACCCGACCTCGGTCTGCGGCGTCTTCGCCGCCGCCGCAGCCTCGGCGCGGCTGCGCGGGCTCGGTCCGGAGCAGACGACCAACGCGCTCGGGATCGCCGGCAGCCAGGCCTCGGGGCTGATGGAGTTCCTCGCCGACGGCTCCCAGACCAAGCCGCTGCACGCCGGCTGGGCCGCCCACGCCGGGATCGTCGCCGCGGCGCTGGCGGCGCACGGCGCCACCGGCCCGGCCAGCGTGCTGGAGGGCCGCTTCGGCCTGCTCGCCTCCCACCTCGGCCCCGGCGAGTTCGACGAGTCGGGGCTGGCGGGGGAGCTCGGCAGCCGCTGGGAGACGACCCGGATCGCCTTCAAGGCCTACCCGTCCTGCCACTGCTCCCACGCCGTGCTCGACGCGGTGCGGGAGCTCGGCCTCGAGGCCGGCGAGGCCGAGGATCTGGTCGCGCTCGTCCCCGGCGAGGTCGCGGTCGGCCTGGTCCTCGAGCCGGCCGAGCGCAAGCGCCGCCCAACCACCCCCTACGACGCCAAGTTCAGCCTGCCCTACTGCATCGCTGCGCTGCTGGTCCGCGGCGAGCTCGGCGTCGACTCCTTCACCCCGGAGGGGATCGCCGACGAGCGCATCCTCGAGCTCGCCGCCGGCGTCAGCTACGAGGTGGTCGAGTTCGAGGGCGGCAACGACATCTCCGGCGGCGTCCGGGCTCGGGTCGGCGGCCGCGATCTGGAGGCGCGCGTGCTCAGCCCCCGAGGCGGCCCCGCCAACCCGCTGAGCGAGGAGGAGCTGCGGGAGAAGTTCCGCCGCAACGCCTTGCTGGCGCTGCCGGCCGATCGGGCGGAGCGGCTCCTGGACGTGCTCGTCACGCTCGAGCAGTACGCCGTCGCCGACGTCCCGGGGGGCTTCGCGGCGGCCGCTTCGCTCAGCCGGTGAAGCCGAGGATCAGGTCGGCGGTCTCGGCTGGGACGTCGAGCTGCGGCATGTGGCCGATCCCGTCGAGCTCGACCCACTCCGCCTGCGCGACCCAGCCGTCGCGGTAGCGGGCGTCGGCGTGCGCCGGCCGCAGAACCTGGTCGCCCGAGCCCCAGACGATCCGCACCGGGCACTCGACCTTCTCCGTCTCCAGCAGCCAGCCCTCGCGCGCGGCGAACTCCATCAGCGCCGCCGCGCCCGGGCATTCGGCGGCGCCGCGCATCTGATGCGCGATCAGCTCTGCCGGGATGTGCTCGTAGTTGGCGACGACCCATTCGGTCGCCTGGCGCCGTCCCTCCGGGGTGGCGACGATCGCGTCGACGTGGGGCAGCCCGGCCTTGACCAGCTCCTGCATCTGGGCGAACTGGGCCAGCGTCTCGTCGAAGTCCTTGTCGCCGTCGACCCAGCCTCCGGCCGGGGCCAGGGCGACGACCGACTTGGCGCGGCCGCGGGCGGCCAGCTGCAGGGCCACGAAGCCGCCGAGCGAGTTGCCGACGATGTGGGCGGTCTCGATGCCGGCCTCGTCCAGCGCCCGCTCGACCGCGTCGGGCATCGCGTCGTGGGTCAGCTCATCCGGCAGCGCCGGCCCGCCGGCGTGGCCGGCGAGGGTCGGGGCGAAGACGTCGTGGCGGGCTTCCAGCGCCGGCAGCACCAGCTCCCAGCCGCGCCAGGTGTCGGTGAACCCGTGCACCAGGACCAGCGGCGAGCCGGAGCCGCCGCGGTGGGAGGGGGTGAACGGGGTCAGCTCCATCTCAGTCGAACCCGATCACGCTGCGGATCCCGTCCTGGGCCTCCATCAGCTCGAAGCCGCGGTTGACTTCGTCGAGCCTGAGGTGGTGGGAGACGAACGGGGTGACGTCGATCTCCCCGGCCATGTAGCGGTCGATCAGGGCGGGGACGCCTTCGCGCCCCTTGACGCCGCCGAAGGAGGAGCCGGCGATGCGGCGGCCGGTGATCAGGAAGCGGGGGACGACGTCGAGCGTCTCGCCCTTTCCGGCGACCCCGGCGACGGTGCACAGGCCCCAGGCCATCCGCGCCGCTTCGACCGCCTGGCGCATCACGGCGACGTTGCCGGTCGCCTCGAAGGTGTAGTCGGCCCCAAATCCGCCGGTCATCTCGAGGATCGTCTCGACCGTGCCCTCGCCGCCCTCGAGCAGGTCGGTGGCGCCCTGGCCGCGGGCCAGCTCCAGCCGCTCGGGCGAGAGGTCGACGCAGACGATCCGCTCGGCGCCCTGCAGGCGGCAGCCGGCGACCGCGCCGAGCCCGACCATGCCGGCGCCGAAGACGACGCAGGTGCTGCCGGCCCGGACCGCGGCGGTGTTCATCGCCGCGCCGAGCCCGGTGGAGAGGCCGCAGGCGAAGAGGCAGGCGTGGTCCAGCGGCGCCTCGGGGTTGATCTTCGCCAGCGCGATCTCCGGCATCACCGTGTACTCGGCGAAGGTCGAGCAGCCCATGAAGTGCCGCACGTCCTCGCCGTCGCGCGAGATCCGGGTCGTCCCGTCCGGGAGGTGCCCCTTGTTCTGCTCCTCGCGGATCGCCATGCAGAGGTTGGTCCGCGGGTCGACGCAGTGCACGCACTCGCCGCACTGGGGCGAGAAGAGGGTGACGACGTGGTCGCCGGGCGCGAGCAGGCTGACGTCGGGCCCGACCTTCTCGACGACCCCGGCGCCCTCGTGCCCGAGCACCGCCGGCGCGTATCCCGAGGGGTCGGCGCCGGAAGCCGAGTAGAGGTCGGTGTGGCAGACGCCGCAGGCGACCAGCCGCACCAGCACCTCACCGGCGCGCGGCTCGGCCAGCTCGACCTCCTGCACCGCGAGCGGCGCCCCGAACTCCTCCAGCACCGCCGCCCTCATCCTCATGCCCGGATCCTATGCGGCCCGCCCACCTTTCGCGGCGCGTTCGCACTTTCCGCCGCATACCGGGAGTAACTGCGAACTCACCGCGGTGGATAGGGTGCCGAGCGGTGAATGTGAAACTTTCTGTCCGCGAAACCCTGGGCGAGATCTCCGCCGAATATCGCGCGCACGCGAGGCAGCTGGTCCCACTCGGGTTCTGGTTCGTGCTCGGGCCGATCCTTGCGCAGGAGCTGGGCGGCGACGGCGTCGGCATCTCGCTTGCGATCTACGTCTTCCAGCTGACCGTCGCGACGCTCTTCCGGGGCGTCGTGGTGGAGCTGCTCCGGAGCGAACGCGAGGAAGATGCCGCCCCGGGCTCGGCGGAGCTGGTGTGGTCTGTGCTCCCCGTCGCTCTACCGCTGACCGTCGTCGGCCTGCTCTCCGCGATCGGCCTCGTGGTCGGCTTCGTCCTCCTCGTCGTCCCCGGAGTGATCCTGATGACGATCTGGGCCGTGGTCGCCCCCGCGGTCGTGATCGAGCGGGCCGGCGTGATCGGATCCTTCAAGCGCTCCGCGGCGCTGGTCCGCGGCAACGGGGTGCCCGTCTTCGCGGTGGTGCTCGTCGTCACCCTGCTCCTCACCCTCAGCGGCGTTCTGTTTTACGGCCTCATCACCGCCGCGATCGCGGGAACTCTGGTGCCCGCCGTCCTTGCCGCGCTCGCCGCCTCGATCCTCTTCCCGCTAGAGGGCCTGGCGGTCGCCGTCCTCTACTACCGCCTGCTCGAGATTGAGCGAAGCGCTCCCGCCGAACCAGCCGACCCAGAGGCCGTCCCGGCGTCTTGAGACTCACGCGTGCGCACTTACCGGTCCTATGGACGGGTAAGTGCGCACGCGCGCTCTCGCTCAGGCCAGTCGGCCGTCCGGAGCGAGCAGCGCCAGGGCCGCGGGATCGGGCTCGACGACGACCTCGGAGGTCACGTACTCGGGGTAGTAGGGGCGCCGGCCGAGCATCCGGCCCAGCGGCGCGAGCACGCCGAACAGGACGCGCTGGACCGCTGGCGGGGGAGAGGCGACGATCATCACGTCGCGGTACGCGGTGGCGCTGACCGCGAGCTGCAGCGGGCGCGGGACGCCCTTGCGGTCGGACTTGCCGTCGCGGGCGAGGCCGAAGAAGGTGGCGACCATCTCGACGAAGCGGTCGCCCGGGACCACCTCGACCACGACCTCGGCTTCTTCCTCGCCGACCTGCCACCAGTCGTGCAGCGTCCCGGCCGGGACCTCGGCGGATTCGCCGGGTCCGAGTAGGTGCTTCTCCTCGCCGATCAGGAAACCGACCTTGCCGCCCACCACATGGAAGCGCTCGACGAGCGTGGGATGGCGGTGCGCCACGGCGACCCGGCCGCCGGGCCGCACGAAGAGATGGGCGACGAGAGCCTTCTCCGGGTGCACCTCGGGGTCGGTGAGCACCACCACCCGCTCGCCGGTCACCGGATTCTCGAAGACCTGTCCCCTGCGCGACATCGGAAACGTTTTAGCAGCTAGCCTGCGCCGCGATGGGCGGGAAGCTTTCGATCGGCGATGCCTTGCGGGAGGTCGCCGCCAACTACTGGCGCCACGCTCGGGTTCTGCTGCCGATCGGGTTCGTCGTGGCGCTCCTCGCGGCGCTCATCGTCGAAGTTGGTGCGGGCCTCTGGGGCACGATCGTTTTCCTCGTCCTGACGCCTGCGCTCTGGACGTTCTACGAAGGGGTCGTCGTCAACCTGGTGCGGGCTCGGCGCGAGGAACGGCCGGTCCCCCCGGTGCGGGACCTGCTCCAGGCGACTTGGGCGGTCGCTCCGCCGCTGATCGGGGTCGGGTTGCTGTATTCGGTCGGGACCACGGTAGGCATCGCCCTGTTGGTGATTCCGGGACTGATCCTGGTGACCCTCTGGGCAGTGGTCGTACCCGCGGTGGTGATCGAGGGGTGCGAGGTCGTCGCCGCCTTCCGGCGCTCGCAGGCCCTGACCAGGGAAAGCGAGTGGCGCGTCTTCGTGGTCATCCTCGTCACCGTCGTAATCGACTTCGGTCCTGTCTTCTTCTTCCGGGACTTCGCAGACGCCTCATTGCCTCTGACTGTGCTCATCGGCACCGTTCTGGCCCCGATCGAGGGCCTCGTTGCCGCAGCTCTCTACTACCGCCTGCTCGCGATCGAGCGCGCCGCGCCCGTCCTACCTCCAGCGCCCGCGCCGGCGCCCTGATCGCAACGCGTTCGCACTTGTGTCCCCTATGCGGACACAAGTGCGAACGCGTCTGCTCTGACCCCCGCTATGCGGGGCCTGGAGCGGACTCGTGCTCCAGCAGGCCGGCCACGGCGACCGCGAGGGCGTGGCCGCGGCGGGTTAGGCGGTACTCGGTGTGGGGGGGACGGCCGGGGACGAGCTCGCGCTCGACTATCCCGGCTGCCTCCAGCTGCTCGAGGCGGTCGGAGAGGGTCGTGGGGGAGACGCCGGGGAGGGACTGGCGGAACTCGTTGAAGCGGACGGCGCCGCTGGAGCAGGCGTAGATCGTCGCCATCGTCCAGCGGCGCTCGAGCAGACCGGCCGCGGCGCGCAGCTCGACCGGGACCGGGGAGCAGTTGCGACAGCGCGGCGACATCGCTGCGCCTAGGCGCTCGCCGCCAGGTCGGCGCCCTGCTCGGCGGGCTCCAGCGCCCGCTCCAGCACCTCGTCCACGCTCATCACCGGGTGGAAGGTCATCTGCTCGCGTACCTCGTCCGGGACCTCGTCGAGGTCGCCGCGGTTGCGCTCGGGCAGGATCACCTCGGTCAGCCCGGCCGCGTGGGCGGCCAGCACCTTCTGCTTGAGCCCGCCAATCGGCAGCACCCGGCCCTGCAGGGTGACCTCGCCGGTCATCCCGACCGTGTGCTTGACGGGACGCCCGCTCAGCAGCGAGACCAGCGCCGTCGTCATCGCCGTGCCGGCGCTGGGACCGTCCTTTGGGATCGCCCCCGCCGGCACGTGCAGGTGGAACTCGCGCTGGAAGCGCTCGGCTTCGATCCCGAGCTCGCCGGCGTGCGAGCGCACGTAGGAGAGGGCGATCCGCGCCGACTCCTTCATCACGTCGCCGAGCTGGCCGGTCAGCACCAGCCCTTTGTCGCCGTCCATCGCCGTCGCCTCGATGAAGAGGACGTCGCCGCCGGTCCCGGTCACCGCCAGGCCGGTGGAGACGCCGGGGATCGCCGTGCGCTCGACCGACTCCTGGAAGAAGCGCTGGCGCCCGAGCGCCTCGTGGACCGCGTCGGGGTCGAGCACGATCGGCGTCTCCGTCTCGCCGGAGGCGATCTTCGTCGCCGCCCCGCGCAGCAGCTTGCCGAGCTCGCGCTCGAGCTGGCGCACGCCGGCCTCGCGGGTGTACTCGGAGACGACGCTGCGCAGAACCTCGTCGCCCACCTCGACCTCGTCGGGCTCCAGCCCGTTGCGCCGCAGCTGTCGCGGCAGCAGGTAGCCGCGGGCGATCGCCAGCTTCTCCTCGGTCGTGTAGCCGTCGAAGGCGATCGTCTCCATCCGGTCCAGCAGCGGCCCGGGGATCGTGTCGACCAGGTTCGCGGTGGCGATGAAGACGACCTCGGAGAGGTCGACCTCGACGTCGAGGTAGTGGTCGCGGAAGGTGTTGTTCTGGGCCGGGTCCAGCACCTCCAGCAGCGCCGCCGACGGATCGCCCCGCCAGTCGGCGCCGACCTTGTCGACCTCGTCGAGCAGGATCACGGGGTTCATCGTGCCGGCGTCGCGCAGGGCGCGGACGATCCGTCCCGGCAGGGCGCCGATGTAGGTGCGGCGGTGGCCGCGGATCTCGGCCTCGTCGTGCAGGCCGCCGAGGCTGATGCGGACGAACTCGCGCCCGAGCGCACGGGCGATCGACTCGCCGATCGAGGTCTTGCCGGTGCCGGGCGGCCCGACCAGGGTGAGGATCGCGCCGTTGGCGCGGCTGTCCTCCTCGTCCTTGCCGCGGGTCTCGCGCAGCTTGCGCACGGCGATGAACTCGGTGATCCGCCGCTTCACGTCCTCCAGCCCGGCGTGGTCCTCGTCGAGCACCTCGCGGGTGTGGGCCGGGTCGAGCCGCTCCTTTGAGCGCCGCGACCACGGCACCGCGATCAGCCAATCGAGGTAGCTGCGGATCATCGAGGACTCGGGCGACTGCTCGCCCTGGCGCTCCAGCCGCCGCAGCTCCTTCTCGGCCTGCTCGGCGACCGCCTCCGGCATCTCCGCCTCGGCGATCTTGCGCTCGTACTCGGCGATCAGGTCGGTCTCGTCCTCGCCCAGCTCCTTGCGGATCGACTCCATCTGTTTGCGCAGGAAGTACTCGCGCTGCTGTTTCTGGGCGCCGGACTCGACGTCCTCGCGGATCCGGTTGCGGACCTGCAGCTCGGCCAGCCGCTCGCGCTGCAGCTCGACCGCGATCTGCAGCCGGGCGGCGACGTCGACCGTCTCGAGCAATCGCAGCTTGCCCTCGTAGGGGATTTCGGGACTGAGGCCCGAGGTGTCGGCGAGGGCGCCCGGCTCCTCGACCGAGCGCAGGAAGGCGGCGATGCGGCCGTCGTCGCCGCGCAGCTCGAGGATCTCTTCGACCACGGCGCGGTATTCACGGGCCAGGTTCTCGACCTGCTCGCCGTCGGGATGACCGTCGCGGATCTCCTGCACCTCGACCCGCAGCTCGTCGCCCTCGCTCTCGGCGGCCTGGGCGGCGCCGGCGAGGCCGCGGTGCAGGCCGACCACGGTGGCGACCGGCGCGCCGCGGCGCCCGTGGCCGTGCTCGATCACCTCGGCGACGACGCCGACGCGGCCGTACTCGCCCTCGTGGCGGGGGATCAGGAAGACGCGCTCCTCCTCGCCGACGTCGATCGGCAGGGTCGCGGTGACGGTCGGGAAGACGATGGTCTCGTCGAGCGGAATCAGGCGATAGGTCATGGCAGAGTCCAATTTCTGTAGTTAGTCCGTCCCCAGGATAGCGAAGCGCTTCCGCGGGGCCGCGCTTTTCGTCATACGGATCTTGGGTACGGTGTCGCCATGGATGAGGCGCGCGCCAAAGAGCTGCTTGCCCGCGAGCGGGAGCGGGTCGAAGCCGACATCGCCGCCGCCGGGCGCGGCGGTCCGGAGGAGTCCGACCAGCGCCGCGAGCCGGGCGACTACGACTCGGAGGGGCTCTACCAGGACGAGCTCGACGCCGGCCTCGCCGCCGACCTCAAAGACCGCATGGCCGCGGTCGAGCGGGCCGAAGAGCGGCTCGCCGCCGGCACCTACGGACTCTCCATACAGAGCGGGGAGCCGATCCCCGAGCAGCGGCTGGAGGCCTTCCCGACCGCGGAGTTGACGGTCGAGGAGGCCGAGCGCCGAGGCGGTTGACGTTGGGCAGGGTCAGGTGCCAGATCTCGGTCTCGCTCGACGGCTACGCGGCCGGGCCCAATCAGGGTGAGGAGCACCCGCTCGGCGAAGGCGGTGAGGGGCTGTACGAGTGGGTCATCAAGCTCTCCTCCTGGCGCCAGTCGCACGGGCGCGAGGGGGGAGAGGGGGCGGAGAACCCCAGCAACGCGGTGATGGCGGAGTCGACCGCCAACCTCGCCGCGGTGGTGATGGGGCGCAACATGTTCGGGCCGGTGCGCGGGCCCTGGGGCGACTCGGACTGGAAGGGTTGGTGGGGGGACGAACCGCCGTTCCACGCGCCGGTCTTCGTCCTCACCCACCACCAGCGCGAGCCGCTCAAGATGGAGGGCGGAACCACCTTCCACTTCGTCACCGACGGGGTCGAGAGCGCGATACGCCAGGCCAAGGAGGCGGCCGGGGACGGCGACGTCTCGGTCGGCGGCGGCGCCGCGACGATCCAGCAGTGCATCGCCGCCGGCTTGCTCGACGAGCTCCTCGTCCACCAGGTTCCGATCCTGCTCGGGGGCGGCGAGCGGCTCTTCGACCACCTCGCCCCGGGCGTCGCCGGGTTCGAGCTGGTGGGGCTGGTCAAGGGCCGCGAGGCGGCCCACCTGACCTATCGCGTCACGAGCTGACCGCGCGGCGGCGTTCAGCCGGCCAGCAGCTTCGCCTTCTGCGCCGCGAACTCCTCCTCGGTGAGGATGCCCTGCTCTTTCAGCTCGCCCAGCTCCTTGAGCTGATCGATCATCGAGTCCCCGCCGGGTGCCGGCGTGGCGGCCGGGGCGGGCGCGGCCTGTTGCGGAGGCGCTTCCTGGGCTTCCTGCTGGGCCCAACGCTGGTTCTGGCGGCGGGAGACGCGGCCGCTGACGGTGGAGGCGGTTCCGGCGATGACCGCGGTGCGGGCGACGCCCCTCAGTAGTCCTGGCATTGGAGCTCCTTCTCTCTAAGCCTCGGCCGCGTCGAGCGCGGCGAGGACGGCTTGAACGGGGATGCGGCCGCTGGCGACCAGCTGGCCGCCGGAGCGGCGCACGGCGGACGCGAACGGCGCCGCCCAGAGGTTCTCGTAGACGAGCAATGCCGCCGAGGTCCCGGGCTCCAGGGCGCCGCCGGCCTCGCCGATGTCGTCCTCGGTGAGCAGCCCCGAGGAGGCGCCCTCGAAGACCGCCAGCTCGGCCACCTCGCCGCCGAGGTCGGCCAGCTCGACGCCGGCGACGGAGCCGTCCTCGCCCTTGGCGATGAAGGCAAGGTCGATGATCCGGATCAGCCCGCGGTCGACCAGGTCGATCAGGTGCGGCATCGCTTCGCCCTTCGGCTGCCGCCCCGGCCACTCGACCAGGAGGTAGTCGATCGGGCCCATCTCGTTCAGCTCGTCGCCGTTCAAATCGGATCCTCTCGTGCTTCGAAAAGTCCCCCGATGGGCCTTTGTCGGCGAAACCATACCGCGCTGATCGAGGATCTTCGAGCGGCTAGGCGTCGACGTCGACCGCGGCGCCCAGCGGCAACCACCGGACCCGCTGGCGGAACTCCTCCGGTGCCGCCGCGAACTCGGCTTCGACCGCGTCGCGGCCCTCGCGGAAGTGGCGCCAGCCCTCGTAGTGGATCGGGATCGCGGTGTGGGGGCGGACGAGGTCGCAGAGCTCGACCGCCTCATGCGCGGTCATCGTGTAGCGCAGCGGGCCGGAGATCGGGAAGCGGACGCCGCCGAGGTGCAGCAACGCGGTCCCGATCCGCAGGCGCTCCGCGACCTCGCGGACGCCGTCGTAGAGCACGGTGTCGCCGGAGATCCAGAGGTCCCCGTGCTCCTGGCCCTCCCAGCGCAGGGAGAAGCCGACGACGTCGCCGACGATCGGGCGGCTCAGTGGCGGCCCGTGCCGGCAGGGGGTCGCGGTGACCTCGATCGGCGGCCGGCCCTCGGCCTCGAGCCGGGTCGTCGCCCAGGGGGCCAGCCCCTGGGCGTTGCCGCCGAGCCGCTTCGCCCCGGGCACGGTGGTGACCACGGTCCCGGCCGCGGGCAGCAGCGCCCGTCCCGCCGGGTCGAGGTTGTCCTCGTGCTGGTCGTGGCTGAGCAGGACCGCGTCGATGCGGCCGATCTGCGCCGCCGGGATCGCCGGGCCGGCGAGCTTGGTGGAGCCGGTACCGAGGCCGAAGGAGTAGTCGGCGCCGGCCGGGTCGAAGGTGGGGTCGGTAAGCAGCCGCCAGCCACCGACCTCGATCAGGACAGTGGGCCCGCCGACATGGGTGAGACGGACGTCCATCAGCTTGTGACCCACGCTACCTGGTGATTAGGGTGCGCGTATGACGAAATTGACGCCGGACCAGGAGGCGATGCTCTACGGCAACCGCTTCCTCACCGAGGACGCCCCCGACAAGGACTTTCCGGAGGCCGGGATGTCGGCACTCGACGCGATGCGCCTGGTCGACGAGGAACTGGCGCTGGAGGGGGACCCGCAGCGCAACCTCGCCACCTTCGTCACCACCTGGATGGAGCCCGAGGCGCAGCGGATCGTCGGCGAGAACCTGTACCGCAACTTCATCGACCACGCCGAGTACCCGATCTCGGCCGAGGTCGAGCAGCGCTGCATCCGCATGCTCGCCGACCTCTACCACGCCCCCGTCGAGACCACCGGCGCCCGCACCCAGGGCTCCTCGGAGGCGATCATGCTCGGCGCGCTGTCCCTGAAGTGGAAGTGGCGGGCGCGGCGCGAGGCGGCCGGCAAGCCGACGGACCGGCCGAACCTCGTCTTCGGCGGCGACGTGCACGTCGTGTGGGAGAAGTTCTGCCGCTACTTCGATGTCGAGCCGCGCATCATCCCGCTTCAGCCCGACAAGTACACGATCGGGCCCGAAGACGTCGAGCCGCACGTCGACGAGAACACAATCGGCGTCGCCGCCGTGCTCGGCACCACATTCACCGGCCATAGCAACGACATCCCGGGCATCAACAACCTGCTGGTCCAGGTACGAGACGAGCGCGGCCTCGACGTCCCCCTGCACGTTGACGCGGCCAGCGGCGGTTTCGTGTGGCCGTTCCTGTACCCCGACTCCAAGTGGGACTTCCGGCTCGAGCAGGTGCGCTCGATCAACGTCTCAGGCCACAAGTTCGGGCTCGTCTACCCGGGAATCGGGTGGCTCGTGTTCCGCGAGAAGAGCGACCTGGCCGAGG
>Ga0157292_10000033_pt1 | contig 21907 bp, 19 predicted proteins | sample NitcycUS179409R1_FD_108401 | JGI IMG/M metagenome (GOLD analysis project Ga0157292, IMG submission 108401) | Soil microbial communities from Arlington Agricultural Research Station in Wisconsin, USA - Nitrogen cycling UWRJ-S179-409R-1 | ecosystem: Environmental > Terrestrial > Soil >... | reverse complement strand
GGGGGGGGGGGGGGGCGGGGGGGGGTGGTGTGGGGGGGGGGGGGGGGGGGGGAAGGGTCTCGTACGGGGGGGGGGATGTGCTGGAGCGGGGGGCGCTGGCGGCGTTGTTCGATGGGGCTGATGTTGCTGTGCACCTTGCGTTCGCGATCTTCGGGGGGCGGGAGCAGACTCGGCGGGTGAATCTGGAGGGGAGTCGCAACGTGTTTGAAGCGGCTGTCGCGGCTGGGGTCAAGCGGCTCGTCTACGCATCCTCGGTGGCGGCTTATGGCTTCCACCCGGACAACCCGCAGCCGCTGACCGAGGATGTCCCGGCTCGGGGCAGCGCTGACTTCTACTACTCGGCGCAGAAGGCGGAGCTGGAGGCGGCGCTGGCGGAAATCCTCGCCGGGACCGAGGTCGAGGCCTACGTCTTCCGGCCCTGCATAGTCGCCGGCCCGCGGGCGACGATGCTGATCCGCCAGACGGTCGAGAGCGTCCGGCTCGGCGATCCGACGCCGCGCCTGCGCCGTGGCCTCGGCCGGCTGCCGCTGCTGACCCCGGTCCTGCCCGACCTCGGTGTCCCGCTCCAGCTCGTCCACCACGACGACGTCGCCCGCGGCCTCGCCGCCGCGATCGCCGGCGCTGGTCCGGCGGGCGCCTACAACCTCGCCGGCGAGGGCGAGGTGCGGATCGGCGACGTCGCCCGCTCGATCGGGTGGCGCTCGGTCCGGGTCCCGGGCCCCGCGGCCCGCCTCGGCGCCGGCGTCGCCAGGCGGCTCAGCTTCGCCTCGCCGCAGCTGGAGTGGGCGACGGCGCTCCGCACGCCGGTCCTGATGGAGGCCGGCAAGGCCCGCCGCGAGCTCGGCTGGGAGCCCCGCTTCGACGCCGCCGAGACCCTGTTGCAGACGGCGGTCGGCGCCCGCGAAGAGGGCTTGCTCGATTAGCCGCGGTCCGGGCTAGGCGACGATTGTGAGCGCGCCGGGGACGGCGCGCAGCTCGATCTCGGCGTGGTCGCCGATGTAGTCGCCGTCGACCTGGAGCGGGAAGGGCCGGACGGCGCCGTCCTTGTCCCTGCTGACGGAGAGGACCCTGGCGGCGGTGACGTCGTCGAAGTGGGAGACCTGGCGGTGGCCGGCCGCGGTTTTCTTGCCGCCGAGCAGGCGGCCGATCAGGGTCGGCATGTCGCGCTGGGTGGCGCGCTTCAGCACCGCCATCGAGAGCGTGCCGTCGTCGATGTCGATTCCCTCGCAGACCCGGATCGGGCGGCTGGCGAAGTAGGTCAGGGGGTCGGAGTTCTGGGCGATCGCGGTGATCCCCTCGACCGGCTCGGCCCCCTCGACCTCGGCCCGCACGCGGACGGCGTTCGTCAGGTAGCGCCGGTAGAAGCCGGAGATCCCGGCCCAGCTGTAGTAGTAGGGCCCGGCCGTGGACTTGATCTTCGGGTGTTCGTCGACCCGTTTGACCACCGTCGCGTCGATCCCGACCCCGCAGGCGAAGACGAAGTGGCGCTCGTCGACCTTGCCGAGGTCGATCCGGCGCGGCTTCCAGTCGTCGGCCAGGGCCAGCAGGTGCTCGGTCGCGTCAACGACGTCGTTGGGGATCCCCAGGGTGCGGCAGACGACGTTGGTCGAGCCGCCCGGCAGCATCGAGACCGGCACGTCGGTCCCGGCCAGCCCGTTGGCGACCTCGTTCAGGGTCCCGTCGCCGCCGAAGGCGACGACGACGTCGTAGCCGTGGTCGCGCACCTCGCGCCCGATCTCGGTCGCGTGGTTCTGCGCCTCGGTCGAGACCGCCTCGACCTCATAGCGCCCCTGCAGCGCGTAGACGACCAGGTTCCGCAGCCGGTCGGAGACCGTCGTCGCGTAGGGGTTGACGATGATCAGCATCCGCTTCTTGTGCGGCTTGCGGTGGATACGGTCGCGGATTTTCGCGGTCATTCAGAGGTGGTGCGCGAGCGGGGTGGAGGTGCAGCGTATTGCGATTGAGAATCCCAATAGCCTCCGCCGCCTCGATGGCCGACATCTTCGTCCGCTTCCTCAAGTTCGGCTGCCTCGCCTGGGGTGGGCCGGCGGCGCAGATCGCGATGATCAAGCGCGAGTGCGTCGACGAGGAGGGCTGGACCGACGAGACGAGCTTCAAGAAGACCCTCGCCGTCTACCAGGTGCTCCCCGGGCCCGAGGCGCACGAGCTCTGCGTCTATTTCGGCCGGCTCCAGGGCGGCAAGCTCGGCGGCTTCCTCGCCGGCCTCGGCTTCATGCTGCCCGGCTTCGTCCTCATGCTCGGCCTCTCGATCCTCTACGTCGAGGCCGACCTGGCGGGGCGCCTCGACTCGCTCTTCTACGGGCTGACCGCGGCGGTCGGAGCGCTGGTCGCGCGGGCCCTCGTCCGCCTTTCCGGCACCTTCGTCACCGACGCCCCGCTCGCCGTGCTCGCCGTCGCCGCGTTCGCGCTCACGGTCTTCGCCGGCGCCAATTTCGTTTTGGTCCTGCTCGGCGCCGGGGTCGCCTACGAGCTTTGGCGGAACGGGCGCCGCTGGACCCGCCGCGCCAACTCGATCTCGATCGGCCCGCTGGCGTTGGTCCTCGTGCTGACCGGGGCGCTGACGGTGTCGCTTACTGGGGAAATCTTCTTCGAGGGCCTGAAGGCCGGCCTGCTGACCTTCGGCGGAGCCTTCACCGTGATCCCCTACCTGCAGGACAGCGCCGTCTCCGGCCACCACTGGCTGACCGACGCCCAGTTCGTCGAAGGCCTGGCGATCGGCGGCGTCCTGCCGGCGCCGCTGATCATCTTCTCCACCTTCGTCGGCTACATCGCCGGCGGCCTCGGCGGCGCGCTGGCGATCACGCTCGGAATCTTCCTGCCGGCCTTCGTCTTCCCGATCTTCTTCCACCGCCAGCTCGTCGCCGTCGCCGAGAACGAGCGCCTGCACCCGTTCCTGCTCGGCGTCGCGGCGGCGGTGATCGGGCTGATTGCGGCGGTGACGGTGACGATCCTCGAAACCAGCGTCGTCGATGTCTGGACCGCGCTGATCGCCCTCGGCGCCTTCGCCGCGCTCAACCGCTGGCACTCGAAACTGACCGTCGTCTACGTGATGGCGGTCGCCGGGCTGGTCGGTGTTCTGCTCCAGGCCACCGTGGTCTGAGCCGACCTACGGAGGGGCCGGGGGCCGCTCCGGACCCTGCTCAGGCGGCGCCTGAACCGTTGCGCTGACGAGCCGGGGCGAACTCGGGGCTGAGCTGCTCGGTCGGCTCTTCGGTGGTCTCGATCGCGGCCAGCTGCGGCGGCTCGGGGACCGGGGGGGCCTGGCGGACCGGCTCGATCTCGCCTGCCTCGCGGACGACGCTGTCTGCGGTGTCGACCAGCTCGCGGGCCAGCTTGCGCACATTGGCGGCGGCGGCGTCGCGGGTCTGGGCGAGGTCGCCGATCACGGTCTCGATCGCTTCCCGCTGCTTGGTCGCCTCGGCGATCAGCTGCTCGGCTCGCTGTTCGGCGCTGCGCACGGCCTGTTTGGCCTGCTGGGCGGCGTTGTCGAGCAGGTCGTCGCTCTCGCGCTTGGCTTCGAGCCTGGTCTGCTCGGCGTACTCGTCGGCCTTCTCGGTCGTCTCGGTGACGTAGCGGTCGGCTGACTCGCGGGCCGAGGTCGCCTCGGTGCGGGCGTCGCGCAGTTGTTCGCGCGCCTCGGTTTCGGCGTCGGTCCGGTACTCGTCGGCCTCGCTCTTGGACCGGTCGAGCAGCTGCCGCGCCTCGACGTCGGCTTCGCGGCGCAGATCCTCGGCGCCGTCCTCGGCGTCGGCCAGCATCTGCGCGGACTTGTTGGCGATCCGCTCCAGGCGGCGCCGGACGAGGTCGCCGCCGCCTCCCTCGACCCAGCGGGTGACCTCGGCGAGGAACCTGCGCACCTCCTCTTTGTCGAAGCCTTTCCGCGCCTCGGAAAAGTCGACGGTGCGCAGTTGAGTGATCATCTCGTCGTCCATCAGCCCTCCGTCGGGGTCACCGGTTTGGACTCGGCGGGGAAAATCGCCAAGCATCGTGCGTCGCACGGACGGAAAAACCTAGTCGACCGGTTGCAACTCGGCAATGAGTACGGACGAGGGTTTGAGATGCCGGCGTCGAAGGAATCCGGTCGCTATCCGGCGATTTCGTACCGGATCACGCTGCCGTCGTCGACTTCCCGCACCCGGTTTTCGTTGACCAGGAGGTCGGCATGGCCGATCACCTCGGAGAGGGTGAGGAAGGCCTGGGTGACGGCGACGTTGCCCCAGATCGCCTGCGCCAGCTCGTAGCCCGTCCGCGGCTGCTCCGCGATCAGCTTGAAGATCTTCTCCTTGCGGCGCTCGTGCGAGGCGAGGCGGGTGTCGATCAGCTCGACGTGGTCGACGATCGGCTCGCCGTGCCCGGGCAGGACGATCTCGGCGGGCATTTCGCGCGTCTTGCGCAGCGACTCGATGTAGGCGACGAGCGCCTGCGGGCGGCCCTCGGAGCCGTCCAGCGGGCGGCTGATCAGCGGGTTGGAGGAGATGTGGGCGATCAGGTGGTCGGCGGCGATCAGGATTCGGCGCTCGGCGTCCCAGAAGAGGGTGTCGGAGGGGCTGTGGCCGGGCCGGTGCAGGACTTCCAGGCGGCGGTCGGCGAGCTCGATCGTCTCGCCGTCCTCCAGTGGCCGCGTCACGCCGACGTGCGAGCCCCAGCCGCGGAAGCCGCGGCTGACCGTGCGCAGCGCCACGGTCACGTCCTCGGGGATGCCGTTGCGCAGCATCACCTCGACGGCGAACTGATCCTCCTTCTCGGCGTCCTCGTCGAAGTCGGCGAGCCGCTGTGTCGCCGCGCCGAGCGCCGCCACCTCCGCTCCCGAGTGCTCGACCAGGATCTCGACCAGGCCGAGGTGGTCGATGTGCTGGTGGGTGACGACGATCAGTTCCAGGTCGCCGGTCGAGTGGCCGCGGGCGGCGAGCATGGCGCCGATCTCGTCCAGCGCCTTGCCGGAGTTGGGCCCGGTGTCGACCAGAGTTAGCGGCTCGTCCTCGATCAGGTAGCAGTTGACCTTGCCGACCGCGAACGGGGTCGAGATCGCCAGCCGGTGGATCCCGGCCAGCGCCGCCTGCTCCAGCGCCTCCTCGGGGGTGGCGCTCACGCCCGGATCAGTCCCAGCACCTCGTCGCGCTTGGCTTCCATGTCCTCGTAGGAGACCAGCGACTCGAGGTTGAGGCGGAGCAGCGGCTCGGTGTTGGAGGGGCGCACGTTGAAGTGCCACTCGGGGTAGTCGACGGAGATGCCGTCGAGACGGGTGAGCTCACCGTCGCCGTAGCGCTCGGCGATCTCCGCCATCTTCGCCTCGGGGTCGGCGACCTCGGAGTTGATCTCGCCGGAGATGAAGTAGCGGGAGCGGAACTCCTCCATCAGCTCGCCGAGGTTGCGGCCGTCGAGCGAGAGCAGCTCCAGCACCAGCAGCGCCGGGATCGTGCCCGAGTCGGCGTTCCAGAAGTCGCGGAAGTAGTAGTGGCCGGAGACCTCGCCGCCGAAGGCCGCGTCCTCCTCGCGCATCCGCGCCTTGAAGAAGGCGTGGCCGACGCGGGAGAGGTCCGAGCGCCCGCCCTCGGCGGCGACCAGGTCCGGCACGGCGCGGCTGGAGCGGGGGTCGTAGAGGATCGTCGCGCCTGGGTTCTTGCCGAGGACCGAGCGGGCCAGCAGGGCGCAGACGAAGTCGCCGTCGCAGAACTCGCCGCTGCCGTCGATGAAGAAGCAGCGGTCGGCGTCCCCGTCCCAGGCGATGCCGAGGTCGGCTCCGGTCGCGCGCACCCGGTCCATGATCATCTGCCGGTTCTCCGGCAAGAGCGGGTTCGGCTCGTGGTCGGGGAACTCGCCGTTGGGCTCGAAGTACATCTCCTCCAGGTCGAGCCCGAGCTTGGCGAGGATCGGGCCGGCCATCGGCCCGCCCATCCCGTTGCCACCGTCGACGACGACCTTCATCGGCACCACGGCCGAGGGGTCGATGAAGGAGAGAGCGTGGGCGCGGAACTCCTCCCAGACGTCGACCTCTTCGAAGCAGCCGCCGCCGGGGGCGTGGCCGAGCCCGGCTTCGATCTCCGCCTTGACGTCGCCGATCCCGGCGTCGCCGGAGAGCGGCAGGGCGCCCTCGCGGACCAGCTTCACCCCGGTGTAGGCCTTCGGGTTGTGGGAGGCGGTGACCATCGCGCCGCCGTCGAGCTGCCGCGAGCCGACCAGGTGGTAGAGCATCTCGGTCGCGACCATGCCGGCGTCGAGCACGGTCGCGCCCTCGAAGATCAGGCCGTCGCGCAGCTCCGCCGCCATCGCCGGCGCGGTCAGCCGCATGTCGCGGCCGAGCCCGACCCGCAGCTCGTGCGGGTCCTTGCCGCGCAGCCGTCCCAGCACCCGGGCGAAGGCGCGCCCGATCGCGTGCGCGGTGCTCTCGTCCATCTCGGTGCCGTAGAGGCCGCGGATGTCGTAGGCCTTGAAGATGCCGGCCGGGGCCAGTGGGGCTGCCTCGCTCAAAATGCTCCCTTCAGCGCCGCGTAGCTCTGCTCGATCGATTGCGGCATCACTTTGGTGTCGGCGATCACCGGCATGAAGTTGTTGTCGCCCGACCAGCGCGGGACGACGTGCATGTGGATGTGGTGCTCGACCCCGGCGCCGGCGATCCGGCCCTGGTTGAAGCCGACGTTGTAGCCGTGCGGCTCGTAGACGCTCTCCAGCCGGTCCATCGCCAGCTGGGCCATGGTCATCATCTCCGCCAGGGTCGCGGCGGGGATCTCCTGCAGGCGCCCGATGTGGTCGTAGGGGGCGACCATCAGGTGGCCGTTGGTGTACGGGTAGAGGTTGAGGATGAGAAAGCAGGTCTCGCCGCGGTGGACGATCAGGTTCGCCTCGTCATCCCCGGCCGCCGGCTTGGCGCAGAAGATGCACTCCTCCTCGATGTCCTTCGACGCGTCCTTCACGTAGGCGAGGCGCCAGGGCGCCCAGATGCGGAAATTTGCCACGGGCGAGGCATCCTACGAGAGGGCCGGGCTCAGAGCCAGCCGCGGCTGCGGAAGTACCCGACCATGCCGAGCAGCAGCGCGACCATGCTGCCGAGCACGATCCAGAAGGCGGTCATGTCCTCCTCGCCGGGGACGCCGACGTTCATGCCCCAGATGCTGGCGATCAGGGTCAGCGGCAGGACGATGACGCTGATCGAGGTCAGCACCCGGAGGATGTCGTTGACGCGGTGGGAGATCACCGACTCGTTGGTCTCGGCCAGCGCCTCGGAGACCTCCTTGTAGTTCTCGAGCATGTCCCAGATCCGCTCGTGGGCGTCGACGATGTCGTCGAAGTAGATCTCCAGGTCGAGGTCGGTCGCGAGGTAGCGCTGCTTGACCTTCTCGAGGTCGCGCAGGACCGGTCGCTGCGGCCTGATCACCTTGCGGAAGTTGATGATCTCCTGCTTGACGTTGGAGATGTCGCGCACGACCTCCTCGGAGCGGCCGTCGAAGATGTCGTCCTCGAGCGCGTCGAGCTTGTTGCCGATCTTGCGCAACATCGGGAAGCAGTAGTCGAAGCTGTCGTCGACCAGGCGGTAGAGCAGGTAGCCGGAGCCGCGGGCGAAGAGCTGCTCGCGCAGCTCCTCCTTGCCGCGGCAGCGCTCGAACAGGTACTCGATCGGCTGCAGCGGCTGGTTGGGGATCGTGATCAGGTAGTCGGGGCCGACGAAGAGGTCGAGCTCGCCGCTGCCGAGGCGGCCGGCGCTGCGGTCGAAGACCGGCAGGTGGAGGACGATGAAGAGGTAGTCGTCGTAGACGTCGATCTTCGGCCGCTGGTTGCGCGAGAGCACGTCCTCGAGGTCGAGGGCGTGGAAGTCGTAGTGCTCCTCCAGCCAGGCGCGCTCGAGCGCGCCGGGGCGCTCGATGTTGACCCAGCGCAGGCCGCCGGAGTCGATCTGCTCGACCCGGGGGGCCTGGGGCTCAGGCGCTGCAGCCGGGCCGACGAGATCGCGGCGCCGGCCCGATCGACGCAGCCTCGGCTTCGGAAGGTTCGGCATCGCCTGGGCCCATCGTCTCGTCGTGCAGGGGGGTCATGGTCGGACTAGGTTAGCCGCCGGGGCGATTCCGAAAAGGATCCCGGGAGCCCTGGTAAGGTTCTACCGACATAAGCGCCACATCTAGAGGGGTGGAGGGACTGGCCCAGTGAAGCCCCGGCAACCACTTCGAACTTCGGTTCGGAGAGAGGTGCCAACTCCAGCAGGTCGCCGTTTGAGGGCCTGGAAGATGTGGGGGACGTCCGATCGGACCTCTGCCCCACAACAAGGCGGAGGTTTTTTTAGTGGAAACGAGGATCGGATGTCAGTCGAGAACCTGAAGTGCAAGGAGTGCGAGAGCGTCTACGAGCTGGGCGCCAGCTATTTCTGCGAGAACTGCTTCGGCCCGCTGGAGGTCGTCTACGACCACTCCACGCTGGACGCCGAAGCGGCGAAGCGGCGGATCCAGGCCGGGTCGCAGGGGATCTGGCGCTACGCCGATTTCCTCCCCTTTAAGGGCCGCCCGAACGACCCGCTGGAGCCGGGGCTGACGCCGCTGGTGCGGGCCGACCGGCTGGCCGAGCGGCTCGGCGTCGGGGCGGAGATCTGGATCAAGAACGACGCCGCCAACCCGACCCACTCGTTCAAGGACCGGGTGGTCGCGGTCGCGGTCGCGAAAGCCCAGGAGCTCGGCTTCGACACCGTCGCCTGCGCCTCCACCGGCAACCTCGCCAACGCCGTCGCCGCCCATGCCGCCGCGGCCGGGCTCGATTCCTACGTCTTCGTCCCGGCCAACCTGGAGGAGCAGAAGCTGCTCGCGACCGGCGTCTACGGGACCAACCTGGTCGGCGTCCGCGGCAACTACGACGACGTCAACCGGCTCTGCACGCAGCTGGCCGAGACCCGTCCCTGGGCCTTCGTCAACGTCAACCTGCGGCCCTACTACGCCGAGGGCTCGAAGACGCTCGCCTACGAGACCGTCGAGCAGCTGGGCTGGACGCTGCCGGACCGGGTCGTCTCGCCGATTGCCTCCGGCTCGCTCTTCACCAAGCTCGGCCGCGGCTTCCAGGAGTGGCTCGACCTCGGCCTCGTCTCCGGCTCGCAGCCGGTCTTCAACGGCGCCCAGGCGGAGGGCTGCAGCCCGGTCGCGACCGCCTTCGCCGAAGGCTGGGACGTCTGCCGGCCGCAGAAGCCGGACACGATCGCCAAGAGCCTGGCGATCGGCGACCCGGCCGACGGCCCCTACGCGATCGAGCAGGCGCGTCGCAGCGGCGGCGCCATCGACTCCGTCAACGACGCCGAGATCCGCTCCGCGATCAAGCTGCTGGCGGAGACGACCGGGATCTTCACCGAGACCGCCGGCGGCGTCACCGTCGGGGTCCTGCGCAAGCTGGCCGAACGCGGCGAGCTCGGCGACGGCGAGCGGGTCGTCGTCTACATCACCGGCGAGGGGCTGAAGACGCTCGACGCCACTCGCGATACGTTCCAGATGCACGAGATCGACCCCGCCCTCGAGAGCTTCGAGGCCGAGTTCCGCCAGGAGGTAGCAGTCTGATGGCAGTCACCGTGAAGATCCCGACCCAGCTGCGAGCCGCGACCGGTGGGGAGGCAGAGCTCGAGGTCACGGGCTCCACCGTCGGCGAGGTGCTCGACGCGGTCTTCGAGGCTCACGGGGATTTGCGCGAGCGGATCACGGCGAACGGCGATCTGCGGCGGTTCGTCAACGTCTACGTGTCTGGCGAGGACATTCGGTTCCAGCAAGGGCTCGAGACCGGGATCAAGGACGGCGACGAGGTCACGATTTTGCCTGCCGTTGCTGGTGGATGAGTTCATCCCGGTGGGGCCAGACCCATCCCGGTAGGGCTTTCACTTAACTTTTTCGGTGTTGCGTCGGGTTGCTGGCGCCTCTTGCCGTGGTGACGAAAAAGTACAAGACGTTTCAGCCCTACCGGGATGGGTCTGGTCGGCCGCCGGTGGTGATTCTGTGTGGGGGCAGGGGGACGCGGTTGCGGGAGCGGACGGAGTCGGTGCCGAAGGCGCTGGTGGAGATCGGGGGGCGGCCGATCCTTTGGCACGTGGTTCAGATTTATGCGGCGCACGGGTTCGATCGCTTTTTGCTGGCGACGGGGTATTTGGGGGAGTCGGTGGCGGAGTTCGTGGCCGCGGAGAGCTGGCCCGACGGGGTCGAGGTGGAGTGCGTCGATACGGGGGTCGATACGCCTACCGGGGGGCGGATTGCTCGGTTGGCTGACCGGCTCGAGGGCGGCACCTTCTGCGCCACCTACGCAGACGGAGTCGCCGACGTCGACCTTGGGGCGTTGCTGGACTTCCACCGCGAGGCCGGCGGGCTGGCGACCCTGACGGCGGTTCGTCCCGACCTGCAGTGGGGCGTGGCGGAGCTGGCGGAGGAGCGGGTCACCGGCTTCGTCGAGAAGCCGCGCAGCGAGCACTGGATCAATGGGGGGTTCCTCTGCTTTGAGCCGGCCGCGCTCGGCTACCTCGACGAGGACAGCGTGCTCGAGCGCGAGCCGCTGGCGCGGCTTGCCGCCGACGGCGAGTTGCGCGCCTACCGGCACGAGGGCTTCTGGGATTGCATGGACACCTACAAGGACGCGGTCGAGCTCAACGACCTCTGGAGCGGCGGCGAGGCGCCGTGGCGGATCTGGGACGCGGCGACGGCGGAGCGGCCGTGAAGCGGGCCCTGGTCACCGGTGCCCACGGGTTCGTCGCCTCGCGCCTGGCGCGGGGCCTGCTGGAGCGCGGCGACGCGGTGACCGTGCTGGACCTGCCGTCGCAGCGCTCGGGCCTGGCGCTGCAGGGGATCGAGGCCGAGGTGGAGCTGGTCGAGGCCGACCTGCGCGACGCGCGGGCGGTCGGGGCGACGATCGAGGCGGGCGAGTTCGACTCGGTCTTCCACCTCGCCGCGCAGACCCTGGTCGGGCCGGCGATGGCGGACCCGACGGCGACCTTCGAGACCAACGTCGGCGGCACCTGGAAGCTGCTCGAGGCCTGCCGGCGGGCAGAGGTGCCGGCGGTAGTCGTCGCCTCCTCCGACAAGGCCTACGGCCCCAGCGACGAGCTTCCCTACCGCGAGGAGATGCGGCTGCGCCCCGCCTCCCCCTACGAGGCGAGCAAGGCGGCGGCCGACGCGATCGCGCTCAGCTACCGGCCCGCCTTCGGGCTGCCGGTGGCGGTGACCCGCTTCGCCAACATCTACGGCGGCGGCGACCTCAACTTCTCCCGCCTCGTCCCGGAAGCGATCGCCGCCGTGCTCGACGGCCGCCGCCCCCAGATCCGCTCCGACGGCAGCCCCGAACGCGACCTGCTCTACGTCGAGGACGCGGTCGCCGCCTACTTCGCGGTCGAGAGCGCTGTCGGCGCCGGCGGACCGGGGGCGGGGGAGGCCTTCAACGCCGGCGGCGAGCGCCCCTACTCGGTCGCCGAGATCCTGGAGACGATCGGCGCCGTCGCCGGCGGCCTCGACCCCGAGTACCTCGGCAGCGGCAACCCGCCCGGCGAGATCGACCGCCAGTACGTCGACTCGACCAAGCTGCGCGAGCTGACCGGGTGGCGCCCCGAGGTGAGCCTGCGCGACGGCCTGATCCGCACCCTCGACTGGTACCGCGACCACCCCGAAGTGCGGCCGGCGGCCCAGCTCGGCTGACCTCTCACTCGACCCGGGCAGGGAGGTAATGGCCGCCAGCTAGGCTGACGAGCCATGTGCGGACGCTTCACCGTCACCGCGAAAGACACGAAGACGATCGCCGATCGCTTTCAGGTCGAGCTGGAGAAAGCGCTGCAGAAGGGCGGCGGAAAAGGCGCACCGGCGGCTAGAGAGAGCGCCAAGGACGGCGACTCGCCGAAGGCGGCGGAAAAAGCGAAATCGCCACCCGGGATGGGGCGCTTCAACGTCGCCCCGAGCCAGGAGATCCTGGTCGTGCGGGCCTCGCCCAACCCGGAGCGGGCGGAGACCGGGGAGCGCGAGGCGCGGCTGATGCGCTGGGGCCTGGTCCCGCGCTGGGCCAAGGACCTCAAAGTCGGCTACAAGATGATCAACGCCAAAGCCGAGAACCTGACCTCCAGCCGCGCCTACGGGCCGCTGGTCGGCAAGTACCGCCACCGCTGCCTGATCGTCGCCGACGGCTTCTACGAGTGGATGCGGGCCGAGGACCCCAAGCAGCCGCGCCAGCCCTGGCGCTTCACCGTCGACGGCGGCGAGCCCTTCGCCTTCGCCGGGATCTGCACCCGCAAGGAGTGGGAGGACCCCGAGGACCGCGGCTTCGACGACGGCTTCCTCTACAGCGCCACGATCGTCACCACGACGCCGAACGAGGTCGTCGCCCCGGTCCACAACCGGATGCCGGCGATCCTGCCCTCGGCCGAGGCCGAGGCGGCCTGGCTGCGCCCCGACCTCAGCGCCGAGGACGCGGTGGCGATGTGCGGACCGCTCGACGCGCGGCGGATGTCGAGCGCCCCGGCCAACCCGAAGCTGAACAAGGTGGGCAAAGGGACGGCGGAGGGGCCGGAGCTGCTGGTCGCGCCGGCCTCCTAGTTCACTCGTCTTCGTCCGTCTCTTCGTCTTCGTTGATCGCTTCGGTGCGCTTGGCGAGGGCGCCGCTGGTGCTGACCGACGCCTTGCCGGCGCCGGTGGTGATCTCGCAGGCGATGTTCGCGGCTGGGATCGCGGTCGTTTTCCAGACCGAGGCGAACGGCAGCACCAGGTCCTGCTTCGGCTTGCCCGGCGGCAGGAACCACTCCCAGCGCTCTTCGCCGACCCTGTACTCGGGCCATTCGACTTTCAGATCGCGCTCGGAGGAGAACCCATCTTCGAAGAGGTCGCCGAATTCGAGCACCCCGAGTTCGGCCCCGTGCGAGCTGAACGACGCCAGTACGACTTCCGGCACCTTCTGGCGGAAGAGGTCGTCGCTGGAGCGCGGGTAGGAGGCGCGCGAGCCCGGCGTCTGGGCGACTTCGGTGCCCTTCGGCGCTTTGATCGCGCAGCGGATACGGGCGCTGCCGATCGGCGAGCCGGCGTCGATCCTCAGCACCGCCGCGGACCGGTACAGCGAGTAGCCGCCCTCGTTGACGCCGGTCGCGCGCAGGGCCGCTTCGACCAGCTGCATCTTGCCTTTGGCGCCCGGAACCGTGACCGGGCGCGAGTCCGGCATCGCCTTTTCCTGCACCCATTCGACTTCGGCCGAGGAGCCGCTTGACTTGTCGGTGGAGGCGACCGCGGCGACCACGCAGGCGAGCAGGCCGATGGCCACGACCACCAGCGCTCCGCGGGGGATGTTGGAGTCCGCTGAGGGCTCGTCGTTCACGGCCGCGACAGTATTGGAATCCGTCGCAGAGCGGCGATCCTGCGATCTCCGGCCGCCGGCCTGGGTACCGTGCGTGCGTGGCCAGGAAAGTGACGCCCCTCAACCGGACCGAAGCGCGGACGATGACCGCCACGGTCCACGGCCGCAGCGTCAACTACCTCGAGGCGGGGGAGGGCCCGGTCCTGCTGCTGGTCCACGGCATGGCGGGCAGCGCCGAGAACTGGCGCGAGGTGGTGCAGCCGCTGGCCCGCGCCCACACCGTGATCGTCCCCGACCTGCCGGGCCACGGCGACTCGGAGCCCGGCGGCGGCGACTACTCGCTGGGCTCCTTGGCGGCGGGCCTTCGCGACCTCCTGATCGCGCTCGGCCACGAGCGCGCCACCCTGGTCGGCCACTCGCTCGGGGGCGGCATCGCGATGCAGTTCACCTACCAGTTCCCGGAGATGGTCGAGCGCCTGGCGCTGGTCTCCAGCGGCGGCCTCGGCCCCGACGTCAGCTTCGTCCTGCGCGCCGCGGCGCTGCCCGGCGCCGACCTCTTCATCTCCGCCACTGCCGGCCCGGGTCGCTGGGTCGGCTCGGCCGTCGGCCGCGGGCTCGGCGCTTTCGGCCTGCGCCCGAACGCCGACGTCGCCGAGGTCGCCCGCGGCTACGCCTCGCTCGAGGACCCCGAGCGCCGCGCCGCCTTCCTCGCCACCCTGCGCTCCGTGGTCGGCGTCTCCGGCCAGCGAGTCGCCGCCGGCGACCGCCTCTACCTGGCCGAATCGCTGCCGATCCTGATCCTCTGGGGATCGCGCGACCCGATCATCCCGGTCGCGCACGCCGAAGCCGCGCACGAGACCCTGCCCGACAGCCGCATCGAGATCTTCGAGGGCGTCGGCCACCTGCCCCAGCTCGAGGCCCCGGCCCGCTTCGTCGCCGCGATCGAGCGCTTCCTGGCCGAGACCAAGCCCGCCAAGTTCGACCGCAAGGAGTGGCGGGCCCGGTTCAAGACCGCGTAACCGCCGCGACGCGCCCGGCAGGATTCGAACCTGCGGCCTCTTCCTCCGGAGGGAAGCGCTCTATCCAGCTGAGCTACGGGCGCGAACTGCGGCAAGTCTAGTCGCGCTCGTTGCGGGGAGCCGGTCGCTAGGCTCGCCGCCGATGGATCTTTCGGTCACTTTTCTCGGCACCGGGGGCTCGGTGCCCTCGGCGCGTCGCTCGACGGCGAGCGTCCTGGTTGCGCGTGGGGGAGAGCGGCTGCTGTTCGACTGCGGCGAAGGGACGCAGCGGCAGATGCAGCGCTCGCTGGGGCTGGTCCAGGCGGACGAGATCTTCCTCACCCACTTCCACGCCGACCACGTCCTGGGGCTGCCGGGGCTGCTGAAGACCTACGACCTGACTGACCGGCAGGTGCCATTGACCGTGTTCGGGCCGCCGGGGCTGCGCGACCTGTTCGCGGTGCTGAAACCGATCATCGGCCGGCTCGGCTTCGACCTCGACCTGGTCGAGTTGCAGGCCGGCGAGACGGTTGCCCATGACGGCTACGAGGTGCGCTCCTTCGAAGCCGCCCACAGCGCCCGGGCCAACGGCTACGCCCTGGTCGAGGCGGACCGGCCCGGTCGCTTCGACCCCGAGGCGGCGCGCGCCGCCGGGATCGCCGAAGGCCCCGCCTTCGCGGCGCTGCAGCGCGGGGAGACGGTCGAGGGCTCGAGCGGCCCGGTCGCCCCCGAGCAGGTGATGGGCCCCTCCCGCGCCGGCCGCACGATCGTCGTCACCGGAGACACCGCGCCGTCGCCGGCCACCGTCTCCGCCGCCGCCGACGCCGAGCTCTTGATCCACGACGCCAGCTTCGCCGAGGAGGAGGTGCAGCGCGCCGCCGAAACCGGGCACTCGACCGTCGGCCAGGCGGCGGCCGTCGCCGCCGAGGCCCACGTGAAGCTGCTGGCACTGGTCCACATCTCCTCCCGTTACCACGTCGGCAAGGTGCTGGAGGAGGCGACAGAGGTCTTCGAGGCGACGATCGCCCCGCGCGACTTCGATGTGATCGAGATCCCCTTCCCGGAGCGCGGCGAGCCGCACCTGGTTCAGAACGGAGCCCGCGATAAGCGGGAAGATCCGCCCGCGGAGGGCTGACGGCGTCACCCACCGCTGCTACTCTGCGGTCGTCCTTTAACCCGGTCCCGTGAGGCCAGGAAGGAAGCAAAAAAGAGTGAGCGAGAAGGTCGTGCTCGATCACGACGACCTGAGGCGAACGCTGCGGCGGATCGCCCATGAGATTGCGGAGAAGAACGCCGGGCCCGAGGCTCCAGCGGTCGTCGGCATTCACACCCGCGGAGCGATCCTCGCCCGCCGTCTGCACGTCCTGCTCGGCGAGGTCACCGGCGCGGAGCTGCCCAGCGGCGACCTCGACATCTCCTTCTACCGCGACGACGTCGGCGCCAAGTCCCCCGCCGCGCAGCCGGTCGTCCACGCCTCCCACATCGACTTCGACGTCAGCGAGCGCACCGTCGTCCTCGTCGACGACGTCCTCTTCACCGGCCGCACCGTCCGCGCCGCCGTCGACGCCCTCTTCGACTACGGCCGCCCGCGCCGGGTCCAGCTCGCGGTGCTCTGCGACCGCGGCCACCGCGAGCTCCCGATCCGCCCCGACTACGTCGGCAAAAACCTGCCGACCGCGCCCGGCGAGCGGGTCAACGTCAGCCTCGAGGAGACCGACGGGGTCGACCGGGTGACGATCACCGACCTGCAGACCGCGGAGGCCCTGGCATGAAGCACCTGCTGGCGATCGAGCAGCTGCAGCGGGAGGAGATCGAGGCGATCCTCGACCGCGCCGAGAGCTTCGCCGAGGTCGGTCGCCGCGACATCAAGAAGGTCCCGACCCTGCGCGGCCGCACCGTCGTCACCCTCTTCTACGAGTCGAGCACCCGCACCTCGAGCTCCTTCGAGCTGGCCGCGAAGCGGCTCTCCGCCGATCTCGTCTCTGTCAAGGCCGCTGGCTCCTCGGTCGACAAGGGCGAGTCGCTGAAGGACACGGTGGCGACGCTCTCCGCCTACGACCCGGCCGCGATCGTGATCCGCCACCCCTACGCCGGCGCCGCCCAGATGGTCGCAGGCTGGACCGAGGCCGCGGTCGTCAACGCCGGCGACGGCAAGCACGAGCATCCGAGCCAGGCCCTGCTCGACGTCTACACCCTGCGCCGCCGGCTCGGCTCGCTCGAGGGCAAGCGGATCTGGATCGTCGGCGACGTCCTCCACAGCCGCGTTGCCCGCTCCAACCTGATCGCCTTCCAGCGGATGGGCGCCGAGGTCACCGTCTGCGGCCCGCCGACCCTGATCCCGCGCGGGATCGAGGAGCTCGGCTGCGATGTCTCCCACTCGCTGGAGCGGCTCGGCGAGGCCGACGTCGTCTACGCCCTGCGCCTGCAGCAGGAGCGGATGACAGAGAGCTTCGTACCCTCGCTGCGCGAGTACGCCGCCACCTTCCAGGTCGACACCCGCCGTCTCAGCCCGCGCCAGCTGCTGATGCACCCGGGCCCGGTCAACCGCGGCGTCGAGCTCTCCGGCGAGGCGATCGACTCGCCGCAGTCGCTGATGACGGAGCAGGTCGCCGCCGGCCTGGTGGTGCGGATGGCGATCCTCTACGAGCTGCTCGCCGGCGGCGAGCGCCCGGCCCCGGTCGGCGATGGCGAGGGCGCCGGCAGGCCGACCCCGATCGGGCAGCCCGCGTGAGCCTGACCGAGACCCTCGACGTCCGTCCCGGCGAGGCGGCGAACCTGATCCTGCGCCGGGCGACCGTGCTCGACCCGGTCGCCGGCATCGCCGGCGTCCATGACGTCGTCGTCCGCGGCGGCCGCATCGCCGAGCTGGCCGCCCCCGGCGACGGCGACGCCGACGGGGCGGAGGTGGTCGAGGCCGAGGGCCTGCACGCCTTCCCCGCCTTCTTCGACCCCCACGTCCACCTGCGCACCCCCGGCCACGAGCACAAGGAGGACGTCGAGACCGGCACCCGCGCCGCCGCCGCCGGCGGCTACTGCGGCCTGCTCGCGATGGCCAACACCCAGCCGTCCGTCTCGACCGCCGCCGACATCGCCTCCCTGCGCGAGCAGGCACGCGCCGGCGCCTCGGTTCCAGTCGGCTTCCTCGCCACCGTCACCCGTGGCATGAAGGGGGAGGAGCTGACCGAGATGGTCGAGCTGCGCGAGGCCGGCGCCGTCGGCTTCTCCGACGACGGGCTGCCGATCCGCAGCGCCCGGATCATGCGCCGCGCGCTCCAGTACCAGCGCCTCTGCGGCGGCACGATCGCCCTGCACGAGGAGGACCCCGAGCTCTCCGGCGACGGCGTCATGCACGAGGGCCCGGTCTCCGCCGCGCTCGGGCTGGCCGGCATCCCCTCTGTCTCGGAGTCGACGATGATCGCCCGCGACGCCGCCCTCGCCGCCTACGAGGAGGCCCGGATCCACGTTCAGCACATCTCCGCGGCGGAGTCGGTGGAGATCGTCCGTGCCGCCAAGGCCGCCGGCGTCCAGATCAGCGCCGAGGCCAGCCCGCACCACCTCTGCCTGACCGACGAGGAGGTCCGCAGCCTCGATCCCCAGCGCTTCAAGATGAACCCGCCGCTGCGCCGCGAGTCCGACCGCCAGGCGCTGATCGAAGGGCTGCGCGACGGCACCCTCGAGTGCGTCGCCACCGACCACGCCCCGCACCAGGCGGAGGAAAAGGAGGTCCCCTTCGAGCAGGCGGCGATGGGCGTGACCGGCCTCGAGACCGCCTTCGCGGCGCTGCACACCGAGCTGGTCCTGCCGGGCACGATCGAGCTCGGTCTGCTGGTCGAGCGGATGGCCGGCGGCGCCGCCCCCTTCGGGATCGAGCGGCCGGCGCTGGCGCCCGGCTCGGAGGCCAACATCGCCCTCTGCGACCTCGGCGCCGAGTGGACGGTCGGGGAGGACGGCTACGAGAGCCGCTCGCAGAACTCCTGGTGCGCCGGCCGCACCCTGACCGGCCGCGTCCTCGTCACCCTCGCCGCCGGTCAGGTCGCCTTCCGCCTGCGCTCCTTCAGCCTCGGAGTCGCAGCGTGAGGGGCGACTTTGTCAACCATAGGTTGACCAACTCGCCCCGGGCGCCGCGGAGGGTCCCTTGAGCGCATATCTCTTGCTGGAGGACGGGACGCGGCTCGACGGGCTCGCCTGCGGGCACGGCGGGGCGGTTACCGGCGAGGTCGTCTTCAACACCGCGATGACCGGCTACCAGGAGTCGGTCACCGACCCCTCCTACGCGGGCCAGATCATCGTCTTCACCTACCCCTTGATCGGCAACTACGGGGTCAGCGCGGCGGCGATGGAGTCCGACCGCGTCCACGCCCGCGGCGTCGTCATGCGCGACGCCAAGAACTCCGAGGACGCCGGCAGCGCCGAGGGCGGCTGGCTCGACTGGCTCGGCGACTGCGGCGTGCCGGCTATCAGCGGCGTCGACACCCGCGCCCTGGTTCGCCAGATCCGCGACCGCGGCGCCATGCGCGGCGGCATCTTCCCGGCCGCGACCGCGGAATCCGAGGCGCGCGAAGCGATCGCCGCCGAGCCGGCGATGGACGGCACCGACCTCGCGCGCACCGTCACCCCACCGGAGCCGGTCCGCTTCGACGGCGAGGGCCCGCACGTGGTCGGGGTCGACACCGGCGTCAAGATGAGCATCATCCGCCAGCTGCGCGAGCGCGGCTGCAAGGTGACGCTCCTGCCCTGCACCTCCAGCGCCGAGCAGGTGCTGGCGGAGGACCCCGACGTCGTCTTCCTCGCCAACGGTCCCGGTGACCCGGCGGCGCTCGGATACGTCGTCGAGACGGTCCGCGGGCTGGTCGGCAAACGCCCGGTCTTCGGCATCTGCCTCGGCCACCAGCTGCTCTGCCGCGCGGTCGGCCTCGAGACCTACAAGCTCCCCTTCGGCCACCGCGGCGCCAACCACCCGGTCAAGGATCTGGAGACCGGCCGGATCGACATCACCTCCCAGAATCACGGCTTCGCGGTCGCGGGGCCGGGCGGCGAGCCGCGGATCGAAGGCGACGACCCGGTCCGCTGGGACACCGATTTCGGCGTCGCCGAGCTCTCGCAGCTGAACCTCTACGACCGCACGGTCGAGGGCCTGGTCCTGCGCGACGTCGCCGGCGCCACCGTCCAGTACCACCCCGAGGCGGGCCCCGGCCCGCACGACGCCCGCCACCTGTTCGAGAGGTTCCTGGCGCTCGCCGCCTGAGAGAGGACCCGATGCCACGCCGCGACGACATCCAGAAGATCCTCCTGATCGGCTCCGGCCCGATCGTGATCGGCCAGGCGGCCGAGTTCGACTACTCCGGCGTGCAGGCCTGCAAGGTGCTGCTCGAGGAGGGCTTCGAAGTCGTCCTGGTCAACTCCAACCCGGCGACGATCATGACCGACCCCGAGTTCGCCACCGCCACCTACATCGAGCCGCTGCTGCCCGGGCCGGTGGCGAAGATCATCGAGAAGGAGCGCCCCGACGCGCTGCTGCCGACGCTCGGCGGCCAGACGGCGCTGAACCTGGCGATGAGCCTGCAGGAGGACGGCACCCTGGAGAAGTACGGGGTCGAGCTGATCGGCGCCGACGCCGCCGCGATCCGCCGCGCCGAGGACCGTGAGGAGTTCCGCACGACGATGACCGAGGCCGGCCTGCGGATCCCGTGGTCGATCACGGTCGAGACCCTCGGCGAGGTCGAGGAGAAGCTCAGCGCCGGCGAGATCGCGCTGCCGGCGATCGTCCGCCCGGCCTTCACGATGGGCGGCCAGGGGGGAGGCGTCGGCTACACCGAGACGGAGCTGCGCCAGGTCGTCTCCGAGGGCCTGGCCGCGAGCCCGATCAACCAGGTTCTGGTCGAGGAGTCGGTGATCGGGTGGGGCGAGTTCGAGCTCGAGGTGATGCGCGACCGCAACGACAACGTCGTGATCATCTGCTCGATCGAGAACGTCGACCCGATGGGCGTCCACACCGGCGACTCGGTCACGGTCGCGCCGGCGCAGACGCTGACCGACCCGCTCTACCAGGAGCTGCGCGACCAGGCGATCAAGGTGATTCGCGCGATCGGGGTCGAAACCGGCGGCTCCAACGTCCAGTTCGCGGTCAACCCCGAGAGCGGCGAGATCGTCGTCATCGAGATGAACCCGCGCGTCTCGCGCTCCTCGGCCCTGGCCTCCAAGGCGACCGGCTTCCCGATCGCGAAGATGGCGGCGAAGCTGGCTGTCGGCTACGCCCTGGAGGAGATCCCCAACGACATCACCCAGGCGACGCCGGCCTCCTTCGAGCCGACGATCGACTACGTCGTCACCAAGATCCCGCGCTTTGCCTTCGAGAAGTTCCCCGGCTCCGAGGGCCGGCTCTCGACCTACATGCAGAGCGTCGGCGAGGCGATGGCGATCGGCCGCACCTTCCGCGAGTCCTTCGCCAAGGCGATGCGCTCGCGCGAGCTCGACACACCCGCCGAATTCCCCGACCTCGACCAGGAGCTGCTGGAGGCGCTCGCGGTTCCGTGCGCCGAGCGTTTCGACCAGATCCTCGAGGCCTTCAGCCGCGGCCTCGACGTCGAGGCCGTCCACGCCGCCTGCCAGGTCGACCGCTGGTTCCTGCGCGAGCTTCGGGCGCTGGCCCGCGAGGGCGACGGCAGCGACGGCCTCGCCCGCACCTACAAGGCGGTCGACACCTGCGCCGCCGAGTTCGAGGCGGCGACGCCCTACTACTACTCCGCGCACGAGCGCCCCGGCCCCGGCGGCGCCCCGCCCGCCTCCGAGGTGCGCCGCGGCGAGCGCGACTCGGTCGTCATCCTCGGCGCCGGCCCGAACCGGATCGGCCAGGGGATCGAGTTCGACTACTGCTGCGTCCACGCCGCGATGACCGCCCGTGAGCTCGGCCGCGACGCGGTCATGGTCAACTGCAACCCGGAGACGGTCTCGACCGACTACGACACGTCCGACCGGCTCTACTTCGAGCCGCTGACCGCCGAGGACGTGCTCGCGGTCTGCGCCCAGGAGAACCCGGAGGGCGTGATCGTCCAGTTCGGCGGCCAGACGCCGCTGAAGCTGGCGCGGACGCTGGAAGAGGCAGGGGTGCGGCTGCTCGGAACCCCGGTCGACGCGATCGACCTGGCCGAGGACCGCGGCCGCTTCGGCGCCCTGCTGCGCCGGCTCGGGATCAAGCACCCGCCCTACGGCACCGCGCTCTCGGCCGAGGAGGCGGAGGTGATCGCCGCCGAGGTCGGGTTCCCGCTGCTGGTCCGGCCCTCCTACGTGCTCGGTGGCCGGGCGATGGAGATCTGTTACTCGAACGAGGACCTGGGCGCCTACCTGACCGCCCACGTCAAGGCCGACCAGGAGCACCCGCTGCTGCTCGACCGCTTCCTCGAGAACGCGATCGAGGTCGACGTCGATGCGCTCGGCGACGGCGAGCAGGTCTGGGTCGCGGGCATCATGCAGCACGTCGAGGAGGCCGGCGTCCACTCCGGCGACTCGGCCTGTGTGATCCCGCCGCTCAGCCTCGGCGACGAGATGCTGGAGGAGATCCGCGCCACCACCGAGCGGATCGCGCTCGAGCTCGGCGTGATCGGGCTGATCAACATCCAGTTCGC
>Ga0157292_10000032_pt1 | contig 22913 bp, 45 predicted proteins | sample NitcycUS179409R1_FD_108401 | JGI IMG/M metagenome (GOLD analysis project Ga0157292, IMG submission 108401) | Soil microbial communities from Arlington Agricultural Research Station in Wisconsin, USA - Nitrogen cycling UWRJ-S179-409R-1 | ecosystem: Environmental > Terrestrial > Soil >... | reverse complement strand
TTTTTAGAAGCTTCGCAAGCGTCCCATAAATCACCACCAAATGCATGGAGAGCATCGATAATTAATCCAGAAGCAAATACCATACCCTCACCATATTCTTTTACTAACTCGTCAAATGATAACACTTCTGTGAAAGGAGCTTGTTTGTAAATTTTATCCCCTGAGTTTGGAATAAAAGATAACCCGCAAAAATATGCCTGATTGTCAAAAATATAATCAAAAACAGCATCCCAATCATTCACTGTAATTGTATTAGATACGTTATGAGTTACTCTACTAGAATAGCCTCTATCTACATGATTTCCAGGCAACACCCAATTCTGATAAACGGTTTTTACATGTTCTGTGAACTCTACGTCATTCAACTGTTTCTTAGTAATTACCCCATCTTTTTCTTCAATTGGGATATAAACAGCATAATCATTACCCGAAGCACTCCAAACCGAATCTTCTAATAGTATTGGATTGTAAGTTTTTAAGCTCTTTGCCATTTCTGTGCCTTTATTCATTTGCATAATCCTAAAATATTTAGAAGAGTGGGCGGGGTGAATTCCAGAAGATGTCTTAAGTAAAACCGATGCATTTCCGCTGGGCTTGGTGCAAGTGGTACGTGCAGCAGGATTAATGCCTATAATGTTTGCAATAAGTTCATTAGTCCTATTAACTATTTCAGCACCTTGTCTTAATATTTCAGGGTCTAACAATATCTTCGGATTATCCATAATACCCGTAATAGATACTCCAATCAAAGCTTCATGTCTAATCAGCTCTTCTGTATCTATTCCTAAAAATGGCATATCTGTATAAGATGCTTGCAATGTTCCAATAATCGCAGCTCCCTCACAAGCCTCAAAAAACTTCTCTTTTGTTGTACAAAATCCCCCATTAATTTCATTTAGGTTGCAAAAACTTATGCAAGAATTTCCTGTTTTAGGATTAACAGGAATAAAACCGATTTCAAAACCTTATTTGTTACTCTACTTCCGTAGGGATAAGCTATTTCTACTTATCTCTGCAATTTCATTAAGTTATATTTGCAGAACAGACTATACCACTATCCTATTTTAATTTTATTAGGACACCCCTTGGTAGTCGTTAGCACCTCGCCATTACGCTTGTGTGTCGGGATTATCCTCTTCAGGACTTCCCCCGATATTCAGGGTTATTCGAAATACATTGCTGTATTAAGCCGCTATTTTTATCGTTAACGGATTTGTTGTAAAAGCTTTATCTTTTACTATTGCTACTCCAGGTTCTCCAAATTCTTTTATAGACTCTTTTAAATTATCAAACTCATCTTTAGTGAAATCTCCTAATACTAATTTAATTGTATTGTTAGCTCTTGCTAAGTGAGGTTTTTTGTAAAACCAATCCCCAGTCTTGCAATTTCTCATTAATTCATCATCCTTATCAAAAAGACATATTAGAGCCGAACGACGCACACCAGCTGATAAAACTGAATCTGCGGAAATACACACAATTTCATGGGCATCTAAAGAGGTTAAACTAAAATCATTATTATTAATTTTGTTTTGTAATAGCTTTTCTATTATCTCTAAAGATTTCTTAAGTGGTTCATACCCAGGAGCTTGAAAACCACCAGAGATATACGCACCTTCTTCTCGAATCAAACTTCCATCAAATCTAATCTGTTCTGTACCATTAAAAAACGACATCATCAATTTATCTAAAGCATTTGCCCATCCTTGGATGCTATCCTCTATTTGGTAGGTAACCGTTTCTTCTTTTCTTTGTTGAATTTTAGGAAGTTTATCAATGAATCTTTGCTCTACACTATATCCACAACCACTACCATTCAATAAAACAAATAAAACCTGTTTAAACACTTCAGGACGGTCAATATAAGTAGAAGCACAATTAAATAGTCGAGTATTTGATTTTAATATCTGCTCTTCTCTGTACTGTAAGTTTCTTTGCGATGCTAGAACTTTACTTTCTTTGTACATTTTTGTAGCCTTATCCAAATATGGTATTAAATCTGGTATATCCTTAAATTTATTGTAGTGCATAGACATTACATCATCTACAGACTCTTCCCAAGTTTCTTTTCTGCCCAAATCTTCTCTATACTTACTATACGAATCATAGAATTTTAGATTTTTAAGAAGTTCTTTTCCTTTGCTCATTTCTTATTATATTTATTTAAATTAATAAACCTCCCATTATTAGGAGGCTATGTTGCAAATATACAACTTATTTTAATAGTGTGCAAATCTGTTTATCTCTGTTTTATTCTTTTTTCGCCGAAATTATCTAATTATTCTTATATCTTCGATACTATCCAATCTCTCATCTTCATAGAAATTTGTGTTTTGCCTTAAAAGTTCTGTTATCATATCTATATCAATGATAAATTCCTTTTCTTCTTGATCTTCAAATTCATTATCTGTCCAAGACTCTCTGTCTGTGATGTACGTTACTTTAATTCCTTTCATATTTATTTTGTTTTTAATTTCGCGCCAAAAATAAAGAAACAGTCTTTTTATACTTCTTAATTACCTCTTGTACTATAGTGTATTCGACTCACTCGCTCTGTCTAGTATAACTTCCGCACGATTGGGGTTGGTTAAGACTGTTTCTCTAAAACAAGGAGCTACAATCTCCTTTGAGCCTTTTACATTATCCTACAACAGCTATGGCTTTCTACTGTTGCTTCGTTTTAGGTGTTTTCCCGCAAACAAACGGCTCTAAAACTATTGGTGGAGGTAGTATGAATTGAACATACCTTATTAACTACCTATTTTATGACTTACCCACTATGCTTAAGACTCGGAGCAGTACCATAAAATCTTCATTAACCCACTCACTGCTTTTGGAGCGACCTCAACAGCTATACCCCCAATGACGAGCCGTGTTTTTTACAGAAACATCGCTCACAAAAACTGCATCTCCTACGTTTTGATGCCTACGAGTTGTACTGTAGTTACAACCACCTCCGCCGTTTTATTTTCTTCCTTTCGGCGCGGAAAACTAAAATAACAAAAGCTTGGCGACCATTTGTTAAAAATCCTCTGTGTAGAGGCACTTATCAAAGTCCGAGGTAGCATTGCTCATAATCAACTGACTGAGCTCTCGTTTCTTCTACATTTTTATCCACTGTAAAAGTATTCTTCAATAGCTTCTTCTACTTCGTCTTTGTCTAAATCACAGTCATCTTCACAATATTGAAGAAAACTCCCCATGATGCCGTATTGATTAATATAGTCATGCATTAATTCTAGTAATTTTTCTGGGTCTTTCATAGTTTCTTAATTTTATTTTACAAATGTACAACCTATTTTCGGCAAAAACAAATAAAACAGAAAATATTTTACATAAAAAAGGAGAAATTTTTACATCTCTCCTAGATAACGGCGATAAACGCCTGTAATGTGTGAATAGTTAAACTCAATCATCTTTCAATAAATCCTCCACCTTTATCTTAAACAATTCTGCAATTTTCACTAATGTAAGCAATGTTGTATTTTTCACTTTACCGTTTTCTAAGTTTGAAATAAAGCTTTTTTCGGCAAACAAATAAAAAGCAGAGTCTAATTGAGATATACCACCCTCCAACCGCATCTTCCTAATCTTCTTTCCTACATTCTCAAGAATATCCTGAGTTAAGTTTTTACAATCCCGTCTGTCAATCTCTTCAAAAATAATCTGTTTTTTCACTGTTTTATCTGGTTATAAGTTAGTCAGTAAAAGTAACTATTAAATATCCCCTTAGAGTATTAATTTATTACAACTGAAATTCATTTTGATGCGGGTAAATAAAAAATATATTCTTTACAACAACTGTTTTTTGAATACTTGTAGGAAATAACTTCACTCTCAAACTTCCTACTTATCTTTGCCCTAGTTCGAAATAAAAGTGTTAGGAGTGAGGCTAGCTCATACACAGAATAGGAACTAAAAGGGCATATTGTCCAAAATTAAAAATATAAACAATAACGGGCGAGAGCCTTAAAAACAAAAAATTATGGGACTAAGTTCAGGATTTGAAAGTAATGCTATCGGACTAGGTGGCGCAGGTTTTCCAGCAGCATTCGCAGGAGGTTTTGGCGGAGGATACGGTGGATTCGGCGGTATTGCTCCAATAGGATTAGTAGGGTTAAACAATTTATTCGATCGAGATGGTAGAGGTCATGGATGCAATGACGAGTGTGGCGGTGTTACCAGCCTTAATGCAGATGGTATTGCTGCTAAAACAGCTGCTCTAGTGAATCAAAATGCAGATCAAAATGCTCTTTTAGGAGCTATCGCAGCAAACAATGCAACAACTGTTGCTGAGGGGAGAGCTTTAGGCTCTGCTATATGTGAGGCGGAAAAAACAACATTGAATCAATTCTATGCAAATGCGGTTCAGCAAGCGAGATTGGCTCAAGATATTCAAAATCAAGCATCTGCAATAGCTATAGTTGCTGATAAAAGGTTTGATGATCTTACTGCTGCTGGGGTAAACCAAACTGCTAGTATCCTAAGTCGTATTAATGATATTGAAAACCAAAACTTGAGGGATCAATTATTTGAATCTCGTAGAGGTCGTGATAGATCTGACTTGGAGATCAGTATTCAAAACACAAATACAAATGTGCAAGCACAGCTTCAAGGTCAATTACAAGCACAATTACAGGCTCAATTAGAAGATGAACGTAGAAGATGGTCTTCTAGAGAAAATGAAATCAATATCATAAATACTAACACCAACATCAACGCACAGGCGCAAGCCCAAGCTCAGGCACAATCTATTAGAGATTTGGACAGAGATCACAGATGGAATAGTAGATTTGACGCTTTACTAGCACAAAGTAATAAATCAAATCAAGATATTGTGAATCTAGGAACTATGGTAGCGAGCGGTGTACAAACACCAACTTCAACAAATGTTAACTCTAAACAAGCGTAATCATGTATAATAAACCTAACTTAGACAAGTTTTTTCAGGCACATCCTGCCCATAACAACTTAGAAGTGGCACTGGATATGGTAGCTAGAAGTGCGGAGGATGCAAAATATTCTTTGGAGTCTGAAGATGAGGATGAGTTCTTATATCATCTTTCACAAGTACACAGTATGATTGAACAGATATTATTGTCTGTAGGTACTCATCCCGAAGCTATAAAACAAAAGTATCCTAATGGGGTTCATTCTAAACGCTATCAAGAGGGAGGAGAACATAAAAATCCTTCTTTTGAAAATCCTAAACCTTCAGTTCCTCGTAAACCTAATTATCCTGCGGGATATAGATATTACTAGGAAAATGATAGCTGTGATTGAGCTTCTTATATGTTGCTCTATTGAAATCTATCCTTTATTGAAACCCTTATCATTAATTTGATAAGGGTTTTTTATTTTCTACTGTTTTTATTCTTTTTTCGCGCCGAAATAACGTAAGAAAATCTTATAATCGTCGGAAATTTGATGTACGACTTTTGTTATATCCTCTATAATCTTCTCTCCTCGCTCTTTTGTATAGGGGGTTTCAATCTGTTCAACTATTCCTGACAACCTCATTTTAAAGTTACCCTTACCTTCTAAACTACTTCCTTTGCGCCCTAGTCCAGATACAAAGCTTCTAACTACTTTATAACCGTCTTTTTCTTTTTGATAGCTGTAAAGAGCTGTTTGTCCGTATTCTTCTGAAGCATAGAAATCTTTTTTCTTATCTAAATTTAGTGTTTTAAAATCTTCTATTTCAATTTCTTTTTCCGCCAAATATTGAGCCCTATCTATATAACCTTCAATGCAATACTCACCACAATCTACAATAATTTTATCTTCGTAGATACAGTTTGGTGGAAATGTAATGTTCTTTAGGATAACTTCCACATCTTCTTCAGATAAACAGCCTGTTCTTGGTGGAGTATTCCCTATACCAACATCCTCAATAAATTGTCCGCAACTACTACCAAATTCCGCAAATTCTCCACTTGGTAAGTTTATTCCTGAGAAATATTGTAAATAGTATTGATTTTGATATTCTTCATCTTTATAAGAACTGTACTGAGAATAGGAAATTTTTGGTTTTCCATCTAAGGTTTTCGGTAATAATATACTCATCTTATTTTAAAGTTTTAAAAAACTGTTTTACTTCTTCTGTTCTTTGTTCGTTAATTTCTTTTAACTCTCTCTTATTTTGAGCCATTACGTCTATGATTTCTAAATAATGTGATAAGACTAGTTTTTCAACCGTTTCTTTATCTTTTTTGGCGATTTTCAAACCTCTTAAATAATTCTTCACTTCTTCATTAAATTGTTTAGAGTTATATAGTTGTGTGAGGATTGGTTGTTCTTCTGTGAATGGCTCAATTGATACTATATAGTTTTTATCAATGAATGTTTCAAACGGCTTCTCAAAACGCATCTTCTTAAATATATTGACGGAAGCAAATACATCTTCTTTTACATATTTATTAATTTTTTCTAGCCCGTTTTTCCAATACTCATTACTTACCATAGAGCCATCCAAGTCTGTTTTTGGGCTTGGTATATCAAAATGATAACACATTTCATCTACAGAAGTATTTGCATAATGAGTACCACGGAAGACATCCATTAAATCAATTACCGATTTAAGTTCCCACGGCTTTTTGCCTGATGTAATAAAACGGTCTACAAGTGTCTCAGGAACATCAAAATACTTCATTCCATTGACTGCTACCATAGGTAAATCATACGCTAAAATATTTGCGCCAGAAACATAATCAAAAGAATTAGCAATAGTGCAAAACTGTTTTAATAAACTTTCTTCATCTCCTTCTAAAGCTTTAATGTGTACCTCTCTTTCTTTAATAAATCCTACTCCAATAGATACAATTTTCGTATAGCACATTTTTAATGCGGCTCTTTTATTATATTGCTCTATTACTTCATCGTTTGGGAGCAATTCATCTGTTTCTTTATTGCGCGTTTTCTTTTGAAATAATTCAAATTCTTTTGAGTCTAAATTTAACTCTTTGTTCCTACGAACTACCTCAAGGTCAAAAAATAAAATCCTTTCTTCGTTAATTCTTTTAATTGTCTGATTCATAATTATCCTAAATAAAATTGTTTATACTCAGGTAAGAACTTTTCAACAGCGTCAAGCATGTTAGCTTTGGCTTCTGAGCCGACAAAAAGGAGGCGGGAAGAAGTAATCGAGAGAGAATTCCAAATGTCGTAATTGTAGTAGCGGAAGTCGTTTTCATCCATTACAAAATAAGGTGAGTATTTATAAGTACTGTCTTTAAAATCAGGTATTTTACCTTGATTATAAGCGGAGACAATTAATTTTACTAATTTATATCCAATCTCATCCTTACTGTCATTTTCACAACTTTCTTTAAACTCTTGTTCAGTTGTGTTATTTAAAACATAAATATCCTTAATAGTTTGAATACTCTCTCTAATGTTTTTTAGAGTTTCTTTAAAAACTATATTTTCAAATGTAGACTTCTCTTGGTCTATCTCGTACCCATCAGGTACATTAATTTTCATTGTTTTCATATTTTCTTCTTAAGTTTAAGGAATTACAGTGGATTAACCATCCATTCCAACGTTTTTTATTTTTACTCTTTTTATAATTTTGCTTTATAGATTTCCTAAGTAGTGTATGCGTATGATAATGCTTAAAACCAACAAAATCAATCCCTCTTTTACTTATAGGAAACACTTGATGTGTATTTTTAACAGTTAAATCTAATGTTTTTAAATAATTTGTAATACTTATTAATATATTATGTAATTCTTCCTTACTGTCACTTAAAATCACCATATCATCCGAGTATCTTAAATAATATTTAATTTTTAGAACCTCCTTCAAATAATGGTCAAAATGGGTCAAATAAAAATTAGCAAATATTTGAGAGGTGTAGTTCCCTATAGGTAAGCCTATTGTGCTATCAATATTTTCATCTAACAACCACAGTAAATCTTTATCTTTAATTTTTTGGCGAATTAATAGTTTTAAAATTTCATTATTTACCGATGGATAGAACTTTTTAATATCTAATTTTAAACAGTATTTTGTACTCTCAACATCTAGCAAATACTTTCTCAAATCTAATGATGCTTTCAGAATACCTCGACCTTTAATACAACTGTAAGTATTAATTATAAACATAGGTGTCAATAAAGGTTCTAAAATATTCATTATGGCATGTTGAACTATTCTTTCTCTAAATGGCAGTCTAAATATCTCCCTTTCTTTGGGGTCAAGTATCTTAAAAACTTTATATTCAGGCGTCTCATATTTTTTATGCTTTAGAAGCTCATGTAAACTCTCTAAATTTTGTTTTTCATTCTTGATATGTCTTTTAACATCTAACTGTTTTGATTTTCCTTTTCTGGCTTTCTTGTCCGCAAGAATTAAATTGTCTAAACTTATTATCTTTTCAAATAAGTTGTTTATTCTTTTCATATGCTCTACTTAAATAAGCTCTCTTTCTCTTAAGATACTAAAGAGCTTTTTAATTATTTATCTTTTACTTTTCAGTAAGGTTTGTTATCTTATTTTGGACATAGTATCCTAAGTATAGGTGGGTAGATGTATTCGAGTTAGAATTCCAATTGTTGTAATTGTTGTAGTGGAAGGGGGTGTAACATCTCCTAAGATATAACCTTTATTATTAATTCATAAATTTCTTATAAACTTCTGTAAATTGTTTTCCTACGTAAATTGCTAACTCATTCGATTTAAGGGAGAGGCGGGCAGATGAATCCGAGTAAGAATCCCAACTGCGGTAAGTGTGGCAGTGGAAGTTGTCTCCTAAGTAAAACCACGGATAATATTTATACTCATTTGAATTGTTCCAATCACCTATCCACCCATCATTTAAAGCTTTAGTGATAACAACTGCTATTTGATTATACAAAATATACTCTGCCAATCCGTCTACAGCTTCTAGTTTTCTTAATTGGATAACATCTTTGTCTTTTTCACCCAACTGCTTGCAAGCATCTTCAACTGTCTTAATATCCTCCCAAGTATCTCTAATATCGAAAATCTTTTTAATTGTTACTAGTTGTTCTGAATTACAAGCTGAAATTCCTTCTTGAATTTGTTTTTCTGTGAATGTTAATGTTTCAGAGAATGGATCAGCCTTAGCATAATTTTCTAGTTTAGATTTCCAATCTTTACAGCTTAGGTCATATACCTGTTTTAATTCTTGTCTTGTTATTGTATTTTTCATGGTTTTTTGTTTTTATTTTCTTCTACAAAGATAATGGTTATTTTGATATAAACAAAGGAAATTTGAATTATTTTACTGTTTTTTATTCTTTTTCCGCGGAAATTAGTATAAAACTTCTTCGGTAATCCTAACAACAGTTATATCAAATAGCCAATTTCCCCCTAACATATCTCCGTAAGATTTCAAGCCTTCTTTTTCCATTAAAGTTTTATAGCTTTCTATTTCTTCTTTTAACTGTTTTTCGTGCCAGTCTTTAGAAGAATCTATTTTTATACTTTCTAAAAAATCTATTATCCGTTGTTGTACTTCTTCCTCTTTTTGATAGAAATCTACTTTTATTTCGTAACCGCCTTCGAATTTTTTAATTGTGTATTCAAGTGCAGTTTTAGGTACAGGAAAGTTTAAGGTGAAATCACAATCAGTCTCTACTTCAATATTTAATCGTATCATAGTTTTCTCGTTTTAAATTCTTTACAAATGTAACGTATATTTCCGAACAAACAATAGAAATCCTGCATTATTTTTAAAATAATTTTTCTTTATTACCAACTATAGAGAGTATATGCTATTGTAAGCTCAGGAAGTGGCAGAAGTCAAAGCTTAAATACTCTAACTTTTTAACTGTTTCTTCTTGTTTAACTTCTTTTGCGGCGAACTCTGTTGTAGTAAATATGGAAGGGAATTCTTTATATAGTTTTCCATTGTAATAGCTGTAGCTTCTATCTAATTGTTTTATTAATTGATATTCTGCTTTTGTACATTTTCGGACAGCTTTGATATTTCTTTTGGTTTTTATTATTTGTGCCGAAACTAACTGTTGCTTCCAATATGCGCCATTACCACTTCCTTTTAATTTTGAAAATCCTAAATTAGATAAAACTGTATTTGCCTCGAAGGTTTTAGAATTATAATATTCCCAATCTAAGTCAGTCATTGCTTTGAATTGCGCAAATTGTGATTTAGATAAGAAACGGCTATTTTTCTTTCTCTCTATTATATTATTCAGCCTGTCTCGTCTATCAATACGATTCTTTTGTTGTTGCTCCATTTTAAATACGCGCACTCTAAAACTGTAAAGTTTAGTTTCTTTGAATGTGCCGATCTCTATTGGAACTAGTTTTGTTCTTCCTTTCTTCTTATACTTTTTATTGATTTTGTTATTTCCTAAAAGCACAAAATTACCGACAGTATCAAAATACACCAAACCCTCTTTCTGTAAGATTGAGATGTATTTCTTTAAAGTGGTAATTGATAAGTTTGTACTCTGTTTTAGAGTTTTATAGATGCTTTTGTCTTTTTTGTAATATTTTATTGCGCCGTTTTTGCCGAATTTTAAATGAGCATACACACTAATCAAGTTGTCACCACCTAACTCAAAGAGGGAAGCATAAAGAACAGAATTTAAATTAGTGTAGTTTTGCAAATTGTCGCGCATAAAAAAGCCTCTAGGGAAGAAATTAAGGACAGCCTGAGTAATGTCCAAAAAATCTGCTAGAGGGGTCTCTTTCGTATTTTTATGTTGTTAGTTTCTCAGGCTAAACGATATTTCCGATATGTCCAGCAAATATACAACATCACTCTCATTCCACAAAATTTGTTACAATGGTTGTTATTAGTGAAGATTTTTGTCACAGATTATTATTTCTAAGATTAACATATTGTCCATATTGCCTCTCAATAACTTCTGGATCAACTTTCCTTTTTCGCGACATATTTCTTGTCAAAGCTTCTTTTAAAGTGATATCAAAATACATAACTTCTGTTGGGAAACCAAATTTATCAAATTCCTTAATATAAGCCTTTTTTAAATTTGTTGCGTCCACTATTACATCTTTACCTCTTTTAAGCCAAAAATTAATTAGACTATCTTGAACCGCCGTTATCTGAGATTCTAAGTATTGTAAATCATCTCTGTGATAGTATTCACTCACTGTTTCTTCCGTGTAGCCATAATGAGCCTCTCTTAATTTGTCCCGATTCACGATTATGTACTTTTCAGGATTATTTTGAACTGTTGTTGCAGCAAACGAAGATTTTCCCGAATTTGATATTCCACTTAATATGATAATTTTACCCATGTCTTCCTATGATTAGTTTATCTTTTAATGTTTCTTTTATTTCGGCGAAAGAGAAAATGCTATACTCTCCAAACATTTTATAGTAATTATCAATCCCCACATCCATCGATTTATACTTATGAATCTCTTTTGCTACATCACTTTCATCAGCGTGTAGATGTCCGTGAAGTGAAATTGAACCGTCATCTTGATAATTCCAATTAAACATAGGATAGTGAGAACAGCAAATAATTTGTTTGTCAATATTAAGCTCTAAGTAATAGCCAATGTACAATAATTTTTCAAACTGATAATCACTTTCTATCTTTTTTAATTTACCAATATTACAGTGGTTTCCAAATAGCATTATTACATTTTCACAGTCTATGTTATCTAAAAATCGTGCATAATGTTTCTCACCCATCATTGTATCGCCTAATAGAACTAATAGATCATTCTTGCCCACTTTAGCATTAATTTCATCTATAATAATGACATTCATTTCAAGTAAGTTATCGAAATTACGTCCAAAATCTATAACTGCTTGATGATCTAAATGAAGATCGGAAGAAAAAAATACATTTTCAACTTCGATTGTTCTCTTAGGAAAACTTGTTAGTATTTTAACTTTCATATTCTAGCTTTCTTTTTCTTCAACTTCATTTTCTTGTTCATCTGATTCCATTTTAATAAAATTTGGACTCTTTAATTTAAAAATTTCATCTGTTTCTCTTAATCTTACGCAGATTCCCTCATCAATCTTACAATCAGGATATGACTTATTTAAATACATTTGCTGTAAATAGCCTAATAAACTACTGTCATCTACAACCATTTCTTTTACTTTACCTACAAAATACTCTTCTACATGGTTTAATCCATATTTTTCACAGTATTTTTTAACCTGCTCCCAAGAGAATTCTATAACACTCCCGTCAACAGAAGTTTGAGTAATTCTATAAATATGTATACCATAATCTTGACCGTAAGTGAATAAATCTCCTTGTATGCCCTTGCCCACAATCTCCGCATAAACAGAAATTCCTTTCTCAACTACATGACCAATCTCCTTGTATGCCCTTGCCCAAATATCAGAAGTATAATAACTTGGATTTGGAGTCTCCCATCTATTAGTTTTAGATTCTAATCCTTTAGGTAGCTTTCCTTTAGGTTTACCACTTGACCATATAATTCCATATTCTGATTCTGCAATGTCAAAACCTAATTTTAAAAGTAATTTGTCTAGAAAACTTAACTTTTTAGTAATTAAAACATTTGATAATATTAAAGACGAACCGTGAAGTTTACGCGTTATGATTATTTCTGTTTCTTGCTTAAATTTGTCTTGATGCTTAACAAAATGCTCTGTTTCAAAATGGAAATGAAATTGATTATCAACTATTAAATCTTTTAATTTACTTATTTTTTGTGTTTTTGCGCCACTTTGAGTACTAGCTTTAACAGGTACAATATATTTTTCACACACCGTATTACCATTAATTTCTGTAAACTCATCACCTACCTTTAAGCTGTTGATCGAGGACATCTCTAAAAACGGCAAGAGAGAATTTAAAGGCATTAGCATTCCATCAGAAATAATTCCTCTCAATTTTATAGCTTTGACTCTCTTCTGTTTATAGGAAATAAAAGCTTTCTTTTCAGTGTCTTGATTTTCCTCCGCTTTATCATAAAGATTGTTCTTATGACAGTATTCCGCAGAAAGTTTTGTGCCACTTACGAAATAAAGCATCTTAGCCCCAACTTCTGTAGTCTTTGGTACGACCACATTATTTCCATTAACAACAGTTCTTACTATCGCATCGGCATTTGGTATTTCAAATAAGTCTTTAATCTCCACTACAGAGCAAGCATAATTCTTAGAATTTTCATTTATTGATAGTTTCATCTTAATATATTTTTAAAGTGCAAAGATAAACATAATTTTCCGCATAAAAAAGAAAAACAGAAGATTTTTATTCAAACAATTCAACCAAATCTACTAAATAACCATAAACTTCTCCATATCCTGAAGAATGTCCTTGTTGCCAAGCATAATTCCAAACTTTATTTTGCTTTTCTTTAGGAACTGTTGTGTAGAGTCCAGCATCATCTTTTAAATAATCTTCTAAGACTGCATATAACTGTTTTGAAATTTCTGCTCTTTCTTCGTTTTTAATTTTATATTCCGCCAAATCAGTTTCATATTGTTCTAACTTCTGCGCAAATTCTTTAGCCTCAGAAGAATTAATATTAGCTTTTAAGAGCGGTTTACTAGGTCTGCTTATGTAAGGCGGATCTAATTCTTTAATGTAGTCTATAGCTTCATAAGCTGAAAACTTTTCTAAGTCGTGTATTGATGGTATCTTCATAGTTTATAAATTTTCTGTTATCCAATTACGTATATCTCCTGCTCTCATCATTTTTAAATCGTGATTGCACTTAATAAATTGTTCTGTTAATTCTTCTTTTGTATAAAGTTTTCTTACTGTTTCTCCTTTTTCCGCCATTTCAGAAATATAAACAAACTCTATTTCTTCGGGTCTTAAAAAGTCCTTACCTTTAAAGTATTTTTCTACTGAATCACGTTGACAGATTTTCATTCTACCACTATTCCAATATGCTATTGCTAATTCTCTTGTTGATAGTTCCATAAGTTATAAAATCTTACAAAGTTCATCTTCATTATTATAAGCCCACACTGCTATTTGTTCTAATTTTTGAATGGTTCCATCTAATACTCTACCCATTTCCCTGTCAAGAAATAAATCTCGAGTAAATGATTCTGTAGATAGCATTAATCCAATAATCATCCCATCTAACATAGCATTATTAGAAATAGGTTTATTTTCTAATATTCTAGTTACTAATACATTTAGCATTTTATCAAACCGCTTTTTAGTGTTAATTTTCTTTCTTATTTTTTCCATATCTTTTTATATTTTCGGCGCAAAAAAGTTAGACAAAAACTCTTCTAAAACTTCCTTACCGCTTTTAGTATTATAGCCACTTAACTGATTTTGTCTTAAATCCATCCCTAAATTCATAACAGTTAAGGAAAGATTTATAATTTCTTCTTCTGAATATAATTTTGGTGGTAGAACTTCTCTTAAGTATATAAATTCAATTTCATCATCCATAAGAAGTGTTGAGCCGTAGTAGTCTAAGGCTAAATCATTTTGCTTTGTGCTACCTAAAGTATTCCACCAACTTACTGCTTGTTGTCTTTGTGTTTTCATAGAGTGTAAATTTACAAATTACTATTTAGTTTTCCTAATTTTCGCGGGAAAAAGATTTAAAAAAGTCATAAACAGTGATTCCACTACTATCAATCACTTTAATTTCTCTATATCTTTTCTCAGTATCCATAAACTTTTCAAGTTTTTTAAGCAGCTTATTTTCAGAATACTTATCAGGGTATCTATATTCAAATTCTCCTTTACAATCATAACAAATATAACCAATACCTGAAACATAAGTATCACACATTATATTTTCACATCCCTTTCTAAAACAGCTCATTACGCCCATAATTTCTCTTTTTTATTTTCCCGCCCGAAAACCGAACAGAAGATTAATTCCAAATAATATCACACAAGCAGATACTGAATAATATAAACAGCTACTTATTCTTTCTAAATTCGCGCCAAAAAGCCACATAAAGAAAATAAGAACAGTAAAAAACACCACTGCTAGAACTGATAATCTGAATAATTGTTCCATAGTTAAACTTTTTGAGCCCAGTTCTTACCATCGAATATCCAACCTCCCTCATTATTAACTATCACACCTTTATAATTTTCTGCCATTTTTAAACTTGTAACTTTAAGAGGAGCTTTCAGATTTCCTGTCACGCTTAGAAATGTTGTACCTTTAGGGTATTTTGCAATTGCTTGTTTTAATAAATTTTCCATAGTATTTTACTGTTTATTTTTTGTTTGCCGATTTTTAATAATTATCCATTAGAATTCCGTATACACTTTCACTTCCACTTATTTCTTTTCCATCGAAACTTGGAATATCTAAAGAGCCTATATTCTTTTTAAATCTTTCATCTTTATACAATCTGTCAATATAATTAGTTATAATTTGTTTTCTTACAAAATCGGGCACATCTTCTTCTAAAATAGACTGACTGTTTACATCATTGTAAATTCCATTTAATGTATAAAGAGTGCTTCTTGTAACTCTGTGGTACATAGATACTTTAGGTAATTTTCCGTACCATAAAACGCCGAAAAAAGAAAAGAAACTAAGCATAAACCAATTAATTAGATTTACTATTGTTTGTAATATATGTTTCATAATTTTAAATATTTCCGTTAACAAAAAGTCTTAATTCTTTTATGGCGTTGTTTAAAGTCTTGTTATCGTCAAACACTCCAAGAAAACTTTGTCTTGCTATTTCTGTCTGAACTATTACATAACTATTACAAAAGAAACCGTCTTTGAAGAATCTATTTCCTTTATATTCACATAAAACCTTTACGTCCCCTTCTGCCGAGGTTAATGGAATTGCAACTACATAATCTTTCTTAACTGAAATTATCACCGCTGGTCTAGGCTTTCCTGAACCGTCCATATTAACCTTAACTCGAATTACATCATATTTTTTCAAGTGTTTTGGGATTGTTGGGGATTCTTCACACGTTACATCGTTTATCATAGCACGAACAGCTGATCCGATGTAGGTATTTGTGTTTATTACTTTTGCTAATACTTCTGCTTTTGAACTCATTTTTCTTCTGTTTTAGTTTCTTTTTCGCCCGAAATAACACCAATATTTATTAAATTCTCGACTATCTTAGCCTCCACTTTCGAAGGATGTTCCAAAGTAATTTCATACCTAACACCCAATGACTTAATAAAATCTAAAACTTTATCAAAATCCTCTTCCAATATCCCTAAACTAACACCTCCTGGAGTTATACTAGCATAGTTTTCATATACTTTTAAACTCTCAACAAAGTCAATTACTTTCATAGCATTTTCGTAGCTTAAAAGTCTTATATAGCGTTGTAATTTCATAATTATTTGTTTTTAGTCTAAAGTATTATACTCAAATTCTAAATCTCTACAGTCAACTTCCAATACTTCTCCTTTTTCATTCTCTATTTCTACGGTGTGGAAGTAATGGACTGAATCATAAGCATATCTTGTCTTTTTTATTTTTACTTTTTCCGCGCCAAACCAAGCCGTTCTATGTAATATTTGAGAATTGTATTCGATTTTATATTTTTCAGGAAATTCCTGTTTCAAGTCTAGTATTGGTATGTAATTCTCTCTTTCATTAGAAGTTAAGCTTAGTAAGTAATCCCTAACCTTAATTCCCGCCTCTTTTGAAACAAATTCAAAATCCACATCTGATTTTCTAGCGTTTTGTGAAGATAAATAAACAAATTCATTATCTAAGAAATATGCTTCCCAACCAACCCAACTGTCTGTACATAACCAAGTTTTTACATGGTATGCTTTCAATCTTGTATCATCTGACCATCCTAAATCAAAAATATCAAAATGATTTGCTAATTCTCCCCAATTAGGGTCGCTTTGTATTCTCTTATCCTCAAAATTAATTGACTCTATTATTTTTTCTAATGTTATCATAGTTTTATTTTTAGTTTATTTCGCGCAAAAAAGATTAAAAAGTAAAGATTCTTAATTCATCCTCACTAAAACTGTAAAGCTCTAATTCACAAAGAGCTATAAGATACATATACACCAATCTTAATTCATAACTCATAGACTGATAAAACTGTTCTTTTCTCCCTCTGTAATTTTCTTTTGCCAAATGTAGTAAATTTAAATTACAATCTATTGCTTTTTTAAGTTTTTTTGCCGACGTTTCTTTTTCAAATGCGTCTAAACATTCGTTTAAAGTTTGTTCTTCTGTCATAGAGAATTTTTATCACTTAGATACTTATACTTTATTTTTACTTTAATCTCCGAACCGTTTTGGATAGCAATTAAAGCGTTCTCGTAATATTGTGAAGCTTCTAATTCATCATTAAATAAACCTAAGTATTTTATTTCGCCATTTACTACTACTTGAGCAGACCATTTTTTAGACTTTTTATGCCAACTAACACCTGTAAAATTACTGCTGCTTTTTACATGTTTTTTATTGGAGTTTTCTCGTTGAGTTACTACTTCTAAATTACTCAGTTGGTTGTCAATTTTGATGAAATTTTTGTGATTAATCACCAATTTATATCCACAAGGTACGTGGTTTAGAAAAGCCATTGCAACTAGTTGGTGTATTTTTAGAGTCTGCGTTTTTCCGTCTATTGATAAATTTACTTTTAAATAACCATCTCTACCCAATCGTACTTTTCTTATTCTACCTTCACTTAAAAAAGAGTACTTCCCCATACAACTCATAGTTCTATTCAAAGACTTAATGCGCCCCAAATCACTCGCCTGATAAAATCCTTCATAATCGGGAATATCTTTCCACTGTTCCCAACAAACTAATCCTTCATCATTAATGTAAATGATGTCTTTTAAATCTAAATTTTTGTAATATTCCATTTTGGCTATAAAATAATAATGCCCGAAAATATTTCTGTAATGGCTTCGACCTCACTACTTCTATATAAACGGGCTATTCTGTTAGTTTCAAATTGTCGAAGCGAAACTTAAAGCCAAATATACAAATAATATTTCAATCTACCAAATTGCTTATATTCAATCAAACATTCTTATCATTCAAAAACGTCTCCATAACTTCATAATACTGTAATTCCTCGCCCCAGATAATATCTTTATACTTCTCTTGAAATTCATCTGTCCATTCTTGGCATAGTTCATAGATTCCTCCTTGTCCTTTTTCTTCGCGCGCTTTTGAAATTAAAGTCCCTTCATTACTCATTTCTTCCCAAAGTGTCACTTGAGCTACAATGTCGTGATGTACTTCTAAATATTCAACATCAAGTTTAGGCATTTTAAATTCTGTCAGTTTATACAGTAAATCTTTATATGCCTTACTCTTTCCATAATCTTCGTAAGAGGAATATTTCCCTATATTATTATCTGCTTTTAATATTTGTGATTGTAAATATCTGATTAAGAATTTCTCTCTGTTTTGGTAATCTTCTAATGTTGCTGTTGGTTTCATAATTTTAAAATAAATCGTTACTGTTTGCACCAAATTCCTCACAAGCTTTTTGCCAACCTTTGTCAAAATCAGTAAAATTCATTGAATAATATGACTGATTAAATAGTTCTTGGGGATCTTCTCCTTTGTTTATAGTTTCTTTTGCGGAATTATAACCTCTGTAATATTCTTTAGTTTTCATTTTTCACAAATTTTACTGATTAATCTTCCTCCTCAATCACTATATAAGGCTCTTCTGCTTCTGTCTTCTTTAACTCTCCTTTATTTATTAACTCTTGTACCTGTTCTTGTGAGAAAGTGTTTAGAAGCTCTTTCATATAGATTATTTTCATAGCTTTATTATTTCATGGTATTTGTATTCTATACTTCTTATTTCTTTTGCCAATTCTGAAGTATATTCGCTATGTATTTCTTTAAACCATTCAGAAGACAAGAAATATTCTAAGTCAAAAATGTATTCACAACAGTCTATTAAATCTTCAGCTTCTTTTGTTTTTATGAAGTTTCCTACTCCACCTTTCCAAATACAATCTTTTCCCGCAACAATACAATTACCATTATCTAGTAATTTAGTTGCTATACTTCTCCATCCCGCATAAGATTCATTCTTAAAGAAATACTCTAATAAGAAAGTTAATTGATTACTTGTTAAATTTATTTCTTTTTTCATAGTAATTTCTCTAAACGGTTAATAAAATTAATTGTTAAGTTGTATGTGTGAACTAAAACTGTGTGGTTGTAGTCAGTTGTTTCTTCGTTCATCTTTTTTGCGCGAATTTCATTCTCCTGTTTTAGTTCGCTGATTAATGTTTTTATCTTATTTTCCATAATTAAGCTTTTTTAAATATCACTCTTTTTTCTTTCAATAAGATTTCCGCAAAACTATTAATCATATAATCAGGATAGTAAAAAACTCGTTCATAATCGATTGGATAATCACCCTCTCCATTCGCATATATGCTTCCAAAGGCTACTGCGGGAGCTTCCGTTAGTCCTATGCAATTTGGCACTTCCCACCCATTCCCAAGATAATTTCCTGCCTCCAATAAATCCCCTAAGATTAAATCTGTATTACTAGCTTTTTCTATTAGTTCTTTTAAATCTTCCTTACATCCTTTGTTTAAAGCGATTTCTAAGTTGCCACCTATTGTAATGTTTAATTGTATCATAATTCTTTTTCTAAAAGTTTAATAAATTTATCTGCTTCTTTATTAACACTGTCAATTTTCTTTTCTGTAATTTCATTATCTTTTAAAATATAGATTTTTACAGCTCCGTTATTAGTGATAGTGAATCTCTCAAAAATTCTAAGACAATATTCTGTTTCATAATTAAAATTGTTCCTGACAAAGCCGTCTTTATAGTATCTGTCGCACGATATAAATGTACAAAATACTAGTAATAAAAATATTTTTTTCATAATTGTTTCTTTAAAAGTTTCTCTAATCTTGTTATTTCTTCTGCTCTGAAATGTGCTTCACTTGCGTTTTGTGGTTGTTTATTCCAAAGGTGTTTTATTCTCTGTTCGGCGAAATTCATTTCTGTCTTCTTAAATAGTTAATAGTTTCTTCTTTTATTTCTTTTTTACCTGCCGAAAAACCCTTTTCTTCCAACTCTAATAAAATCGGCATTAAGAAAGCTTTTCTAGCTAAATCATCTAAACCTTTAAGGTTAACTCTATTGATTAAAGTGTTAATGTTTGTAAAGGCTCTGTGTATATCTATATCTTCGCTCATATTAGTGTGTTAAAACCCTCTCTTATTTTAAACTCCCGCTGGATAACGAATGGGGAATTTTGCCGTGAAATAATAAGAGAAGGGGTTTAATTATTATAATTTTCCAACTGTTTTTTATTACAAGTTTCAAAACCGTAATAAGATAAGAAAGCATTCAAATGGGTAGCTGTTGTGGGACTACACCATCCGTTAACAGTCATTTTATTAGTTTCATGATTGTAATGTGCAACCTTAGTAGTATAGCTAACTAAATAGCTTATATTTCCGTCTTGTTCTACTCTACATTTTCCGTAGAATGATTTGCGGTTGTTTATTGGGCTTAATTCAAATGTTGTTGTCATGGTTACATAAATTTAAAATCACATTGTGTTGCATATCCAAAGAGTTGTTTATACTCTTCGTAAGTAAGTTCGTTTAATTTTCTTTTACCGTATTGAGTATAAATATATTCCCAATCGTTTTTCTCGTTCCACTCAAGTAAATAATAATAACTTCTTGCTGTTACTTCATGGTTGTCTAATAACGTTTTCATAGTTTCTCTGTTTTTGCCGAAAATTAATGATATAAATATGTGTTGCCTTGATAAATAACTTCTGAGTAATCCTGTTTCATATCGTCCGCAATTCCGCTCCAATCAATATTATTTCTAATAAGTTGAGGAACATCTCTTAAACCATAACAGTCATCTACAAATTCTTCGCAGTAGTCTTCAAAATCATCTTCTTCAATCAAATTGATTCCGTAATCCCATTCACTGCTAGATATTTCATTTTCTAAATTATCTATTGCTTCAATAACTTCTAATTCGGTGTACCAACCATCTTTCCAACTTTCGATTTCTTCCTCTTCAAAGCGTATATCTTCAAATGATTCTGTCATTTCTTCATATTGCGGGAACTCTTCTAAGAAACTGTCTAAAATATTTTGTTTTAGCGTATCTCTTTCTTCAATAAGTGTTCTTGTATCTAAGCTCATGATTTCTATTTTTTAATGTTTTTGTGTCAAAATTAATCTAAGAGGTTATCTCTAAAATATTCATCTGATTCTAATATAAGGTTGCTAATTTGTTGTATCTCTTCTTGTGTGTAATCTTTTACGGGTTTTTTAAGAACAACATCTATAGAGACATAATTTTCCTCTTCTTGTTGGATAGCCCAGTAATTATAACCGCTAATATCACACCAAGCATTAAGTTTTACTAAACCATTTTCTAAACTCCATTCAGATATTAACTGTTCTTTTCTATCATAATCTTCTTCATTTTCTGCCGTCCAATAGACAGAACTGTAAACATCTATTTTATTACTTTCACTATCATATAAACAATCTAAATCATTATATAATAAACCTTGTTCAATATTAAAATCTTTCATAATGTTTGTTTTTATGTTTCATTAGTTCACTGCGTATTTCCGCAAAAAAGAAGAAAAGAAACGGTTATTTTTTATTTAATTCAAAAATTTTATTGGGTTTGCTTTAATACTATTCATCAATCTATAAATCTCTTTTTTAGTCTTTTTCGCGGAAAAGAAGATAGAACAACGATAATCAAAATCAATTCCTACTCCCTCTTGTCCTCTCCAATCAATCTCTCTATACTCTGAATTAGTAACATCATCAAACTGTTCATCAATAGCTTCAATTAAGTTTCCTAAAGATTTAATACTATTTTCTACTAAATCTACTTTACAATGATATGTCTTCATAACTGTTATTTTTATACCCCAAAGATAATATAAAAGTTTTATATCTTTTCGTTAGGATGTTAATTATTTTTGTTGTAAAGAATTTTGTTTTAAGAATGTAATTACCTTTTCTATACTTTCAGCAGATAAAATATAACGTTCTCCGTAATTCCATCTAAAATGTGCTTTTGGTAAATTTCCTTTGTGACTTAATTTTTCATTGCCGTCTTTTTCTGTATAGTCGTAGTAACTTTCGTGATTTCTTTCTCCGTAAGGATTTGACCTTAATCTCTTAACTCCTTTTGGTAGTCTATTGAGAAAATTTACAGTATTATAAAAATCAAATTTTTCTACCATGTGCATAACTTTCTCTATTAACGCATACTCACTGAATGGTATTTCTAGTATTTCAACCTCTTCTTGTGATTTTAAAACGTAATAATTAGGTTTTTGTGTTTCAATCCACTTTTCGTAAGCATTTTCGGCGGGAGAAAAATGTAAAACAAAGTCTTTTATAAAATCCTGTCTTAACTGATTAAGATTTAGTAAAGGTAAATATTTCATAATATATTTTGTTTGCGCAATACTACAAAGTGTGTAGTTAATTGCAATTAGAAATTCGGCGAAAAAAGATTAAGAAACAAATCTAATGTGGTAAACAAACTCTTTCTCTGCTTCAATAATAGAAGAGTAACCTCTTTGTTTTAAACTATTTTTAATAGCATCCGTTTGATAGTTTAATTCATCCAAAGTTAGATTATAATCCATTAAGAACTCTTTTAAATCGTATTCCATAAGGCTCTCAATGAAGTTATTTCTTAATATTAAGCCGTTTGTATCTCTGTTGTATGTTGTTATGATTGCTTTCATAGTATTTTTATTTTATCCTGTTAACTATAATGTTATTATATTCATTACAATCTCTAGTGCTTTTACATACAATATTTTCTTTTATCTTTAAATCCAATATTTCATCCATATTAAATTCTTGTAAAGTATATAGTAATTCACTGTCGTGTTCTCCATTACTGACTAATTCAGCTAATGTGATTTTAAAATTTATTTCTCCCCCCGTTATCAAATCCTAAAATGTGATAAACTCGTGTACTGATATTTTTATTTGTTTTCATAATGGAATATTTAGG
>Ga0157292_10000031_pt1 | contig 25448 bp, 24 predicted proteins | sample NitcycUS179409R1_FD_108401 | JGI IMG/M metagenome (GOLD analysis project Ga0157292, IMG submission 108401) | Soil microbial communities from Arlington Agricultural Research Station in Wisconsin, USA - Nitrogen cycling UWRJ-S179-409R-1 | ecosystem: Environmental > Terrestrial > Soil >... | reverse complement strand
GCCTGCTCATCGACAGCCAGGCCGGGATCGACACCTTCAACCCCGTCGGGACCGGTCTCGCCGGCCGCACCGTCATCACCGTCAACGCCGGTGATGACAACGACATCGTCACCGGCGGCGACGGCGTCGACATCCAGAACGGCGAAGGGGGCAACGACACCCTCGTCGGTGCCAAAGGCAACGACACCGCCAACGGCGGCGACGGCGACGACATGATGACCTGGAACAACGGTGACGGCACCGACGTCAACACCGGTGGCCTCGGCAACGACACCGTGACCAGCAACGGCAACAACGCCGCCGGTGAGGTCTTCACCTACGGCCCGGGCGCCGTCGCCGGTCGAGTCCAGTTCAACCGCGCTCCGAACGCCCAGAACCTTGGCGCCTTCGGCATCGACCTCGAAGCTGAGAGCCTGGTCGTCAACAGCCTCGGCGGAGACGACAAATTCAGCCCGACCGCTGCCGGCCTCGCCGGCCGCACGGTGATCACCGTCAACGCAGGTGAGGGCAACGACACCATCACCGGTGGCGACGGTGCCGACGACCTGCACGGGAACGACGGCGACGACCAGCTGTTTGCCCGCGACGGGGTCGCCGACGCCGTCCACGGCGACGCCGGCAACGACAGCGCCCAGACCGATGCGCTGACCCTGGACAAGGTCGACGGGGTCGAGAACATCGACGCCCTGGCGGGGCCGCCCTCGCCCGACACCCAGGCGACCCTGCCGCTGCTCGGCAAGGCCAAGGTGACCATGGTCGGCAAGAAGCTGTTCGCGCAGCTGCCGCTCTCCTGCCCCGCCACCGAGGCCGGCGGCTGCATGGTGAAGGTCACCCTGAAGACCGCGAAGCCGGTCCTCGTCGGCAAGTCCAAGCGGATCCTGGTCCTCGGCTCCAAGAGCGTCAACCTCGCTCCGGGCGCCAAGACCACCGCCAAGATCGCCCTCAAGCCGAGCGCCGCCGCGCTGGCCAAGGGCGGCAAGCTGGCCACGAAGGCGCTGATCACCAGCACCGACAACGCCGGCAACAGGGCCCGCACCACCAAGACGCTGGCCCTGAAGCTCCCGCGCGCGAAGAAGTAGCTCGCGGCTCGTTTCGTAGGAAGAGGCCCCGCCACCCGGCGGGGCCTTTTTCGTGCCGCGGAGGGTTCGACCCGCATTCCAGAGCGGAATTTGGCCTAGGGATCCCGAGGAAGGAGCGCTCGTGCCTGATACTTCATTCGAGGCGATCCGCAAGCGCCTCGGCACCAAACCAGGGACGCTGGCTGATTTTGAAGCCGAGCACGGTCCGGTGCAGCCCTCCGACGGCGAGGGGTAGCCGGTGAGCGACAAGCGAGCAGGCCGAGCGCCTGCTCTGTTCGATGACGCCGCGTTCGCCGAGGACCTGATGCGAGCAAGTGAGGCAGGGCGGGTGATCGCGCTCGCGGCCCGGGACGAGTTCGAGGAAAGCGGCGTGCCTGTTGCGCATCTCCTCGCCTGCGACGAGGAGGGCCCAGACGGTACGGCCCTCCTGCATTGCGTGAAGGTCCGACTACCACCCGCCCGATTCGAACGCACCCACGGCTTACGAGATCGCCCACAGGCGTCTCAACTGATGGGCACGGCTGGTTTCGAACCAGCGACCTCTCGCGTGTGAAGCGAGCGCTCTCCCACTGAGCTACGCGCCCGGGAGGATCCTGATGATACGGCGGCGGCGGGGTCGCTAGGCGGCTGGCTGGGGCTGTGGGAGCGGGCCTTCGGAGGAGGGGCCGGCTCCGGGTCCCTCGTCCTCTTCCTGGGCGGCGCCGCGGCGCAGCGCCGCGCCGACGAAGGGAAAGACCAGGGTCGAGAGCATCGCTGCCCCGACCAGGCCGGCGGCGGTCGAGGAGCGCATCTGGCCGGCATCGGTTGCGATCGTCGTGATCGCCACCACCAGCGGCAGCTCGGTGGCCGAGTAGAAGGCGAGCGCGGCCCGCTCACGCAGGTCGAAGACGCCGCGGTAGAGCAGCAGCGCCGGCACCCCGCGCACGACCAGGAAGAGGCAGAAGAACATCCCCAGCTTGGCGAGCGCTCCGGCCGAGCCGAGCGCGGCGAGGTCGAACTCGATGCCGCTGGTGACGAAGAAGAAGGGGACGAAGAAGCCGAAGCCGACCGCGGTCAGCTTCGACTCGAAGACCTGCAGCTCGTGACCCTGCAGGGCCAGCCGGGTGATCATCCCGGCGACGAAGCCGCCGAGCAGGATGTCGAGGCCGAGCTTGCCGGCGAGCAGGACCAGGCCGAAGACGAGGACGACGGTGACCCGCACCGCCAGCTGGCTGCTCGCCTCGAAGGTCCGCTCCAGCGCCGGCCAGCCGCGCCAGGCGTAGCGCACCGAGCCCATCGCCAGGACCAGCGCCAGGGCGACGAAGGCGAGCAGGATCGCCGCCTCGTGCAGCGGGTTGGCGGTCGAGAGGACCAGGGTCACCAGCAGGATCGGGCCGAACTCGCCGGCGCCGCCGGCCGCCAGCAGGTAGGTGCCGAAGCGGGTCTTCAGCTCGCCGCTGTCGCGCAGGATCGGAATCAGGGTGCCGATCGCCGTCGTCGCCATCGCCGAGCCGGTGTAGAGGAAGGAGACGACGATCCCGGCCGCGGCGAGGACGCCGCCGATCCCGTAGGCGAGGGCGACCGAGAGCACCCAGCCCCAGGCGCCGAGCTTGATCGGCCGCCCCTTGATCCGGCCGAAGTCGATCTCGTAGCCGGCGAAGAAGAAGAGCATCCCGAGGCCGAGGTTGGCGAAGAATTCGACGAAGTCGTCGCTTTGGGCGAGGCCGAGGAGTTCGGGGCCGATCACGATCCCCAGCACCAGCTCGAGGACGACGACGGGGGGCGCGAAGCGCTTCGGCACCGCCGCCACGGTCACCGCGGCCACGGCCGCGACGACGACGATCGCGAAGAAGGAGTCGGCGTCGACGGTGATCAAGGCGAAGCCGATCCTATGGCCGGCCGGGTAGGATGGCCAGTGGACCGTGCTAGGCGGGGAACCAGCGGTGCCTTGTAACCCGAAATCCGCTTAGCGGGGCCGAATACCGTTTCGAGGAGCTGGCCGTCGGGGTCAGTGCGTCGCGGCGGCGTTGACGGCCGGGTCCTGCGCGACGTGGGCACGCGAATCAGGTCAGGTCCGGAAGGAAGCAGCCTTAAGCGGATGCCGCGGGTGCCGCAGGCGAGCCCGGCCTGAGCCTAAAACGACGAACACGCCCGGTGACCTCGCTTCGAAGGGCGGGTGCACGGTCCATTTTCAGTCGATCAGCCGCTTGTTCATGCGGTTGATCGCCACGCGCCAGGTGGCGAAGGCGAAGGCGACGAGGAAGGCGAAGCGGGCGATGTCGACCGCCTCGAAGCCGAAGGCGCCGCCGCGGACCAGTTCGACCAGCTGGTGCAGGGGGTTGAACTGCGCCACCACCTGCACGCCCTCGGGCAGGCCGTCGATCGGGAAGAAGGTGCCGGCGACGAGGAAGAGCGGCGTCACGAACAGCGCCGTGACGTAGTTGAACTGGTCGATCTTGGCGACGATCGCCGCCATCGCGACCCCGAAGCCGGCGAAGCCAAGCGCGGTGACGAAGGCGAAGAGCGGCACCAGCAGCATCCCCGGCTCGGGGTCCAGCCCCCAGAAGAAGGTGACGACGAGCGGCACGCAGCCGTAGACGGCGGAACGGGTCGCGATCCACAACATCTCGGCGCTGACCAGCTCTTCGACGTCGACCGGGGCGGCGAGGATCGCTTCGTAGGTGTTCTGGAAGCGGTGCTTGACGAAGGTGCCGAACATCGCCGGCAGGGCGCTGGAGAAGATCACCGCCGTCGCCACCATTCCGGTGCCGACGAACTGGATGTAGGGCACGCCTTCGACTTCGTCGACCAGGGTCGCGCTCAGCCCGAGCCCGAAGGCGAGCAGGTAGACCAGCGGTTCCAGCACGCTGGAGAAGGTGGTGCCGCGCCAGTAGGTGCGGAAGTTGGCGACCTCGCGGCTCATCACCCCGGCGATCGCCGCCGGTTCCAGCCGTCTCATCGTGCGGGTGCTCACTCCGCCTCCTCGCCGGTCAGCAGGACGAAGACGTCCTCGAGCGTCGCCGCCCGGATCACCGCTTCCTCGGGCACGGCGCCGTCGCCGGCCCGCTCGGAGCCGACGATCGCGATCGCCGGGCCGGCCGGGCGCACCCGCAGGCCCGCCCCCTCGGCCTCGCGGCGGAGCTCGGCCAGCCGCTGCGGCGGCGCGTAGACCTCGGCGGTCTGGCGGCCGGCGTGCTCGGCGATCAGGTCGGCGGGACGGCCGCGGCTGATGATCCTGCCCTGGTGCATCACCGCCACCTCGTCGGCCAGCCGCTCGGCCTCCTCGATGTAGTGGGTGGACATCAGGATCGTCGTGCCGCGCGATTTGAGGTCGCCGATCAGCGTCCACAGCTCGGTGCGGATCTGCGGGTCGAGCCCGACCGTGGGCTCGTCGAGCAGGACCAGGCGCGGTTCGTGCACCAGCCCGCGGGCGAGCAGCAGGCGCCGCCGCATGCCGCCGGAGAGTTTGTCGACGGCGTCGCGGCGGCGGTCGCGCAGGCGGGCGAGGTCGAGGCAGCGGTCGACCGCGGCGCCGACGTCCTTGACCCGGTAGAGCCGCGCGTAGACGGCGAGGTTGTCCTCGACGGTGACGTCGACGTCGAGGTTGTCGAGCTGGGGGACGACGCCCATTTCCGCCCGCGCCGGCTTCGACTCGCGCGGCAGCTCGTAGCCGAGCACCCGCAGCTGGCCGGCGTCGGCGATTGCCTGGCCGGTGAGCAGGCGCATCGTCGTCGACTTGCCGGCGCCGTTGGGGCCGAGCAGGCCGAGGCAGATGCCTTCCGGCACGTCGAGGTCGAGCCCGTTGACGGCCCTGATCGGGCCGAAGCTCTTGACTACGCCGCTGAGTTCGATCGCCGCCAAGCGAGGGATGCTGACATGGACGCGGCCTCGGCACCGCCCGGTCCGCCCCTGGCTCAGGCGGAGGGCGAATCGGGGAGACTGGCGGCGTGCTCGACGAGCGCTGGATCAGATCGCTGCACGTGGAGTCGATGCGCCGGGCCGGCCTGCACGCCGAGCGCGATTCCCACGTCCTCTTCCAGGCCTCGACGATCGGGGCACTGCTCGACGGTGCCTTCGACGGCGACCTCAGCTTCGCCGAGCTGGCCGAGCACGGCGACCTCGGGCTGGGCACGCTGAACGGGCTCGACGGCGAGATGATCGCGCTCGACGGCGAGTTCTGGCGCGCCGACGTCGATGGTGTCGTGCACCCGGTGCCGCCGGAGGCGCTGACGCCGTTTGCGGTGGTGACCCGGTTCGAGCCGGCGCTCGACGTGCGGATCGAGGGCGCGCTCTCCCACGCCGAGCTGCTGGCGCGGCTCGACGAGCTGGTCCCGGCCGAGGCCACCGCTTGCGCGATCCGCCTCGACGGCCGCTTCGAGCTCGTCCGCGCCCGCTCGGTGCCGCGGCAGAGCCCGCCCTACCGGCCGCTGACCGAGGTCGTCGCCGAGCAGCACGTGTTCGAGCTGGCCGGCGTCGCCGGCACGATGCTCGGCTTCCGCTTCCCCGCCTACGTGGAGGGGATCGAGGTCGCCGGCTACCACCTCCACTTCATCAGCGAGGACCGCAGCCGCGGCGGCCACGTGCTCGGCTCCCGCAGCGACGGGCTGCGGGCCCGGCTCGATCCCTCCAACGACCTCCACGTCGAGCTGCCGCCGCGGGTCGACCTCGCCGACCCCGACCTCGCCGCCGCGACTCACGCCGCGGTCGAGGCGGTCGAGCGCGGTTGAGGTCGTACTTCGTCCCGGATAGCGGGACGAAATACGACCTCAACGGGAAGTGAGCCTCAACAGCGGCGGAAGACGCGCCAGGACTCGTTGCCGGCGACCTCGGTGAAGCTCGGCGGCGGGTCGAGCGAGAGGTCGGTCGGGTCGTTGGGGTCGAGGATGAAGTTGTGGATCACGAAGTCCGAGGCGGGGGCGACGAAGTAGCCGCGGTCAGGCACGCCTTCCTCGCTGGCGCTGACGATCCGGGTCGGCTTCACGTCGAGGCCGAAGGCGAGGCGTGGGACGGCGCGGTGGTTGGGGACGGCGACCTCGCCGCAGAGCGGCTCGAAGGCGCCGGCGTCGACCAGGTCGGTGAGGTCGCGCTCGATCCGGGCCTGGTTGGTGAGGTCGGTGTCGACGCGCGAGTCGAGGTCCCACTGGTTCGGGGCCCAGACGACGAACATCAGCGCCACCACGGCGGCGAAGAGCTGCCAGCGGCGGCGCCAGGGGTCGCCCCGCTCCAGCAGCCGCCAGCCCAGCAGGGCGAGGGCGACGAAGATCGCCAGCACCGCGGCGGCGAGCATCGTGTAGCGGGGGAGGATCGCGAGGCCGCCGCAGGCGAGGACGGCGAAGGCGGCGAGGGCGAGCGCCGCGGCGGCGGCGCCAAGGGCGGAGCGGCGGCGCATCAGCGCCAGGCCGAGCGCCAGACCGCCGGCGGCGCCGATCATGCCCGGCCATTGCAGCACCTCGCCGAGGCGGCGGGGGCCGTAGAGGACCAGGTCGACCGGGCCGGTCTGGCGTTCGAGGGTCTCGACGGTTTCGCGGGTGCCGGTGAACGAGTACGTGGGGCTGCCGGTGGTTATCCAGTCGAAGAGGGCCCAGATCAGGGGGGCCGCCAACGCGAGGGTCACGAGCGAGAGGGGGATGCCCCTCGCCCGAACAAGCGCCGGTCTAATTAGACCGGCGCTTTGAGTATCCGCCCGTTCGAGGGGCATCCCCCTCTCGCTCGGGCCTCGGAGTTGGGGCCACACGAGATAAGCCAAGTACGCAAGGGAGAAGAGCCAGGCCTCGGGGCGCAAGAGGCCGGCTGGGACGAGCAGGGCCAGAACGGGCCAGCCGCAGCGGGGGCGGCGGGCCTCCAGCGCCAATGCTCCCAGGCAGAGGGCGATGTAGGGGAGGTCGACGTAGGCGCGGAGGCCGTTGGAGAGGAAGGGGGCGCGGGTGAGCACGATCGCGGCGGCGACGGCGCCGATCCAGCGGTCGAACCAGTGGGTGCCGAGCCAGTAGACGAGCCACCCGATCAACCCCAGGGAGGCGTAGGCGATGACCATGATCACGGTGATCGCGCCGTCGCCGAGCGGGGTCGAGACCAGCCCGATCAGGTCGGTCAGCGGGTGTGGGGTGGGGGGCAGCGCGGCGCCGTAGTCGGGGCTGACGCCGTGCGCCAGTTCGCGTCCCCAGACCAGGGCGTAGATCGTGTCGTAGTTGGGGAAGCCGAGCGGGAACAGGAGCAGCAGCACCGCCGTCACCGCGGCGACCCAGGCGGCCGGCGTCAGCCAGCTGGAGACCCTCGGTGGCACCGGCGCAAGGTACCGGGACCGCCCCAGGGACGCGGGCGGGCCGTGGTTACACTGGCCGAAGACCTGATGAGCGCCGAGTCGACCTCCCTCTACCGCCGCCACCGCCCGGGCTCCTTCGACGAGGTCGTGGGCCAGCAGCACGTGGTCCGCACCCTGCGCAACGCGGTCGAGCGCGACAAGGTCCACCATGCCTATCTCTTCGTCGGCTCGCGCGGGACCGGCAAGACCTCGATGGCGAAGATCCTCGCCCGCTCGCTCAACTGCGAGCGCGGCGGGCCGACGGTGACGCCGTGCGGGGAATGCGAGTCCTGCGTGACGATCGCGGCCGGGACCTCGATCGACGTGATCGAGATGGACGCCGCCTCCAACCGCTCGGTCGACGACGTCCGCGACCTGCGCGAGCGGGTCGCCTACGCGCCCGCCGGCGGCCACTGGAAGGTCTACATCCTCGACGAGGCGCACATGCTGACCAAGGAGGCCTGGAACGCCTTCCTGAAGACGCTGGAGGAGCCGCCGCCGAAGACCGTCTTTGTGCTCGCCACCACCGAGTCGCACAAGGTGATGGCGACGATCGCCGACCGTTGCCAGCGCTTCGACTTCCAGCGGCCCTCGCTGGAGCAGATCTCCGAGGTGCTGAACCGGGTCGCCGCGGCCGAGTCGATCGAGGTCGAGGAGGGGGCGGTGGCGATGATCGCCCGCTCCGCCCAGGGCAGCTTCCGCGACGCCCTCGGCACCCTCGACCAGCTGGTCGCCTTCGGCAGTGCCGGCGATTCCGGGGCGGCAAAGGTCGGGCTCAGCGACGTGCTGGAGATGCTCGGGGCGGCCGACGCCGAGCTGCTCTTCGACGCCGTCGACGCGGTCGCCGCCGCCGACCCCAAGGCGGTCCTGCTCGGGGTCGAGAAGATGGCCCGCTCCGGCCGCGACCCCTCGCAGTTCGCCCGCGACCTGCTCGCCCACCTGCGCTTCCTGCTCGTCACCCAGACGACTGGCGAAATCCCACCCTCCTTCGTTGTCACCGCCACGGATCAGGCGCGGATGCAGGCTCAGGCCAGCGTCGTCGGAGCGGCCACCCTGGTCCGCACGATTGACGAACTGGCCGACGCGCTGACCGCGGTGCGCGAGGGGGATGACGCGCGGATGGCGGTCGAGATCGCGCTGCTCAAGGCGGCGCGGCCGGATCTGGATCCCTCGACCGAGGGGCTGCTGCGCCGGATCGAGCGGTTGGAGAGTCAATTGACGGGAGGGGGACAGCCCGCGGGTCCTGTCGCCGCAGGGGACCCACCGCCCCCTCCGGTAGCTAAAGCTTCCTCAGGGGCGGTACCCCCTACGGCGCCACCCCCGGGTGATCCCTCACCTCAGGACGACCCTCCTCCGGCCGAAGAGGAGGAGGCGGAGCCGCCGTCGGAACCAGAGCCGTCTGCTTCAGCTGAGGAGGCTCCGGTTAGTGGGGCCGACCTCTCTCTTGATGAGATTGCGCGGGTCTGGCCAGCCGTCCTCACCAAGCTGGGCGAGACGGCGCCCGCATTGGCGGCGACCTTCGAGGGGGCGCGGCCGGTGGAGTTCGGCGAGGAGGGCCTGAAGATCGGGTTCCCGGCCGACAAGACCTTCAACAAGCGCAAGGCCGAGTCGCCGGAGCGCCGCGAGGCTGTCGCCGCGGCGTTCGAGGCGGTGGCCGGCAAGGCGCTGAAACCCAGCTACGTCCTGCTCGACGGCGAGGAGGAGCCCGCGGCGCAGCCGGACGGCGAGCCGGCGGCGAAGGGCGAGGGATTTGACGAGGAAGAGCTGCTGGAGCGGCTGAAGAGCGAGTTCGACGCGGAGGAGGTCAGTTAGGTGGCTCGAGGAGGACCCGGGGGCTTCGACATGAACGCCCTGATGAAACAGGCGCAGCAGATGCAGGACCAGATGCTGCAGGCGCAGGAGCAGCTCAAAGACGAGGTCGTCGAGGCCAGCGCCGGCGGCGGCATGGTCAAGGTGAAGATGGGCGGCGACCTGACCCTGCGTGAGATCGTCATCGATCCCGAAGCGATCGATCCCGAGGAGTCCGAGATGCTGGCGGAGATGGTCCAGGCCGCGGTCAACGAGGCCCTGCGCGCGGCGCAGGAGCTGGCCAGCTCGAAAATGGGCGGGATCACCGGCGGCCTCGGCGGTGGCGGCATCCCGGGCCTGGGCGGTTGAGCGAGGGCCCGGCACCGCTCGCGCGCCTGGTCGCCGAGCTCTCGCGGCTGCCGGGGATCGGCCAGAGGACCGCGCAGCGGCTCGCCTTCCACCTGCTGCGCGCCCCCGACGAAGAGGCCTTCGCGCTCGGCGACGCGATCCGCGAAGTGAAGGAGAAGGTCGGCCTCTGCGAGCAGTGCTTCAACCTCGCCGAGGGACCGCAGTGCCGGATCTGCGCCGACCCCAACCGCGACCGGGCGACGATCTGCGTGGTCGAGGAGCCGGCCGACGTGATCCCCTTCGAGCGCACCCACGAATACCGCGGCCTCTACCACGTGCTCGGCGGCGCCCTCTCGCCGATCGACGGCGTCGACGCCGAGGACCTGAAGATCGGCGAGCTGATCGACCGGGTCGGGCGCGGCGGCGTCACCGAGGTGGTGCTGGCGACCAACCCGACCACGACCGGCGAGGCGACCGCGCTGCACATCGCCGACCGGCTGCGCGGGCAGGTCAGCGTCACCCGCCTGGCAAGCGGCCTCCCGGTCGGCGCCGACCTCGAGCACGCCGACGAGGTGACGCTCGGCAAGGCCCTTGCCGGCCGCAGAGCGCTCGATTAGTCGGGGGACTTAGATATCCGTCCTGGACGGGTGTCAGCTCGCAAATAGCGGGTTTTTCGAAAAGCTTTGTCCGCTCGGTTCGACAAGGTCAGCCCGTGGCGGACCAGTGGAAGAGCCCAGGTGGGGGACAGGCGGGGCGAATCGCGCGCGCGGTTTCGGCCCAGCAGGCGGCCCTTCTGCGCAAGCTGAGGAACGAGCTCGGCGACGGCGAGGCGTTCGCCGTCGCCGCCGAACGCCTGGCCCAGGACTTCGGCGCGGTGGCGGCGAACGCCGTCGACGCGGTCGCCGACGCCGGCCCTGGCGCCCCCGTCGATGCCGTCCCATCCGTCGATGCCGTCCCATCCGATGCGTTCGCAGTTGACGACCGCATGCGGCCGAAAGTGCGAACGCACGAGGTGGAGGAGGGCGGGGACGCGCTGCGGGAGCTGCCCAGCCTCTACGAGCCCGGCCACATGCGCCGTCGCCTCGAGCAGATGGTGGAGACGAACCGGCGCTACGGGCACCCCTTCGCGCTGGCGGTATTCGATGCCTCCGGCCCGGGGACGCGCGACAGCGACGCCGGCGGCGGCCGCGAGACGGTGCTGGCGATCCTCGGCGCCGCTCTGCGCGACAGCATCCGCATCGTCGACGAAGCCTTCCGGCTGGAGGAGGACGCGATCTGCGTGCTGGCTCCGAACCTGCGCACGGTCGAAGGGGTGCAGATGGCCGAGCGGCTGCTCGGCCTGCTCGACGACCTGGAGCGAGTGGGGGGGCTGCCGATCGACGTCGCCGCCGGGGTCGCCGCCTGCTCCGAGCACGGCACCGACGCCGAGGAGCTGCTGCGCAAAGCCGACGCCGCCCTCTGGCGCGCCCGCGCGGTTGGCCAGCCGGTCGGCGTCGGCGCCCTGGCCTGACGGGATCCTGTCCCGAACCTGTGCAAGATCCCTCACAGATTCGGCAAATCTGCCGATAACCGGTGTAAACCCGCATTTTCAGTGGGAGAATCCGCCGGCAAGTCGAATCCGTCCGCGAAACCCCCGCACGGATAGACCCCCAACTTCCGCACCTCCACAATCCCATGCCAGGAATCCGAACCAACGCCGCCGCCGAAGTCCTCGGCGTGAGCCCCAACACCCTGCGCAGCTGGGAGCGCCGCTACGGCTACCCGACGCCGAAGCGGACCGTCGGCAACCACCGCAACTACGAGCTGGTCGAGCTGCAGACGCTGCGCGACGCCCTCGCCCAGACCGGCAACATCTCCTCCGCGATCGAGCTCTCGCGCCAGCGCCAGGCCGAGCCGGCCAGCGGCGACGGCCTGCTGGCCGCCTTCGAGAGCTTCGACGAGGGCGCCGCCGACCGCGCGGTCGAGGAAAGCCTGGCGCTGCGTCCGCTCGAGCGCACCGTCGAGGAGCTGCTGCTGCCGGCGATCGACCGCCTCGCCGCCGACCCCGACCGCGAGGCCGAGCTCGAGTTCGCCGCCCGCTGGGCGACCGGCTGGCTGCACGGTGCCCGCCGCCTCGCCTCCGCCGCCTCGCGCCCGGCCGGGATCCTGCTGCTCGACTCGAGCCAGGGCCAGGACGCCGAGGAGGTCCACACCCAGGCCCTCGACCTCGCCCTGCGCCGCGCCGGCTTCCGCGTACTCGTCCTCTCCAACGAGCTCGGCGACGAGCGGCTGGAGCGGGCGCTCGGCGCTCTGGACCCGACCGCGATCGTCGTCTGCGGCCCCGGGGCCGAGACCCGCGACGCGATCTCCCTGGTCCGCAAGATCCGCGAGCTCGGCTTCGTCGCCCCGCTCTACGGCTTCCGGGCCGCCGGCCTGATCGGCGCCGCCGTGCCCTCCGCCGGGGAGCTCCCGAGCGAGGTCACCGGCATGCTCAACGTCGCTCTGCGGCGCCGCGCCGAGCAGGCGATCGCCTAGTCGGTCCCAATCGATGTAGTGGACGCCGGGCACGTAGGGGCACTTGTCGCCACAGCCCATCGTCACCACCACGTCTGCCCATTCGGCGTCCGCGGTGCTGAGCAGCGTCGGCTGGCGGCCCCCGAGGTCGATTTCCAGCTCATTCATCGCCTCGACGACCTCGGGATGAACGCGCTCGCCGGGAGTCGTGCCCGCCGAGCGAGCTTCGTGACGACCGTTGGCCGCGCGTTCGAAAAGCGCCTGGCTCATCTGGGAGCGGCCGGCGTTGTGCAGGCAGACGAACAGCGCGTTGGCCATCTACGGCTTCCTGCTGGTCTGACACCCGCAGCCTGCGGCGCCGGGCGGGCAGCACTTCGCCTTCTCCGTCGGCACGCAGCAGGCCGCCTGTTTCTCGGCCGCACAGCAGGGCACGACCGGGAGGGGCCTGCTCTCCTCGTGGCTCAGCCCAGCCAAGTGAAGAACTCCTCGAGTGCGCCCGGCACCACGTAGTAGTAGGCCCAGAGCCCCTTGCGCTCGGACTCGACGATGCCGGCTTCGCGCAGGACCCGGAGGTGGTGGGAGACCGTCGGCTGGGAGAGGTCGAACAGCGGCACCAGCTCACAGACGCAGACTTTGCCAGCGTGCTTGCGCAGGACGTCGACCAGTTGCAGCCGGATCGGGTCGCCCAGCGCCTTCGCGACGGCGGCGATGCGCTGCGCCTTCTCACGGTTGACGGTCGGGTAGACGACCGGCTCGCAGCAGGATTCGCCGGCGCCGCGCTTGCTCTTCGGGGTCAACTCCAGATCGACAGACATCTATCTACATATATCTATTGAATTTATAAATGTCAATGCATAGGATCGCGGCGGATGAGTCCCGTGCCGCTGCCGCGACGCCTGCTGGCCGAGTTCCTCGGCTCCGCCTTCCTCGCCGCCACCGTGGTCGGTTCGGGGATCGCGGCGGCGCGGCTCTCACCGGGCGATACCGGCTTGCAGCTGCTGGAGAACGCGACGGCGACGGCGGCGGGCCTCTTCACCTTCATCCTCATGTTCGGCCCGGTCTCGGGCGCTCACTTCAACCCGGTCGTCTCCCTGGTCGACGCCAGCTTCGGCGGCCTGCGCTGGCGCCACGCCTTCGCCTACATCCCGGCGCAGGTGGCCGGTTGTGTTGCCGGCGCCGTCGTCGCCAACCTGATGTTCGACCTCTCCGCGGTCAGCATCGCGACCACCCACCGCGCCTCGCCCTCGCACCTCTTCTCCGAGGTGGTCGCCACTCTCGGTCTGCTGCTGGTGATCTTCGCCCTGGCCCGGACCCGGCGCGGCAACATCGCGCCGGCAGCGGTTGGCGCCTACATCGGCGCCGCCTACTTCTTCACCAGCTCGACCAGCTTCGCCAACCCGGCGATCGACGTCGGGCGCATGTTCTCCGACACCTTCGCCGGTATCGCCCCGGCCTCGGTTCCGGCTTTCGTGGTCGTGCAGCTGATCGGCGGCGTCGTGGCGATCACGGCGATTCGCGGCCTTTACCCGGACATCACTCCGGAGGAGGCCTCCGAGGTAATGCTGCCCCACGGCGAGCCAGCGCCGGAGGCCGCTGCTCGACCTGCTCGGGCGTGGTCGAACCGGGTGCTGTGAAGTACCTGTGTCGATCTGGATGATCCGGTGAACTCCAGCGGGGCTACTGCAGGTTTGGCGCCGCAGGGCCCACCGAGTCGGTCTCGCCGATCCCCCAGCGTTCGTGCAGGCGCCGCAGCGGCGCCGGCGCCCACCAGTTCCATTTGCCGAGCAGCTCCATCAGCGAGGGGACCAGCAGGGCGCGGATGATGCTGGCGTCGATCAGCACCGCCAGCGCCGTGCCGACGCCGTTCTCCTTGATGAAGATGATCTGGGAGGTGGCGAAGGCGCCCATCGCGACCGCGAACAGCAGCGCCGCCGCGGTGACGATGCGGCCGGTCCGCTCGAGCCCGATCGCCACCGCCTCGGAGTCCGAGGCCCCGTGGTCGCGCGCCTCCTTGATCCGCGAGAGCAGGAAGACCGCGTAGTCGGTCGATAGCCCGAAGGCGACCGCGAAGAGCAGGATCGGCATCGTCTGCTCGATCGCGCCGGGGCTGGAGTAGTCGAGGAAGCCCTCCAGCCGGCCGTCCTGGAAGATCAGCACCAGCAGGCCGAAGACGGCGCTGAGGTTGAGGAAGTTCATCAGCAGCGACTTCACCGGCAGCACCACCGAGCCGGTCATCAGGAAGAGGATGACCAGGGTCGCGACGATCACGATCCCGAGCGCGATCGGCAGGTGCGAGGAGAGGCTCGACTGGAAGTCGACGAAGTCGGCGGTGGCGCCGGCGACAAGAACCTGGGAGCCCGGCGGCGGCTCGATCGCCCGGATCGCCTTCACCGTCGCCTCGCTGGCGTCGGAGGCGAAGGGGTTGGCCGAGATCGCCTGCACCGCGGTGACCTCGCCGCCGAGCTTCTGCGGCGGCGCCACTTCGGCGACGCCGTCGACCCGGCGCACCTGGGCCGCGACCCGCCCCGCCGCGCCCGGACCGCCGCCTTCGACGTCGACCCAGATCGGACTCTCGTGGTAGGGCGGGAACTGCTCGCTGATCGTGTCGTAGGCCTGGCGGGCGCTGGCCGACTCCGGCAGCACGGTCGGGTCGACGGTGTTGAACTTGATCCCGAGGAAGGGCAGGCCGAGGACGATCAGGAAGAGGGCGCTGAAGGTCGCAACCGGCAGCGGCCGGCGCATCACGAAGCGCGAGAGCCGGTACCAGAAGCCGCTCTCATCAGCGGTCGCATCGGCCTCCGCCCGCCGCTGCAGGAAGCGCGGCGCGCCGGCGTTGACGCGCCGGCCCAGCAGGGTCAGGACCGCCGGCAGCACGGTCAGCGAGATCAGCGCCGCGAACAGCGCTACCAGGGCGCCGCCGAGCCCCATCGAGTAGAGGAAGCGCTGCGGGAAGACGAGCAGCGAGGCGAGCGCCGCCGAGACCGTCAGCGAGGAGAAGAAGACGGTGCGCCCGGCCGTCGCCAGCACCCGCCGCATCGCCGCCAGCCCCGGGCCGTCCATGGCGATCTCCTCGCGGTAGCGGGAGACGATGAAGAGGCTGTAGTCGATCGCCAATCCCAGGCCCAGTGCCGTGGTCAGGTTGAGGGCGAAGATCGAGATCGAGCCGAATTCGCTGGCCAGCCGCAGGATCAGGAAGGTGCCGACGATCGCCAGGCCGCCGATCATCAGCGGCAGCACCGAGGCGACGAGGCTGCGGAAGAAGAGCAGCGAGAGCAGGAAGAGCAGCGGGAAGGCGATGATCTCCGCCATTTTCAGGTCTTCCTCGACCTGATTGTTGACCTGCTCCTGGGCGACCGCGAAGCCGCCGACGACGACGCCGGGGTGGGCGGAGAGCTGCTCGGCGATCGCGCCGCCGGCCTCCTGCACCTCTTTGTCCCCGGTCGCCTTCAGCGAGACCGCGAAGTAGGTCTTCTCGCCGTCGTCGGAGACGAAGGCGGGGGAGCGGGTGTCGTAGTAGCCGTTTACCGCGGCGACGTCCTCACGTTCGCGGACTTCGTTCTCGAGGCGCTCGACCCGGGCCCGGCTCCCCGGCGCCTTCACCGGCGCGTCGACGACGGCGATCACCGCCGGCGGCCGCAGGCCGGCGTCCTGCAGGCGTTCCTCGGCCTTGACCGACTCGGTCGCGGGGTCGTCGGCGCCGTAGGGGTCGAGGCGGTCGGCGACCGAGCCGCCGAGCGCGGCGGCGACCAGGAAGAAGCCGATCGCGATCAGGCCGACGCGGCGGGCGTGGCCGTTTGCGAGGCGGGCCAGGGAGTCGAACATCAGCTGCTCCTTTGCTCGGGAGCGGCGGCGAGGATCTCAGCCTCCATCCGCACGCACCAATCGACGAACCACTCGTTGAACTCGATCCCACCGTGCAGCACGATCATCGGGAACGGATCCTCCATCTCTGCTTTCGGCTTCTCCATCGCCCGCAGCCGCGCCGCCAGCGATTCCCTGTACCGGCGCATCGAGCGCACGATCTCCACGGCCTCCTCACGCGGCAGGACGCCGGCGAAGAACAGCTTCAGCAGCCCCTCCTCGCGCAGCTCGAAGGTCTCCGGCGGCTGCCGCAGCCAGTCCTTCAGCTCCTCCTCGCCGTCGGCGGTGATCTCGTACCGAGTCCGTTTCCGCCCCCCGGTGGGCGAGTCGACCCCGACCACCAACCCGGCCTCCGAGAGCCGCTTCAGCTCCGGATAGATCTGCCCGTAGCTGGCCGCCCAGAAGAACCGCGTGGTCCGGTCGACCACCGCCTTGATCTCATAGCCGGACCGCGGCTCCTTGCTGACCAAGCCGAGGATCACATAGGCGGTAGGGCTCAAGTTCTCCACGCCGATAAATATATCTCCCCGATATATCTGAAAGTGTGATCATGCGCACGCTTGACGAGGCTATCGATCCAAATCGATCCAAATTTGTCCAAGCCCTTGGATTGCCTGCTATCGTGATCCAGATCCTTGGATAGATTTGGACTAATTTGGAGAAAGCCAAATGTATGTAGAGCCAGCCCCTGAGGATTTCGTCGCGCCCAAGTCCGATCGCGTTCACGCAATCCTCGAAGCCGAGATCCCGGACGACAACTACCAGCACTGGGACAAGCTGCGCCACATGGACCCGCCAGGCGGGCTGACGCACCGGGAGTGGTGGTGGATGATCAAAGTTAGGCGGCGGGGGCAGTACAGGGTGCTGCCGCTTGCCGACCCGGCCGGGCGGCAGTTCGTGTACGCCATCCCCGACCAGGTTTTCCGGGCCTTGCACTACGTGGACCAGCGCTGCAGCGGCGAGATCGCGATGGACGAGGTGGTTACTGCCGACGAGCAGGCGAAGGGGCGTTACCTCGTCAACTCGTTGATGGAGGAGGCGATCCGCTCCAGCCAGCTGGAGGGGGCGACCACCTCGCGCCAGACCGCGAAGGCGCTGCTGCGGTCGGGGCGTCCTCCGAAAGACCGCAGCGAGCGGATGATCCTCAATAACTACCGGGCGATGGAGTTCATGCGCGAAGGGATCGGCAATCGCCTGACGCCGGAGGCAATCCTCGAGCTGCAGCGCATCCTCACCGAGGGGACCCTGGAGAACCCCGACGCGGCCGGCAGGCTGCAGCGGCCCGGCGAGGAGCGGGTCGCGGTCTACGACCGCAACGACGGCGAGCTCCTCTACGAGCCGCCCCCGGCGGAGCAGTTGGAGGAGCGGATGGCGGCGCTCTGCGCCTTCGCCAACGACGAGGGCGAGAACGGTTTCGTGCACCCAGTCGTCAGAGCGATCCTCCTGCATTTCTGGATCGGCTATGACCACCCATTCGAAGACGGCAACGGGAGGACCGCTCGGGCCCTCTTCTACTGGTACATGCGGACCCACGGGTACTGGCTGGTCGAGTACCTCTCGATCTCCAACATCCTCCGCAACGCGCCTGCCCAATACACCCGGTCATACCTCTACACCGAGACCGACAGCCGCGACACGACCTACTTCCTGATCTACCAGCTCGAGGTGATCCGGCGGGCGGTCGAGGAGCTGCACGTCTACTTGGAGCGAAAGACGCGGGAAGTTCGCGAGGTCGAGGAGCTGGTGCAGGGCTCGACGAGCTTCAACCAGCGCCAGCTGGCGCTGCTTGGGCACGCCCTGCGCGAGCCCGGCGCCGCCTTCTCGTTCAACTCGCATGCGTCGAGTCACAATGTCACCCACGAGACCGCCCGCAGCGATCTGCGCCAGCTGGTTGGGCAGGGGCTTTTGGAGGAGCACCGGGTTGGGCGCGGGTTCTCCTTTACGCCGGCGCCGGAGCTCTCAGAGCGGCTGAAGGACGTCGCTTAGCACGCACAACAATCGAACGGAGGCGAGATGTCACTTGACCAGAGCAAGATCGGAAGGGTGGTGGCCGAGCAGATGGAGGCGATCGAAGGGGATTACGGGGACGATTGCGAAATCGGCGACGTCTGCACGATCGTCGAGGTGGTCGGGCCGCACGGGTCGCACGTGCGGGTTCGGAGCAGCGACATGCGGCCGCACAGCGGCCTCGGGCTGATCCGGATGGCCGAGCAGGCGATGCTCGGGAACCTCGGCGGCGGCAGCTGACAACTATCCTCAGCCATCCATGAGCGCAGCTGGAGCGGACATCGTCGTGATGAAGTTCGGCGGCACTTCGGTCGCCGGGCCGGAGCAGATCAAGCGCGCCGCCGGGCGGATCGTCGCCGCCCGCGAGGCCGGCAACCGGGTCGTCGCGGTGCTCTCGGCCCGCGGCAAGACGACCGACGAACTGGTCGCCCAGGCGCAGGAGATCTCCGCGCGCCCCGACCCGCGCGAGATGGACATGCTGCTCTCCACCGGCGAGCGCATCTCCTGCGCGCTCTGCGCGATGGCGATCCACGACCTCGGCCACCAGGCGATCTCGCTGACCGGCTCCCAGGCCGGCATCGTCACCGACTCCTCCCACACCAAGGCGCGGATCATCGACGTCCGCGCCGACCGCATCTCCGACGCCCTGGGGCAGGACCGGATCGTGCTCGTCGCGGGCTTCCAGGGGGTCTCGACCGACAGTCGCGACGTCACCACCCTCGGCCGCGGCGGCTCCGACACGACCGCGGTGGCGCTGGCCGCCGCGCTCGGCGCCAGCGTCTGCGAGATCTACACCGACGTCACCGGCGTCTTCAGCTCCGACCCCCGAATCGTCGCCAGCGCCCGCAAGCTGCCGGTCGTCTCCTTCGAGGAGATGCTGGAGATGTCGGCCTCCGGCGCCCGCGTCCTGCAGCTGCGCTCGGTCGAGTACGCCCGCAACCACGGCGTCCGCATCCACTGCCGCAGCAGCTTCGAGGACGGTCCCGGTACCCTCGTCGTCTCAGAGGAAGAGGCCGTGGAGGCCTCAGAGGAGCAGACCGTGGAGCAACCTTTCGTAACCGCAGTCACCCACTCCGACGCGGAGGCCCGCGTGACGCTGACCGGCGTCCGCGACGAGCCCGGCGTCGCCGGCCGCATCTTCAAGGCCCTGGCCGATGCCCAGGTCAACGTCGACGTGATCATCCAGAACGAGCCGGTCGGGGGCGACCAGCTGGCCGACCTCTCCTTCACCGTCGACCGCGCCGAGCTGAAGACCGCCGAAGAGGTGATCGCCGGCCTCGGCGAGGTCTCCAGCGGCGTCCGCACCGACGAGCGGATCGGCAAGGTCTCGATCGTCGGCGCCGGCATGCGCTCCCACCCGGGCGTCGCCGCCAAGGTCTTCGAGGTGCTGGGGGCGGAACGGATCAACATCGAGATGATCTCCACCTCCCCGATCAAGATCTCCTGCGTCATCTCCGCCGACCGCGTCAGCGACGCCGTCAACGCCCTGCACGCGGCCTTCGAGCTGGGCGCCGACGCGATCCGGCCGGAGGACCCGACCGGTCCCGATCACCGGCCCACGGTCGCCGGCTGATCAGCGGCCATAATCCTGCGATGGCCGGCGACGGATACAGAGTCGGGGTTCTCGGCGCGACCGGACTGGTCGGGTCGACGATCCTCGAGCTGCTGGAGAAGCGCGGGTTCCCGGTCGCCGAGCTGGTCCCGCTCGCCTCGGCCCGCTCCGCCGGCCGCGAGCTGAGCTGGAGCGGCGGCACCGTCACCGTCCAGGAGCTCGGCGAGGACTCGATCCAGGGTCTCGACCTGGTGCTCTCCTCGGCCGGCGGCTCGGTCAGCGCCGAGTGGGCGCCGAAGATCGTCGAGGCGGGGGCGACGATCGTCGACAACACCAGCTACTTCCGCATGCGCGACGACGTGCCGCTGGTCGTCGCCGAGGTCAACCCCGAGGCGATCGAGGGCCACGACGGGATCGTCGCCAACCCCAACTGCTCGACGATGCAGATGGTCGTGGCGCTGGCGCCGCTGCACCGGGAGGCCGGGATCGAGCGCCTCGTCGTCTCCACCTACCAGGCGGTCTCCGGCACCGGCAAGGCGGCGATCGACGAGCTGCGCGAGCAGACCCGCGCCGTGCTCGACGGCGGCGAGGCGGTGGCCGAGATCTACCCGCACCCGATCGCCTTCAACGTGATCGGCGCCGCCGGCAACTTCGCCGCGGGCGACGACCACACCGACGAGGAGCGCAAGCTGATCAACGAGACCCGCAAGATCCTCGGGGACGAGGAGATCCGGGTCAGCGCCACCTGCGTGCGGGTGCCGGTCGTCACCGGCCACTCGGAGGCGGTCAACGTCGAGACCAAGCAGCCGCTCAGCCCCGAGCGCGCCCGCGAGCTGCTGGAGGCGGCGCCGGGCGTGAGCGTGGTCGACGACCCGGCCGCGGTCCGCTACCCGATGCCGATCGACGCCGCCGGCCGCGACGAGGTCTTCGTCGGCCGCATCCGCCGCGACCCCGGCAACGAGCGCGCGCTCGACATCTGGGTGGTCGGCGACAACCTGCGCAAGGGGGCCGCCACCAACGCGGTCCAGCTGGCCGAGCTGCTGGTCGAGCGCAACCTCATTCGCAGCCGGAGCTAGCCGGTGGACATCGGTTTCGGCGAGGCTTTGCTGCTGTTCGGGGGCCTGCTCGCGGTCGTCGCCGCGCTCTCGGGCGTGATGAAGGGCACGGTGCTCTCCGCCTCGGTGCTCTCGGTGGCGCTGGGGATCGGGCTCGCCGCGGCCGGGGTGGTGGACGTCGACGCCACCGACAAGGCGATCGTCGAGCTGGTCGAGCTGGCGCTGATCCTCACCCTCTTCTCCGACGGCATGTTCGTCGAGCGCGAGCTGCTGCGCCGCCACTGGAGCCCGGTGGCGCGGGCGCTGGTGATCGCGATGCCGATCACGATGGGCCTGCTGGCGCTCGCCGCCAAGCTGCTCTTCCCGGACCTCGACTGGGCCGAGGCCTTCCTGCTGGCGGCCGTGCTCTCGCCGACCGACCCGGTCGTCACCTCCGCCGTCGTCACCTCGAAGCTCGTACCGTCGGCGGTGCGCCACACGCTCAACCTCGAGTCCGGCCTCAACGACGGCCTGGCGCTGCCCTTCGTCCTCTTCTTCCTCGTCCTCGCCACCCCCGGCGGCGACGCCGGCACCGAAGCCGCGAAGCTGCTCGGCGAGGCAGCGGTCGGGGCGGTGCTCGGAGTGGGGCTGGGGATGCTCGGTGGCCGCCTCCACCGCCACCTTCCCGGCGGCGGCATCACCCCGCGCTACGAGGGCATCTACGCGGTCGGGTTCGCCCTCCTCGCCTTCGGTCTGGCGGAATCGACGATCGGCAACGGGCTGATCGCCGCCTTCGTCTGCGGGATCGCGATGGCCGCCTCCGAGCGCGAGGTGCCGCAGGGCTTCGCCGAGTTCGCGGAGAACGCCAGCGCCATCTTCCAGGTGTTGACCTTCTTCGTCTTCGGCGGCCTGATCGTCGCCACCGGCTTCGACCACAGCATCCCGCCGCTGGTCCTCTTCGTCCTCTTCGCCCTGCTCGTCGCCCGCCCGGCGGCGGTGATGATCTCGTTCATCCGCACCCGCCTGCCACGCTCGGAGAAGCTGTTCATGGCCTGGTTTGGCCCCAAGGGCGTCGCCTCGATGCTGTTCGCGCTCTTCGTGCTCAAATCGGAGGTCGAGCAGGGCGAGCTGATCTTCGACGTCGCTGCGATCGCGATCATCTGCTCGATCGTCGCCCACGGCCTTACCGACACGGTCGGCGCTCGGTGGCTGGCGCGCCGGGTCGGGCTGGCGCGCGAGTAGAGGAACCAGCCGCAACTTATTGTCCGGAAATGAGTTGTCTGCTACGGTTGAGCAGATGGCATGGGACCGGAACGAAGCCCGCATCGACCGGCTCGACCAGCGGGTCGAGCGAATAGAACGGGAACGGCGGGAGGACAAGGACCGCCGGTTCGAGCGCTGGGGCAAGGTGCTGGTCTCGATCGCCTGGCTCGAGGTGATCGCGATCTGGGCCCTCTCGATCGCCCGCGCCGCGGGCGCCTGAGCCGCGATCTCGTCGATCAGCGTTTCGGCAAGCGCAGTCGGTGGTCGCGCCGGATGCGCTCGATCCGGGGCTCGTCGAGGCCGGCGTCGCGCGCCAGCCGCGGCCAGGCCCCGACCGCGGCGGTGACCTCCGCCAGGATCTCCCCAGCCTGGCCGCGCTTGAGCGAGGCAAGCTCCCCCACCCGGCGCAGATCCTCGACCGTGAAGTCGTCCCGCTTGCCGCCGAGCGACATCTGGTGCCGGCGCGTCTGGCGGCCTTCGGGGTTGTGGGCGTAGACGACGTCGAAGGCGGGGGAGAGGGACCAGCGCCCCTGGCGGTCCATCAGGAAGGCGATGTTCTTGACATGGTCGTCCTGGTTGCGGGCGACGACGTTGAAGACCATGCGCCGGAACTGCTGCACGCTCGCCTCGTTCGGCAGGCCGAGCCGACGGATCGTCTGAAATGCCTGCTCGTAGGAATGGGCGCCGGCCTGGTTGAAGTCGAGATGGGCGAGTGCGGCGAGCGACTGCATGTGGACCTTCTCCCCTCGCGGGCCGCGGTCGAAGCGGCGGGTCATGAAGTGGCTGCGCCCTCCCTCTTCCAGCAGGCGGCACTCGCTCATCTCGATGCCGGCCCGGCTCGCCAGCTCGGAGTAGACCCACTCGACCACTCCGTAGCCCCTGGAGTTCCCGAGGTCGCGAGTCCTGTCCTCGACGCCGTCGAACTTCAGGATCCAGTGCTCGAACCGCCCGTCTGCTTCGAGCTGGCCGGAGCGCACCTCTTCGGTGGCGGGGTCGAAGGCGATCAGGGCCTTGGCGCGGGCGCCGCCGGCGGAGCTGCCGACGCGGAGGATCTCCCGCAGTGCTTCCCGCCTCCCCGGTCGCTGCAGCGAGGCCGCAAGATCCTCCCGCGCGGCGAGCACCTCGGCCGCCAGCTCGGCCAGTGCGGCGACGTCGATCGCGTGGCTGGTCGACGGTTTCGGCCCATGCGCGGGCTTGAACTCGAGCGCCCCCATGCCTCGCTGCCCGACGTAGCAGAGGCGCTCGATCGCGTCGAAGCTGTCCGGCTGGCGACCCTGCGTCGCCAGCCAGGCGTCGATCAGGGCGTGCCCATAGCGGTCGGGGAGCGAGTCGGCGAGTAGGCCGGGGAGGCCGCTGAAGCTTTCACCGGCGAGGGCCGGGAATCGGTAGGTCCGCCCCGCCGCCAGCGGCATCGCGATCGGCGCGACCTCGATGCCACTGGCGGCGAAGCCGGGCTCGTACTCGAAGTTGGCTGCCGCGCCCGCGTCCGCCAGCGTGACCGCGCCGATCTGCCGGCCCCAGAGGTGGACCTCGGCGTGGGAGCTCACCTGGGTTCCTCGTCTCCCCATTCCCACTCGGGCGCCGGCTCGGCTCGCTGGCCGCTCCGCGGGGAACCGGCGCGGCGCCGTTCCGCGCCTCGCCGCCGGACTTCCTCGATCGGGCTCGGCGGCACCTCTGGCACCAGCTGGTCGAAGCCATCGGCCAGGTCCAGCGCCCGCAGGATCCGGATCAGGCTCGGCAGCGAGGCCGCCGCGCTGCCCTCCTCGATCCGCTGCAGCGTCACCCGGCCGATGCCGGCCTCCTCCGCGAGGCGAGCCTGACTGAGGTTGCGCGCCAGCCGGTGCTGGCGCAGCCGGGAGCCGAGCTGCTCGAGGATCGCTGCGTCAGATTCTTGCGCGTGAATAGCCATAATGCATCGCTCTTGATGCATTGTAGCTAAATCGGGATACTTTGCACCGTTGACGATGCAAAGTAAGGAATTCCCCGCGTGAGGGGCTAAGCCGGAACCGCGGCGCCGAGGCGCTCCTCGACCCAACCGGTCGAGGCGATGTGCTTGCTCATGCCGAGCTCCTTCGGCGAGGCGCCGAGGGCCAGCCCGACAAGCTGCGGCAGGTGCAGGACGGCGAGGCCGAGGTCGCGGTTGACGACCTTGGCCGCCTCCGGCTGCTGCATGTCGAGGTTGAGGTGGCAGAGCGGGCAGGGGGTGACGAGGCAGTCGGCGCCGGCGTCGATCGCGTCGCCGACGTGGGTCCCGGCCTGCTTCAGCGAGGTCTCGCGGTTCATCGTGATCACCGGGAAGCCGCAGCACTTGCGGGCGCCGTCGTACTCGACGACCTCGCCGCCGAGCGCGACTATCACCTGCTCCAGGTAGACGTCGCGGTCGGGGAACTCCTCATAGCCGAGGCGCTCCTTGGGCCGGACGATGTAGCAGCCGTAGAAGGGGCCGACCCGGAGGCCGGAGAGCGGGCGCTTGACCAGGGCCGCGAGCTTGTCGAGCCCGTAGTCCTCGACCAGCAGCCAGAGGAAGTTCTTGTTGGTGAAGCCGTCCTTGCCCTTCTCGTAGGCGAGACCCTGGCCGGAGAGCGCCTCGTTGACGTGGGCGCGGTAGGCGGAGTCGGCGTCGAGGCGCTGCTGGCACTCCGACTGGGCGCCCTGACAGGTCGAGCAGATGTTCATCATCGAGAGGCCCGTCTGCTGGGCGAGCGCGAAGGTGCGGGCGTTGAGCGTGTCGGCCAGCTCCTGGTTGTGCTCGGCGATCACGCCGGCGCCGCAGCAGTTGGCGCGGTCGAGGGTGACCAGCTCGATCCCCAGCTTCTCGGCGACCAGGGCCATCGAGCCGTGCAGCTCCGGGGTGAAGCCGCGGGAGACGCAGCCGGGCCAGTAGGCGACTTTGATGTTGCTCATGCGGAAGCCTCCTCGGCCATCGTCTCGTCGGGCTCGGGCTCGACGTCCTCCTCGCCCTTGATGTACAGGTTGAATTCCTCGTTGTGCTCCTCGGCGTGGGCGTAGATCGCCTTCACCTCGTCCTGGGCACCGTCGGGGAGCTTGTGGTGGACGCCGGGGATCAGCTTCGGCAGCGAGCGCATCTTGCCCGTCTTGATCCCGCGGATCGCCGTCGGCAGCGAGCCGAGCATTTCCTTGATCGCCCGTTTGGTCGGTTTCAGCTTGCCTTTGAGGCCCGGCGCGAAGGACTCCTGCAGCAGCAGGGACTCGTCCAGGGTGCCCTTCTTCTCGATGATCTTGACGAAGGCCATCTCGTGCGCGTGGCCGCTGTTGGGATCGTCGATTCCTTCTTCGCCGGCCCTGCGCCGCAGGCGCATGATCTGGTCCATCGGCGCCACGTCCTTGGGGCAGGCGTCGACGCAGCTGAAGCAGTGGGTGCAGTCGTAGATCCCGTGCGGGTCCTCGGCCAGGTCGTGCAGGCGCTCTTTGGTCTCGGCGTCGCGCGGGTCGCCGACGAAGCGGTAGGCCTTGGCCAGCGCGGCCGGGCCGATGAAGCTCGGGTCGACCTCCATCGAGAGGCAGTCCGAGACGCAGGCGCCGCACTGGATGCAGGCCATCGACTGCGTGACGTCGACCATGTTCTCGTGCGGGACGATGTACTCGCGCTCCGGCACGGGCAGCTTGTTGATGAGCCACGGCGTGACCCGCTGGACCTTCTTCCAGTGGACGGCGTCCATGTCCACGATGAGGTCCTTGATGACGGGCATGTTGCCCATGGGCTCGACCTCGATGACGCCGTC
>Ga0157292_10000030_pt1 | contig 25500 bp, 21 predicted proteins | sample NitcycUS179409R1_FD_108401 | JGI IMG/M metagenome (GOLD analysis project Ga0157292, IMG submission 108401) | Soil microbial communities from Arlington Agricultural Research Station in Wisconsin, USA - Nitrogen cycling UWRJ-S179-409R-1 | ecosystem: Environmental > Terrestrial > Soil >... | reverse complement strand
GGTCACCACCGACGCCGTCCAGGTCTACGGCGGCTACGGCTTCATCAAGGAGTACCCGGTCGAGAAACTGATGCGCGACGCGAAGATCATGCAGCTCTACGAGGGGACCAGCCAGATCCAGCGCCTGGTCATCGCCAAAGAGGTGCTTATGCCGCGCAACATCGACGAGCGCACGCCCGCGGCCGAGGCCAAGCAGGCCGACGACGCACGCGACAGCCAGAGCGAGCAGGCCGCGGCGACGGTCTGATCCCCGCTCCCCCCGGCGGCCGGCTTTGAAGCCGGCCGCCGTGGGGGTACGGTGGCGGCATGGACGCCGCCGAGAGCAGTTCCGCGGGAAAGGCGGCGCGCACCGGCGCGCCGCGCTCCTCGCACGGCACCTGGGAGCCGGCGCCCGACCGCGAGGATCCGGTCGCGATCCTCGAGCGCCAGGCTGAGAGCCGCGTCGCCGAGCTGGTCCCGATCCGCTACGGGCGGATGGCGGCCTCGCCCTTCGCCTTCTACCGCGGCGCCGCCGCGGTGATGGCGGCGGATCTCTCCCGCACGCCGGTCTCAGGCCTTCGGGTGCAGGTATGCGGCGACGCCCACCTCTCCAACTTCGGCGCCTACGCGGCGCCCGACCGCCGTCTCGTCTTCGACCTCAACGACTTCGACGAGTCGCTGCCCGGGCCATGGGAGTGGGACGTCAAGCGGCTCGCCGCCAGCTTCGAGATCGCCGCCCGCGAAAGCGGGTTCAAGCGCAAGCAGCGGAGCGGCGCGGTGCTGCGGACGGTGCGCGCCTACCGCGAGGCGATGCGCGAGTTCGCGTCGCAGCGCAACCTCGAGGTCTGGTACGCGCGGCTCGACGTCGAGACGGCGATGGCCGAGATCGAGGCCGACGATCCTGAGACGGTCGCGCGGCTGCGCCGCGGCGTCGTCAAGGCAAAGGGGAAGGACAGCCTGCGGGCGCTGGCCCGGCTGACCGAGACCGTCGACGGCGAATTGCGCTTCCGCAGCGAACCGCCGCTGCTGGTCCCTGGCGACGAGCTCGTCCCCGCTGGCGACGGGCGCAACGTCGCGGATACGCTGGAGGAGGTCCTCGCCGCCTACCGGGAGAGCCTCGCGCCCGATCGCCAGCACCTCCTGGACGGCTACGGCTTTCGCCAAATCGCCCGCAAGGTGGTCGGGGTCGGCAGCGTCGGCACCCGCGCCTGGGTGGTGATGCTGAGCGGCGCCGATGACGACGACCCACTCTTCCTGCAGGCGAAGGAGGCCGAGGCGTCGGTACTCGAGCCCCACGCCGGCGCCAGCCGCTACCGCAACCACGGCCGCCGCGTGGTCGAAGGCCAGCGCCTGATGCAGGCCGCGAGCGACATCTTCCTCGGCTGGTGCCCGGCGGTCGGGCTCGAAGGCCGGCGCGACTTCTACGTGCGCCAGCTCTGGGACTGGAAGCGCTCGGCCGAGGTCGAGCGGCTCTCGCCGCGGGGGCTGGAGACCTACGCGCGGATCTGCGGCTGGACCCTGGCCCGAGCCCACGCCCGCTCCGGCGACCGGGTCGCGATCGCCTCCTACCTCGGCGGCGGCGACTCCTTCGACCGCGCGATCGCCGATTTCTCCGCGGCCTACGCCGACCAGAACGAGCGTGACCACGCGGGGCTGCTGGAGGCGATCGATTCCGGTCGCCTCAAGGCCGAAGAGCTGTAGCCGCGACTCCGGGTCAGGCCGGGGCAGGGGGCGGGGTCGGAGTGGCCGGTGGATCGCTGCCCGCCTGCAGCTCGTCGAAGCGCTGCTTCGGCAGCCGCCGGGTCGTGAACAGGGAGGCGAGGACGAGCAGCGCCGCGAGTAGGAAGGCCGTCTTCAGCGCCGAGATCTGGGCGTCTTCGTAGTCGGCGACCAGCGCCGCGGTGGTCTCGGGGTCGATTCCCTCCGCCTCTGCGGCCGCTTCGACCTCTTCGGAGGAGACGAAGCTGCCGCCCGCGCTCAGCTTCACTTCGACCTGCTGGCGGACGTCGTCGGCGATCCTCGGATCGTTGGCGACGTTGCCGGTGAAGGCGGTGATCAGGCCGGTGATCACGATCGCGCCGAGCAGGGCGGTGCCGAGCGAGGAGCCGAGCTGCTGCGCGGTGTTCTGCAGGCCGCCGGCCTCGCTGCGGTCGGCGTCCTCGACCGCGGACTGGACGACGTTCCCGAGCTGGGAGACGATCAGCCCCATCCCGACCCCGAGCACGCCCATCGCGATCAAGAAGGAGGCGTTGTCGAGGTCGGGGTCGATCGTGTCGAGCAGCAGCAGGGTGGCGGCGAGGACGACGAGGAGGCCGACCCGGACCAGGGCCCTGGCGGGGAAGCGCTTGGCCAGGGCGGAGCCGGCGAGGGCGCTGACGAACAGCCCGACCGACGCCGGCAGCATCCGCACCCCGGTTTCGAGCGCGTCGAGGCCCTGGACGATCTGCAGGAACAGCGGCACGGTGAAGAAGATCCCCATCAGGATCAGGTTCTGGGCCAGCAGCATCGAGACGCCGCCGCGCAGGCGCGGGATGCTGAGTAGGCGGAGGTGGACGAGCGGGTCCTCGCCCCGCTCCTCGCGGCGGCGCTCCCAGCGGACGAAGGCTCCGAGGATCAGGGCGCCGGCGGCGATCACGAACGGGGTCAGGGAGAACCCGAACGGCTCGATCGGGGAGCTGCGCGGCGCCAGCCAGCCCCAGTTGCTCGCCTGCAGCACCCCGAGCACGACCACGCCGAGCCCGAGCGCCGAGAGGGCGCCGCCGACCAGGTCGAGCTTGCTCGTCTTCGCGGGCCGCTCCGGCTCCCGCAGCAGGCGCGAGCCGAAGAGGATTCCGGCAGCGACGACCACCTCGCCGGCGAAGACGACGCGCCAGCTCAGCTCCGTCGTCGCCCAGCCGCCGAGGATCGGCCCGACCGCGATCCCGGCCCCGGCGACGCCACCGAGGACGCCGTAGGCGAGGGCCCGGTCCTGGCCCTTGAAGTTGCCGGCGACGAGGGCGACCATCGCCGGCAGCACCAGGGCGGCGCCGATCCCCTCCAGCACCGACCAGCCCAGGGTCAGGCTCGGCACGTTCCAGGAGGCCGCGGTCAGCGCCGAGCCGGCCGCGTATATGCAGAGCCCGATCACGAAGGCGCGCTTCCGTCCCCAGATGTCCCCCAGCTTGCCCCCGGTCAGCATCAATCCGGCCATCACCAGCGCGTAGAGGGCAATCACCCCCTGAATCGTCGTCACCGTGGTGTCGAAGTCGGCGACCAGCTGCGAGATCGCCACGTTCATCACCGCCTGGTCGAGGACCATCAGGAACTGAGCCGCACCGAGAACCGCGAGAACTCCCCATTTGGCCACGCAGGAACCATATTCCGCCGCCGAAATCCGGGGCGAGAGGGGGAGAGACAAAGGTGCGGCAGTCCTTTGGGACGGTATGCGTCCCAAAGGACTGCCGCAAACCCACCGCGCGTTGGCTGACCTGGCGGATCGCCAGTACGGAGTCGTTTCGATCCGTCAGCTGACCGGCCCGCTCGGCTACTCGCGGCGCTCGGTGTCCCGGGCGGAGGCGGCTGGCCGTTTGCATCGACTGCACCGCGGAGTCTTCGCGGTGGGGCACACGCGGATACCGCTTCACGGCAAGTGCTTGGCGGCGGTACTCGCTTGCGGACCCGGCGCCCTGCTCAGCCACCGTTCCGCCGCTTGGCTGTGGGGGCTCGCGAAGGGCTCTCCGGCGCCGTTCGAGGTGACGACGCCGATTCCGCGCAAGGCCCGGAAGCCGATCCGGATCCACCACTCGCGGATCCTCACGGCCAACGACCGGGCGCTGCGCGAGGGGGTGCCGGCGACCGCGTTGCCGCGAACCCTGCTCGATTGCGCCGCCAGCGAGGACTTCTGGCTCCTACAGCGGATGCTCGAGCGCAGCGAGGAGCTGAGGCTGTTCGATCTCGGCCCAGTCGAGGAGCTACTGGAGCGCTGTGGTCGCCATGTTGGCCGGGGGCCGCTGAGGCGCGCGATCGCCCTCTACAAACCACCCGCCTTCACCCGTTCGCAGTTCGAGCGGCGCTTCCTTGAGGCGGTGATTGCGCGTGGCCTGCCGCGGCCGGCGGTGAACATCAATGTCGCCGGCTTCGAGCTCGACCTCTACTGGCCCGAGCTGCGGTTCGCGGTCGAACTCGACTCCTACGCGACCCACGGGAGCCACGGCGCCTTCGAGCGCGACCGGCTGCGCCAGGAGGAGCTTCTCCTGGCTGGGATCGGGATGACCAGGGTCACCGACGTGCGCTTCGAGCGCGAACCGGACGCGGTGCTGGAGCGGGTCGCGCGGTTCCTGGCCGGGAGACGCGTCTAAGCGACGCGGGGCGCGGCGGCGCCGCGCTTGGCGGTCTTGGCGCGGAGGACCTTGTCGAGCTCGAGCTTGCGCAGGCGGACCGATTCGGGGGTGATTTCGACGCACTCGTCGTCACGCAGGAACTCCAGCGAGCCTTCGAGGCTGAGCCGGGTCGGCGGCGCCAGGCGGACCAGGACGTCGGCGCTGGCGGCGCGCATGTTGGTCTGCTGTTTGGCCTTGGTCGGGTTGACGTCGAGGTCGTCGGAGCGGGCGTTCTCGCCGATGATCATCCCTTCGTAGACCTCCTCGCCGGATCCGACGAAGAGCTTGCCGCGGTCCTGCAGGCTCATCAGCGAGTAGCCGGCGGTGTTGCCGGAGCGGTCGGCGACGAGGGAGCCGGTCTGGCGGGTGCGGAGCTCGCCCGCCCAGGGCTCCCAGCGATCGAAGACGTGGTGGAGGATGCCGCTGCCGCGGGTCTCGGTGAGGAACTCGGTGCGGAACCCGATCAGGCCGCGGGCCGGGACCAGGTAGTCCATCCGCACCCAACCGGTCGAGTGGTTGACCATCTGCTCCAGTCGGCCCTTGCGGGCGGCGAGCATCTGGGTGACGGCGCCGACGTGCTCCTCGGGGACGTCGATCGACATCCGCTCGACCGGCTCGTGCACCTCGCCTTCGACCTCGTGGGTGAGGACGCGCGGCTGGCCGGCGGTCAGCTCGAAGCCCTCACGGCGCATCATCTCCAGCAGCACGACCAGCTGCAGCTCGCCGCGGCCCTGGACCTCCCAGGCGTCGGGGCGCTCGGTGTCGTTGACTCTGATCGAGACGTTGCCGATCAGCTCGGCGTCGAGCCGGGCACGGATCTGGCGGGCGGTCAGCTTCTTGCCCTCTTTGCCGGCGAGGGGGGAGGTGTTGATCCCGATCACCATCGAGAGCGAGGGCTCGTCGACCGTGATCACCGGCAGCGGCCGCGGGTCCTCGGGGTCGGCCAGGGTCTCGCCGATCGTCACCTCTTCGAGGCCGGCGACGGCGATGATTTCGCCCGGTCCGGCCTGCTCGGCGGCGACCCTTTCCAGCCCGTCGGTGACGTAGAGCTCGGAGACGTTGGCGCGCTGGACGCTGCCGTCGGCGCGGCACCAGGCGATCGGCTGGCCGGCGCGGATCGTGCCCTGGCGGACCCGGCAGATCGCCAGGCGGCCGACGTAGGGGGAAGCGTCGAGGTTGGTCACGTGCGCCTGCAGCGGCATCTCGTCGTCGTACTGCGGGGCGGGGATCCGCTCCAGCATCAGGTCGAGCAGGGGGGAGAGGTCGGTGCCCTCGACGCCCTCCTCGAGCGAGGCCCAGCCGGCTTTGGCGTTGGTGTAGACGATCGGGAACTCGATCTGGTCGGACTCGGCGTCGAGGTCGAGGAAGAGCTCGTAGACCTCGTCGATCACCTCGGCGATGCGGGCGTCCGGGCGGTCGACCTTGTTGACGACGAGGATGATCGGCAGGTGCAGCTCCAGCGCCTTGCGCAGGACGAAGCGGGTCTGCGGCAGCGGCCCCTCGGAGGCGTCGACCAGGAGCAGCACCCCGTCGACCATGGTCAGGGCGCGCTCGACCTCGCCGCCGAAGTCGGCGTGGCCGGGGGTGTCGACGATGTTGAACTTGACGTCGCCGCGGGTGACGGCGGTGTTCTTGGCGAGGATCGTGATCCCCTTCTCCCGCTCCAGGTCCATCGAGTCCATCACCCGCTCGGCCACGTCCTGGCCTTTGCGGAAGGTCCCGGTCTGCCACAGCATGGCGTCGACCAGGGTCGTCTTGCCGTGGTCGACGTGGGCGATGATCGCGATGTTTCGGAGGTCGTCTCGAGAAGTGTTCATGGGTTCCTTCATAACGAAGCCCGCCAGTTGGCGGGCTTCGCAGACTGGTTTAAGCGTGGTCGCTACGAAGTCTGCTGGACGCTCGCGGCGGCCGGGCCCTTGGGGCCTTCTTCGGACTCGTAACTCACTTTCGACCCCTCGGTCAGGGACTTGAAGCCCTCGCCGAGGATGGCGCTGTGATGAACGAAGACGTCCTTCGAGCCGTCGTCGGGCGTAATGAACCCGTAGCCCTTGTCGTCGCTGAACCACTTAACAGTTCCAGTGGGCATGCATTGCCTCCACATCGTGTGCTGCGAACGCGGAGGCTTTGTGAAGCAACGACGCGAGCGCTAGGCACAAACTTTGCCGGTTGAACCGGCCCTAACACGGAGGACCGTAGCAGGATCGCCCCCCGGCGCGCCGGGGATTTGCCGCTCGGATCGTCTACTAGGCGTGTTTGAGAATTCATCGGAAGGGTCGATACTGACTTCAGATGATCGTCCAGGCTAAGGCTGGCGTGCGCGTCGCGCTGCGCTTCTCGGTGGCCGCATGCGCGGTTGCCTGCACGCTGGCGCCCGCCTCGGCGCTGGCCGCGCTCGTGCCGAAAAGGGCCGACGAAGGTCTGTCGCCTCAGCTGACCCAGCTGGCGAAGCCGGCGGTGCGGTCGCAGTCTGCGGCCAAGCAGGCGGCGCTCCTCGGCGTCGCCGAGGAAGGCCCCGGGAGCCTGGTGCGCCTCGGGAACCGCGTCCTGGTCAGCGTTCGCTTCGAGCAGGGCGCGATCGCCAGCCGGGACGAGATCCGGGAGCTCGGAGGGCGGGTCCTCGGAGCCGACCGCCGCGAACAGACGGCGACCGTGTCCGTGGCGCCAGCCGACCTGCGGGCTCTCGCGGCGGTGCCGACCGTCGGCGCGGTGACGCCGGTGCGAACGCCGGTGCTCTACGCGGTCAACTGCGAAGGGGGGTCGGTGATCTCCGAGGGCGTCGAACAGCTGAAAGTGAAAAGCGCCCGCGAAGAATTCGGGGTCCAGGGGGAAGGCGTCACCGTCGGCGTCCTCTCGGACTCCTTCGACCAGGCGACCCAGGCCGCCGACGGCAGCGGGAAAATCGCGACCAAAGCGAGCGATGACCTCGAAACCGGCGACCTCCCAGGCGCCGCCGAATGCGCCGGCGAGACCCCGGTCGACGTGCTCAGCGATTTCAACTCGACCGACGCGACCGACGAGGGGCGGGCGATGGCGCAGATCGTCCACGACGTCGCGCCGAAAGCCAAACTCGCCTTCGCCACCGCCTTCCTCAGCGAAGAATCCTTCGCCCGCAACATCGAAGAGCTGGCGAAAGAAGGCTCCGACGTGATCGTCGACGATGTCGCCTACTTCGAAGAGCCCTTCTTCCAGGATGGCCCGGTCGCGGCCGCGATCGCGAAAGTCACGGGGGAAGGCGTGACCTATCTCTCCGCGGCCGGGAACGACAACCTCTTCGACTCCGAAGGCAACGAAATCGCCTCCTGGGAAGCGCAGAATTACCGTGACTCAGCCAGCTGCCCGAGCGCGATCCGCTCCGTGCCCGAACTGCAGGGGTTCGAGTGCCTCGACTTCGACCCGGGCGCCAGCACCGATCGCACCTTCGGAATCAAAGTGGAAGCCGGAGAGACGCTCACCGTTGACCTGCAATGGGCGGAATCGTGGAACGGCGTGGCGACCGACCTCGACGCCTTCCTGCTCAACTCGAACGGCGAACTGCTGGCCGGGGCGACCGATTTCAACCTGAATACGAAAAAGCCGGTCGAGATTCTGCAGTGGGTCAACAGGAGCACGTCGCAGAAAACGGTGCAGCTGGTGGTGAACCGGTATTCCGGCGGCAGCAGTCCGCGGCTCAAGTTCATCCTGCTGCAGAACGGCGGTGGGGTGACCGCGACCGAGTACCCGAAATCCGGCGGTGGCGACGTGGTGGGACCGGCGGTGTTCGGACACGCTGGCTCGGCCAAAGCGATCGCGCTGGGGGCGGTCCCCTTCAGCGACAGCTCGGCGCCGGAGCAATTCTCCTCGCGAGGGCCGCTCGCGCACTACTTCGGACCGGTCGAAGGCACCGCGCCGGCGGCGGAGCTCGCCTTCCCCGAACCGGTCTCCAAGCCCGACGTCGCCGCCACCGACTGCGGCGCGACGACCTTCTTCGCCCACCGCTTCAACGGCGTCACCTGGCGCTTCTGCGGCACCTCTGCGGCGGCGCCGCACGCGGCGGGCGTGGTCGCGCTGATGATGGAGCGGGAACCGCTGGCGAGCGGGGCTCAGATCCGGGAATCGCTGGTCGGCAGCGCGGCGCCGGTCGGCGCCTTCGGTCCCTGCGCGGTCGGCGGCGGCCTGATCGACGCGCTCGAAGCCCTGAAAGCCGTCAAAGGCGAAGCGGTCGTCGAACCCCCCGCCGCCTGCCTGCCACCCGATTCGTCCGGGTCCGTCTTCGTCGCACCCGGCTCGTGGGGCCTGGAATCCCCTCCGGTGAACCCACTCCCCGAAAAAGAACCGACCACGCCCCAGCCGCCGACGCCGCCACCGCCGGTGGCTCCCAGCACCACGATCAAGCGGCACCCACCGAAGATCGTGCGCACCACCCGGCCCAGCGCCCGGGTCAGCTTTCGCTTCGGCACCAACCAGGCGGACGCGACCTTCCTCTGCAAGCTCGACCGCAGCACCTTCCAGCCCTGCGGGGCTCGCATCACCCTGGTCCTCACCCCCGGCGCCCACAAGCTGAAGGTGAAGGCGCGCGGAGCGACCGGGCTGATGGACCCGAGCCCGGCGATCTTCAGCTTCCGGGTCGAGCTGCGGGACAGCTAGGGCGCTCCTAGGACTCGGTGCGGGCGTTCTGGCGCCGCATCACCCAGTGGCCGCCCGCGAGCAGGGCCAGCAGGGCGACGGCGCTGCCGAGGACGATCGGGTCGGTCAGCGAGAGCCCCTCCAACTGGGTGCCGAAGTAGACCGAGATCGCGGTGATCGGCAGGTACCCGACCGCGGTCGTCCAGACGAAGCGCCAGAGCGGCACGCGGGCGGCGCCGGCGGCGTAGGAGACGATGCTGAAGGGCAGGATCGGGATCAGCCGCAGGGAGATCAGCAGGGTCGCGCCGCCGCGCTCGATCATCGCCTCGATCCGCTCGAAGCGCTCCTCGCCCAGCCAGCGGTCGAGCAGCGGCCGCGCGACGGAGCTGCCGATCGCGTGACAGAGGAGCCCGGAGAGGATCCAGCCGATCATGGTCAGCGCCAGTGCGGGGCCGAAGCCGTAGGCGTAGCCGGCGGCGGCGTCGACGATCTCGGCCGGGTAGAAGACGACGGTGTGGATCAGCGCCAGGGCGAGGATCAGCAGCGGCCCGGCGGCGCCGAGGCTGTCGATCTCCTCGCGCACCTGCTCGTGGTCGCCCTGGATCGCGGCGCTGAAGGCGTCGCGCAGGTCCGGGATCGCGAGCACCAGCCCGGCCAGCAGCGCGATTCCGGCCAGGGTGACGCCGATCTCGGCCAGCGGCACGGCCGGCCGGGCGTGCTGCGGGCGCTCTCCGGCGCTCGTCTCCCCGGCGGCCACCGCAGCTCAGCCGCGCAGGCGCTCGGCCAGGCCGGAGTGGCGCCCGCCGCCGTCGTCGCGACCGACGGCGGCGGCCAGCACAGCGCGGTCGCCGACCAGGACGCAGCTGTTGCGGGCGCGGGTGATCGCGGTGTAGAGCAGCGGCCGGGTCAGCATCCGGGCGTGGGAGCGGTGGCAGACACCGACCACCACCGGCACTTCGCATCCCTGCGCCTTGTGGACCGAGATCGCGTAGGCGAGCTTCAGGGTCGCGGTCTCGCCATAGGGGATGACCAGGGTGCCGCCCTCGTCGGTGTCGACGACGATCGCCTCCTCGCCGGGGTCGTCGCGGCGGAGGAAGACGATCGAGCCGTTCATCAGCCCCAGCTCGTGCGAGTTGCGGGTCTGGATCAGCCGGTCGCCGATCCGGAAGCGGTCGTTCAGCGCCCGCTTGCCGTCCGGGTTGAGGCGGGCCTGGAGGCGCTCGTTGAGGGCGTCGATCCCGACCACCCCACGGTACATCGGCGCCAGCACCTGGACCTCGCGCACCGGGTCGACCCCGAAGCGCTCCGGCACCCGCTCGGCCACCACCTCGACCACCGTCTCCAGCGCCCGCTCGGGGTTGGCGCGGTCGATGAAGAAGAAGTCGTGGTCCTGGTCCTCGGCCGGCTCGAGGTGGGGGGAACGGCCCTGGTTGATCTCGTGGGCGGCGGTGGTGATCATCGAGCGCGCCGCCTGGCGGAAGATCTGGGTCAGCCGCACCACCGGTGCCGCGCCGGAGGCGATCAGGTCCTCGAACGGTTTGCCCGCCCCGATCGGCGGCAGCTGGTCGGCGTCGCCGACGAAGACGACGTGGGTCGACTCGGCGATCCCGGCGAGCAGGACCTCGGCCAGGCGCAGGTTCAGCATCGAGGACTCGTCGACGATCACCAGGTCGACCGGCAGCGGGTGGCCCGGCCGGAAGGCCGGTTCGCGCCCCGGCATCCACTCCAGCAGGCGGTGAATCGTCGCCGCCGAGTGGCCGGTCGCCTCCTCCATCCGCCGCGCCGCGCGGCCGGTGGGAGCGCAGAGGGCGATCGTCGCGTTGGCGGCTTCGGCCTCGGCCACGATTTGCCTGGTGCAGACGGTCTTGCCGACGCCGGGGCCGCCGGTGAGGACGGAGACGCGCGAGGCGAAGGCGCCGCGCACCGCCGCCCACTGCTCCTCGGTCAACCCGTCGCCGGGGTTCTCGCCGGGGTCGTGGTCCAGGTGCGGCTGCGAGGCGACCCGCTCGCGCAGGGTCGCCGCCACGGCCAGCTCGCTGGCGTGGGTGAGCTCGCGGTAGACCCGGCCCTCGTCGACCAGCAGGCCGCGCGCCTCGACCAGCACGTCGGGGTCGGGAGGGAGGCCGATCAGCTTCGCGGTGCGCCGGGTCAGCTCCTCCAGCGGCAGGAAGCTGTTGCCCTGCTGCTCGGCCTCGGCGAGGGCGAAGACGGCCGCGGCCTGGGCCCGCCGCGCCGACTCCGGCGGCACGTCGGCGGCGAGGGCGATGCGGTCGGCGCGGGCGAAGCCGACGCCCTCGACCTCGGTCAGCCGGTAGGGATCCTCGTGCAGGATCGTCATCGAGCGCTCGCCGTAGCGGGCGTGGATCGGCGCCGCCAGGTGGGCCAGCCCGTGCGGCGCCAGCTGCACGTGGAGGTCGCGGACGGCGCGGCTGGCGTGCCACGATTCGGTCGCCGCCGCGGCCTGGTCGGCGCTGACCCCGCGCAGGGAGGAGAAGACCGCCTGCGGGTTGGCGGCGATCTCGGCCAGCACCCCCTCGCCGTGCTCGTCGACGAGGCGTTCGGCCCGGGCCGGGCCGATGTGGCGCAGGGTGGTCAGGTAGGCGACCTGGCCCTCGCGGTCGGTGGGGTCGAGCGGCAGTGCTCCCTGGGCCCGCAGCTGGCGGCCGTAGCGGGCGTGGGTCTGCCACTCGCCGCTGACTTCGGCCCGGTCGCCGGGCCCGAGGTGGGCGACGGGTCCGACCAGGGCGAAGCCCTCGCCCGAGCCCGCCTCCTGCACCTCCAGCACCGCGTAGCCGTCGTCCTCGGCGCGGAAGATCACGCCGAGCACCTCGACCGTGCCGGTGTAGGCGGCGGCGTCGGCGTCGAAGAGGGTGGCGGTGCCGGTCACCCCTCCAAAGCTAGCCGCCGCCGAGGCGGCGGGCCCCCGGCCGCCGCGCATCTTCCGCTTGATGGATCCTCTGCGGTGTGAGCGCGAGTTCCGATCGGCCCGGGCCGGACGCCGGCCTCTGCGACCGCTGTCGCCACCAGCGCCTGGTCCCGAACACCCGCGGCTCGGTCTTCTCCCTCTGCGAGCGCTCGCGCACCGACCCGGCCTATCCGCGCTACCCGCGGCTGCCGGTGCTCAGCTGCCCGGGATTCGAGCCGGCTCCGCCGACTCGTCCTTCCGCGCCGCCCCGATAGCGGCGCCGAGCAGGCCGAAGCCGAAGATGACCGCGGCGAGGCCGACCAGCAGCCCGAAAAGCGGAACCAGGGCGGCGACGCGGAGCATCGCCAGGCCGGCGAGGAAGGCGAGCATGCGGTGGCGCGGCGGCTTCACGAAGCGGCGGCCGAGGACCCAGGCGGAGACGACGTAGGCGACGGCGCCGAGCGGCAGGATCGCGAGGCCGATGCCGATTGCCAGCGGCAGCGCCAGCAGCGTGATCGCGGCGAGGAAGGCGGCGATCGGGAGCACGATCAGGATCGTGATCCCGATCGCGATCAGCGGCCCGATCCGTTCGCGGCTGCGCTCCTGCAGGGCGTCGGCGGCGCGCGGCGCGACCAGCAGCAGGAGCAGGCCGAGCAGCAGGCTGGAGATGGTGATCGCGAGCCAGACCAGGAGCCCGCCGAGCAGCGGCAGCGAGCCGACGTCGGGCCAGCCCTCCTTCTGGACGTCGCCGCGGACGCGGGCATCGCCGGAGACCTCGGGGCGCTGGTCGCCGTAGCTGACGTCGCCGTCGACCTCGGCCGAGGGCAGCAGCGTCGCCAGGCCGCTGGCGGCGAAGACGTCGCCGTCGACCGTCCCGGAGATGAGAACGTCGCCGCTGAAGACGACCACGTCGCCGTCGACCCGGCCGCGGATGACCGCGTCGCCGCTGCCGATGAAGACCCCTTGGACCGTCTCGCCGCGATCCACGGTGACGTCGCCGGAGATGACGACGATCGGGTCGTCCGAGCCGCTGGTGGCGCCAGCCGACGCGGGCGCTGGCGCCATCAGCAGCGCCAGCGCCAAAAGCGCCGCTAGGGACGAGAGGCGTCGAAGCACGCGCTCAGACTAACTCCCTACATGGCCGCCATCGGGTCGGGCTGGCCGAGGTTGGTGTGGTCGGGTGCCGCGTATGCGGCCCCGGGGACGCCGCCGAGGACCGCGATGCGGATGCCGTCTGGGCCCGGCAGAACCCTGCGCTTGGCCGCCGGGCCGACCCGGGCGACGTTGTTGTCGTCGAGCGGGAAGCGCTCGCCGTCGATCTCGATCTCACCGCCGCCGCGCATCACCACGTAGACCTCCTCCTGGCCGTCCGCCGCGTGGTCGTGCTCCGGGTAGTGCTCGGAGTTCGGAGGCAGGTCGGTGATCTGCATGCCGAACGACTCGACCCCCAGCTCCGCTCGGGCACGTTTCATCGCCCCACGGAACATCGCCTCCATCCCGTCCACTTCCTTCACGGTGTAAGCGCTCATCGTCTCTCCTAAATGTCGTGTCTGTCCCGGCCCGCGGCTCCTTTTCGGCCTGCGGCGCACAAAAGGAACCGCGCGCGGCTGTTGCGGCGGCATCGTAGTCGATTTGCACGAACGTTCGTTCTTTTCGGTACCCTGGGGAGGTGACCGCAGTCACCCAGGAGGCGAGCAAGGGCGCCCGCACGCGCGCCGCGATCCTCGACCGCGCCGTCGACCTGGCCTCGGCGGAGGGGCTGGAGGGGCTGACGATCGGTCGCCTCGCGGCCGAGCTGCGGATGAGCAAGAGCGGCCTCTTCGCCCACTTCGGCTCCAAGCAGGAGCTGCAGCTGGCGACGATCGAGGCGGCGCGGGAGCGGTTCCGCGTCGCGGTGCTCGAGCCGGCGCAGAGCGCCCCCGAAGGGGCGCAACGGCTGCGGGCGATGGCCGAGGGCTACCTCGACCAGCTCGACCTCTACGCCGGCGGCTGCTTCTGGGGCGCCACCTCGGCCGAGTACGACGACCGCCCCGGCCCAGTCCGCGACGCGATCGCCGCCACCCTCGACGCCTGGATGGCCGCCCTCGTCAGCAACGCCGCCGTCGCCGGCGTCGAGGACCCCGAGCGGTACGGCTTCGAGCTCTACGCGGTGATCATGGGCGCCAACGCCCGCTACCGCCTCAGCGGCGACCGCCGCGTCTTCGACCACGCCCGCGCCGCCTTCGAGCGCCTCGCCGCCGAACTGCCGGCATGAGCGCCGCGGCCGACTTCGCCGCTCGCTTCGCTGCGTACTGGCGCGCTCCTTCGGTCGCGGGCCTCGACGCCCTGTTGGCGCCCGAGGTGCGCCTGGTCGCGCCGATGACCCCGGCCACCAATTCGCTCGACCAGGGCAAGCGCGCCTTCGCGACGATCCTCGACCTGGTTCCCGACCTGACCGGCGAAGTCCACGCCTGGGGAGCGACCGAGGATGGGCTGCTGGTCGAGTTCACCCTCTCCGGCAGCGTCGCCGGCGTCCCGATCTCCTGGCCGGCGGTGGACCGCATCGTGCTCGGCCCAGACGGCCTCGCCACCGAGCGCGTCTCTTACTTCGACACCGCGCCGCTGGCGCTGAGCGTCGCCCGCCACCCCCGGACCTGGCCCGCCTTCCTCCGCAGTCGCCTGCGCCGCTGATGGACGAGGCGAGGATCGAGGTGCGGCTGCGGCCGCGCGGCCACCGCGATGAGCTGATCGGGGTCAGCGACGGCGTGTTGCAGGCGCGGGTCTCGGCGCCGCCGGTGGACGGGAGGGCGAACGCGGCCCTCTGCAAGCTGATCGCCAAGGCGGCGGGGGTCGCCCCCTCGCGGGTCAGCGTCGTCCGCGGTGAGAAGGCGCGGACGAAGCTCGTCCGCGTCGAGGGCCTCGACGAGGCGGCGCTCCTCGAGGCGCTCCTCGAGGCCGCCGGGCACTGACCCTGACCGGGCGGGCGCGAGCGCCCGCCTACACTCGTCTCGTGGACCGCGCCCTGCTCGCAGCGACCCTCGCCGACGCCGGCGAGCCCTCCTACCGCGCCGCCCAGGTCTGGGAGTGGGTCGCGCGCGGGGCCTCCTCCTACGAGGAGATGACGAACCTGCCGGGGATCCTGCGCGACCGGCTCAACGCCGCGGTGCCGCTCTCGACCCTGCGGGTCGAGGCCGAGGCGCGCTCGGACGACGGCACCGTGAAGACGCTCTTCCACACCGCCGACGGGCGCGCGATCGAGGCGGTGCTGATGCGCTACCGCGATGGCCGCCGCTCGGTCTGCGTCTCTTCCCAGTCGGGCTGCCCGCTGACCTGCACCTTCTGCGCCACGGGGCGGATGAAGTTCGCCCGCAACCTGACGGCCGACGAGATCCTCGACCAGGCGCTGCACTTCCGCCGCATCGAGCAGATCGACCACGTCGTCTTCATGGGGATGGGGGAGCCGACGATGAACGTCGACGCCGTGCTCGAGGCCTGCCAGCGGCTGCCCGAGCTCGGTGTCACCCACCGCCGCACGGCGATCTCCACGGTCGGCTGGGTGCCGGGGATCGACCGCCTCGCCGAGTGCGAGATGCCGGTCAGCCTCGCCCTCTCCCTGCACGCGCCCAACGACGGCCTGCGCTCGCAGCTGATGCCGGTCAACGATCGCTACCCGCTGGCCGAGGTGCTGGCCGCCTGCGACCGCTACCGGGCCAAGCGCCGGCGCAAGGTCTTCGTCGAGTACGTGATGCTCGACGGGGTCAACGACCTGCCCGAGCACGCCCGCCAGCTCGCCGCCCTGCTCGATCCCCGCGTCTACAAGGTCAACCTGATCCCCTACAACCCGACCGGCGCCTACGACGGTTCCTCGCCGGAGCGGATCGAGCGCTTCCGGGCGATCCTCTCCGAGCATCGCCTCACCGCCACCGTCCGCCTCACCCGCGGCCGCGACATCGACGCCGCCTGCGGCCAGCTCGCCGCCTCCTCCGCCTAAACTGGCTGGACGGCCAGTATCCTCCGGACGATGGCCACGGTCGATACCGCAGCGCCGGCAGCGCGGCCGCCGCAGATGTCGGACAACCCGGCGCGGCGGGTGGTCGACGACATCGCCGCCGAGTGGCGCGGCCGCGGGCGCTTCCCCCCGGGCCCCGGCAGCTTCAGTCTCGCCCGCACCCACCAGGTCGCCCACGATCCGCTGCCGCTGCTGCTCGGCGCCTACGAAGAGTTCGGGCCGATCTTCAGCATGCGCCTGCTGCACTCGCGGGTCGTCTTCATGCTCGGGCCGGAGGCGAACCACTTCGTCACCGTCGCCCACCCGGAGAACTTCCACTGGCGCGAGTCCAGCTTCGGCGACCTGATCCCGCTGCTCGGCGACGGCCTGCTGACGATCGACGACGACTACCACGACCGCGCCCGGGCGATCATGATGCCCGCCTTCCACCGCGAACAGGTCACCAGCGCCCTCGCCCCGATGGAGACCGAGACCGCGGCCTCGATCGCCGCCCTGCCCCGGGACGGCGTCGCCGACGTCTACGCCTGGATGCGGAACCTGGCGATGCGGATCGCGATGCGGGCGCTGCTCGGGCTCGACCCCGACGAGTCCGGCAGGGGCGCCGCCGCGGCCCACCACTTCGAGCGCGCGCTCGGCTTCTACGGGATCGACTACCAGTGGCGGCTGTTGCGGGGACCCCGTTCGCCCTGGAGCAAGATGCAGGCCTCGCGGCAGGTGCTCGACGAGATCGTCTTCGGTGAGATCGCCCGCCACCGCGCCGATCCCGACCCCCAGCGGCGCGACATCCTCAGCCTGCTGGTCGGCGTCCGCGGCGAGGGCGGGGAGGCATTCAGCGACCGCGAGATCCGCGACCAGGTGATGACGCTGATGTTCGCCGGCCACGACACCTCGACCTCGACCCTGACCTTCATGATGCACGAGCTCGCCCGCCACCCCGACGTCATCGCCCGCCTCTGCGAGGAGCAGGACCGGGTGCTCGGCGGCGCCACCCCGACGATCGACCAGCTGGAGCGGGAGATGCCCTACCTGGAGATGGTCCTCGACGAGGTCCTGCGGCTCTACCCGCCGGCCTGGATCGGCCCCCGCCGGGCCGTCCGCGAATTCGAGTTCGGCGGCTACACGGTCCCGCGCGGCGCCTACGTCAACTACTGCTCCTGGGCCAGCCACCGCCTGCCCGAGGTCTTCCCGGACCCGGAGGCCTTCATCCCCGAGCGCTTCACCCGCGAGCGCAAAACGGCGCTCCCGCGCGGCGCCTACGTGCCCTTTGGCGGCGGCTCGCGGATCTGCATCGGCAAGCGCTTCGGCCAGACCGAGGTGAAGCTGGTGGCGACGATGCTGCTGCAGCGACTGCGCCTCGACGCCCTCCCCGGCCGCACGATGACCGTGCGCCAGATGCCGACGCTCTCGCCCAAGGGCGGGCTGCGGATGCGCGTGGCCGAGCGCCAGTCCCAGCTTTAAGATCAGGGTCTGTTGGCGGGGGCCCTCAGAATCCAGCTGGTTCGCGTCGTCGTCTTCGCGGCGCTGCTCGCGGCGGCGTCGACCGCGACTCTGTGCGCTCGGGCCGAGGCCGCGGTCTACTGGGGCGGCCTCGACTACTTCGGGCGGGCGAACCTCGACGGCTCCGAATCGTTCTGGCCGCTGCCGCACGGGTGGTTCCCGGCGCTCCAGGGCAGCGCCTACGGGCTGGCAGTCGACGATCAGTACCTCTACTGGGCGGATCCGATCTTCGGCGCGGTCGGCCGCGCCCTGCTCTCTGGCGAAGTCGCCAACCCGGCGTTCGTGCCGGACCTCGGGCAGCCCAGCGGCATCGCCCTGCACGCCGGCCGTCTCTACTGGACCGACTTCGAAGCCGAAGCGATCGGCCGCGTCAACGTCGACGGCAGCGGCGCGGAGCCACTCTTCATCACCGGGGGTTTCAGGCCCTGCGGGATCGCGACCGACGGGACCTACCTGTACTGGGCCAACCAGGAAGCCGGCGCGATCGGCCGCGCCAGGCTCGACGGCAGCGAGGTCGAGCAGGACTTCATCGAGGGCCTGGCCATGCCCTGCGGGGTGGACGTTGGGTCCGGCTTCCTCTTCTGGGGCGACCAGGAAGCCGGCGCGATCGGCCGCGCCAGGCTCGACGGCAGCGAGGTGAACCCCAAATTCATCCCGGCCGCGGGCGAACCGTGGGACGTCGCCGTCAACGCCTCCCACGTCTACTGGGCGGATCGGCTCGGGCTGGCGCCGCAGTTCAGAGGCGGCCTGGGACGGGCGAGGCTCGACGGAACCGAAGTGATCAACGAGCTGATCCCGGGGGTGAGCCACCTCACCGGCGTCGCGCTCGACGCCCGGGTTTTCGCCGCCGACCGCAGCCTAAAACCCTCTGACTACCTGCGCTTCGGCAAGGTGACCCACGACCGCAAGCGGGGATCGATCAGCCTCGCCGTCTACGTGCCGGCGCGGGGCGAGTTCAAGGTCATGGCGCCGTCGATCGGGTGGAGGATCGAGAAGGGGAATCCGCCGCCCTGGGTGCTCGGGACCTTCCGCTGGCGGCTCGAGCTCTGGCCGGGCAAGGGCCGCGCCGGCAAGCGGATCCGCCGCCAGCTGAGTCGCACCGGTCGCGCCCCGATCGAACTGAAGATGACCTACCAGCAGGAAGGCAGGCTGCCGCTGGAAACGTCGAAACGGCTCGCCTTCCAGAAGAAGATCACCCGGGGGAGGTCCCGGTAGGGCGAAACCCCTACCCGGATCGCTCGGCCTCGAGCAGCTCGCCGAGGCGCCCGCCCGCCGTGCGCAGCAGCTCCGGCGTCAGCGTGAACGGCAGTCGCAGAAAGCGGTCGAGCGTGCCGCCGTCGGGCGAGCAGCGCCCGCTCGGCAGCAGCCGCAGGCCGTACTGCGGCGCGCGCCGGACGAGCGCAGAACAGGTCATGCCGCCAGGCAGCTCGGTCCAGGTCGTGAGGCCACCGGCCGGCTCCTGCGTCAGGCGCAGCGCGGGCAACCCGTCGAGCAGCTCGTGCAGGACCGCCAGCTGCGCTTCGAGCTGAGCGCGGCGCGCCTCGATCAGGCCGTCGAGCTCGTCGAACAGCTCCAGCGCGGTCAGCTGCTGCAGGACCGGTGGCGTCAGGTAGTAGCTCTCGGGTGTCGCCGCCAGCTCCTCGATCCGCGCCGTCGGGCCGCGCAGCCAGCCGACGCCGAGGCCGGCCCAGACGGACTTCGCCAGCGAGCCGAGGTGCAGGGTCCGCGACCCCGCCGGCATGATCGGCACCGGGCCCGCATCGGGCCCGCGCAGGTCGAGGTCGCGCATCGTCTCGTCGATCACCAGCAGCGTGCCGGCGCGGGCGCACGCACGCGCGATCGCCTCGCGCTCATGCGCGGTGGCGAGCGCACCGGTCGGGTTGTGGAAGTCGAGCACGAGGTACGCCGCCGCGGGGCGTACCTGACGCACGAGCTCGGCGAATAGCTCGGGGTCCCAGCCGTTCGCCATCGGCCAGCCGATCAGGCGCAGGCGCGCGGCGCGCATCAGCGCGAGCGCGCCGGGCCACGTCGGCGACTCGACGAGGGCGCGCGCCGCGGGCGCTACCAAGTGCCGCACGACGAGCATCAGCGCCGCGCCGGCTCCGGTCGTAACGAGCACCTGCTCGGGCACGGTCGGCAGGCCCGCGCGCGTGTAACGCTCCGCGATCGCGCTGCGCAGCTCCGGCAGCCGCACCGGGGCCGGATTCTGCGCGTGAGGGCCGAGCCGCTGGGTGGCGCGCTCGAGCGCCGCGAGATAGGCCGGCAGCGGCGCCATCGGAGCGGCGCGATCGAAGTCGATCACGCCGCTCTCCTGCTCGGAGGCGCCGCCGTCGATCTGCGCGTCGAGTCCTGCCGGTAGGCAGGCGCGGCTGCCGGCTCCACGCACCGTCTCGATCCAGCCGTCGGCGCGCAGCGTCGCATACGCGCTGCTGACGGTCACGCGGCTGAGCCCAAGTTCGGCGGCGAGCGCGCGCTCGGACGGCAGCCGCATCCCGCGCGCGATCCGCCCGTCGAGGATCGCGGCCTCGATCGCACGCTCGAGCGAGCCCGACAGCGTCGGCTCGCCGCCGCGCCAGGCGGGGATCGCTCGTACCAGCGCGTCGGCCCGCATAGGTCCACTTATATCGAATTGGTCTGGTTTACGGCCCCTAAGGTGGCCGAGATGCGCGTCATCACCGCCGACACCCTCCGCGCCACCGTGAAACCGCTCGACATGGTCGACGCCACGGTCGACGCGTTCGTCGCTGTGAGCGAGGGGCGGATGCGCACCACTGCCAACGTGCTCGACCTCGACGACGGTGACGTCCACGTCAAGTCCGCCAGTGAGGTCGGGGGCCCGATCTACTCCGTCAAGCTGGCGTCGCTGATCCCGTCCAACCGCCAGCGCGGCCTGCCCCCCGGCGGCGGCGCGATCGTCGTCTGCTCGGCGGTCACCGGAAAGCCGCTCGCCCTACTCGTCGACGATCACTATCTGACCGACGCTCGCACCGCCGTCGCCGGCGCGCTGGCCTGCGACATGTTTGCTCGTCCTGGCGCCAGCTCGGTAGCGGTGCTCGGCAGCGGCGAGCAGGCGCGACTGCAGGTGCTGACCCTTGCCGGCATGCGTGCGCTCGACCGCGTCGTCGTCTGGGCGCGTCGCGCCGAAGCCGCCGAGGCGACCGCCGCGGCGCTGCGCGAGGACCTGCGCGACGACTGCGAGGTAGCCGTCGCCGCCAGTGTTCGCGAGGCGGTCGAGGCGACCGACATCCTGATCACCGCGACCGCCAGCCAGGAGCCTCTGGTCGAGGCCGAGTGGCTGCACCCGGGCCATCACATCTCCGCCATCGGCGCTGACGACGACCGCAAGCACGAGCTCTCGACCACCTGCTTCGCCCGGGCTGACCGGATCGTGGTCGACCTGCGTGCGCAGACGCTCCCCAAGGCCGAGCTGGCGCTGGCGATCGAGAAGGGCGCCGTCGAGCCCGACCAGATCGTCGAGATGGGCGAGGTGATCGCCGAGCGCGCGACCGGCCGCGGCAGCGAGGACGAGATCACGATCGCGAAGCTGAGCGGCCTGGCGGCGCAAGACCTGGCCGTCGCGAAGGTCGTCTCGCAGCGCCTGGAGCTGTTCACGTGAAACTCGACCTGCACCTCTGCGACGTCTTCGCCGACCAGGCGCTCAGCGGCAACTCCCTGCCGGTCGTGATCCACGACGAGCCGCTCGACGACGATTTCATGCTGCGCCTGACGCAGGAGCTGCGCCAGTTCGAGACGACGTTCCTGCAGGCGACCGACGAGCCCGACCTGTTCGAGACGCACATCTACGACCTCGACCGCGAGCTCGACTTCGCCGGCCACCCGCTGCTCGGCGCGGCCGCGATCCTCCACGACCTTCACGGCAACGGCGACCACGAGCGCCATTGGCGCCTGCGCGTTCTCGGTCGCGAGGTGCCGGTGTCGACGACCCCTTCGGCGCGACCCGGCTGCTTCGAGGCGAGCATGGACCAGGGCGAGCCGCAGTACCTCGGCGTTGCCGACGAGGAGCAGGCGCGCCGCGCCGCCGCCGCCTTCTCCCTGAGCGTCGAGGACCTCGCCCCGGGCCTCCCGCTCGAGGTGCTCTCAACCGGCCTGCGCTACCTCGTCGTCCCTGTCACGTCCGGGCTCGAGCGCGCGCGCATCGTGCACCCCGACCTCGAGCAGCTGCTCGCCGAGCTGGGTGCCGAGTTCGCGTACCTGCTCGACGTCGAGCAGCGCGCCGGCCGCCACTGGCAGAACGACGGCTCGGTCGAGGACGTCGCGACCGGCAGCGCTGCCGGGGTCGTCGGCGCATATCTGCTGCGCAATGGCCGTGCGGCCGCGGGGGAGCGGATCGCGCTGCGCCAGGGGCACTTCCTGGGACGGCCGAGCTTGCTGAACGTCGTGCCCGGTGAGCGCATCGAGGTGTCCGGCCCCGTGACCCTCCTGGGTCACGGGGTGCTGCGTGCCGAGATCGCCCGGCGACCTACTTGATGAACAGCATCTCCTCGTACTTGGGCAGCGGCCAGAGGTCGTCGGCGACGACCTTCTCCAGCTTGTCGGCCGCCTCCCGCACCTTTGCCATCGCCGCCAGCTGGTTGTCGCGGGCGTAGACCGCGAGGTCCAGGCCCTCGAGGCCGCCGGGGTAGGCGTTGGCCGTCTTCAGCTCGCCGAGCGCGGCGATCAGCTCGTCGACGATCTCCCGCACCTCGCCCTCGAGACTGGAGACGCCGGCGTCGGCGATCAGCGCCAGGTGGCGCAGCCCCGCCGGCAGCAGCATCGTCTGCGCGATCGTGAACGACTCCTCGGCCTCGATGTTGGCCCGGATCGAGTACTGCTCGACCCAGACCTCGTAGCGGGACTCGAGCTCGCGCTTGGAGAGCACGCTGTACTTCTCGAAGGCCGAGACGGTGTCGTCCGCCAGCACTTCGGGCAGCGCGTCAGGCGTCGTTTTCAGGTTCTTCAGCCCGCGCTGCTCGGCCTCGGCGTGCCACTCGTCGGAGTAGTTGTCGCCGCTGAAGCAGACCCGTTTGTTGGCCAGGTAGGAGTCTTTGACGATCTCCATAACGGCCTCGGGCATGCCGGTCCCGGCGCCGATCTTCTCCTCCAGCTGACCGGCGAGCTCGTCGATCGCCTCGGCGGCGATCGTGTTGAGCACGGTGTTGGGGAAGGCCAGCGACATGCTCGACCCCAGCGCCCGGAACTCGAATTTGTTGCCGGTGAAGGCGAACGGCGAGGTCCGGTTGCGGTCGCCCCCGTCCATCGGCAGCGGCGGCAGCACCGTCGTCCCCAGGTCGAGGAAGGAGGCCGGCGTGTTCGGGTCCCCCTGGCCGCTGGAGATCGCCTCGAACACCTTTTCCAGCTCGGCGCCGAGGAAGACCGAGATGATCGCCGGCGGCGCCTCGTTGGCCCCAAGCCGGTGGTCCTGGCCGATGTTGGCGACCGAGGCGCGCAGCAGGCCCTGGTGCTTGTTCACAGCCTGGATCACCGCCGTGCAGAAGAACAGGAAGTGGATGTTGTCCGCCGGCGTGTCGCCCGGGTTGAGCAGGTTGTCGCCGGTGTCGGTACCCATCGACCAGTTGTTGTGCTTGCCGGAGCCGTTGACGCCGGCGAACGGCTTCTCGTGCAGGAGGCAGACCAGCCCGTAGCGGCGGGCGACGTTCTCCAGTGTCTGCATCAGCAGCTGCTGGTGGTCGGAGCCGACGTTGGAGTTCTCGAAGATCGGCGCGATCTCGTACTGGGCCGGCGCGACCTCGTTGTGGCGGGTCTTGACCGGGATGCCGAGCTTCCGCATTTCCAGTTCCGACTCCATCATGAAGGCGAGCACCCGCTCCGGGATCGAGCCGAAGTAGTGATCGTCGAGCTCGTGCCCCTTCGGCGGCTTGGCGCCGAACAGGGTGCGGCCGGTGCTGATCAGGTCGGGCCGCTCGAAGAAGTACTGCTCGTCGATCAGGAAGTACTCCTGCTCGGGCCCGACCGTGGTGAAGACGCGCTGGCTCTGCTCGTCGCCGAGCAGCCGCAGCGCCCGGATCGCCGAGCGCGAGAGCGCGTCCATCGAGCGCAGCAGCGGGATCTTCGCGTCCAGCGCCTCGCCGGTCCAGGAGGCGAAGGCGGTCGGGATGCAGAGCAGCGTCCCGTTCGGGTTCTCGAGGATGAATGCCGGGCTGGTCGGGTCCCAGGCGGTGTAGCCGCGGGCCTCGAAAGTGGCGCGGACGCCGCCGGTCGGGAAGGAGGAGGCGTCGGGCTCGCCCTGGATCAGCTCCTTGCCGGAGAAGCCGGCGAGGACCTTCCCGTCGCCGGAGGGCTCGAAGAAGGAGTCGTGCTTCTCCGCGGTCGAGCCGGTCAGCGGCTGGAACATGTGGGTGTAGTGGGTGGCGCCGTTCTCCAGCGCCCACTCCTTCATCGCCTCGGCGACGGTGTCGGCAAGGCTCGGATCGAGCGACTCGCCGCCGGCCAGCGTCGCCTGCAGCTTCTCGAAGACGTCGCTCGGCAGCCGTTCGCGCTGCACCAGCGGCGAGAAGACGTTGGCGCCGAAGGCCTCGTTCTCGGGGAGGGTCAGGTCAAGTGCGCCGAGGGACTCCCCGTTGGAGCTCCACTGCGCGGCGGTCACGTTCTGCTGGCGGATACGAGTCATCGCTTGGCTTTATCCCTCGCTTGGCGTCGCGCCCAGTCGCCGGACGCGGTCGATTTCGGTCTCACTCCCTTATGAAGAGCCAAAAAAGCCTAATGGCCCTGACCGAATGATGGTTGTACGGCCGTACAGTCTTTGCCCAGGGCGGGTTATCCACGCGGCTTGTCCGCTCAGATCGGCGGCGGCGCGGCCGGTTATCCGCTCAGCTCGGTTTGCGGCGGAGCACGGTCAGCTCGCCGGCCGGCTCGAAGCCGAGGCGCGCGTACATCAGCTGCGGCCAGTCGGCGGCGTCGGCGGTGAGGAAGATCGTCTCGGCGCCGCCCGCCCGCGCCGCGGCCACGGCGGCCTCGACCACGGCCCGCGCCAGGCCGCGTTCGCGCGCTGCCGCCAGGGTGCCGACGTCCTCGACCTGGGCGATCTCACCGCGGGCGAAAAGGCGGCAGGCGGAGGCGGGGGACTTGGGTGGGGAGAGGAACCAGCGGTCGCCGCCGCCGGGTCCGTAGCGGCGGTCCAGCTCCAGCAGCTGCTCGGCGGTCTCCTCGGCGTCGGCCGTTGCGGGCGGGAACTCTCCGAGGATCAGCTCGCGGCGCAGGTCGGCGCAGGCGGCCAGAGGGCGCTCGATCACCGCGGGCGGCCTTTGCGCGCTCGCCGCGGCCGCGGCCGTCTCCGCCGCCAGGACCATGTAGAGCGTGCGCTCGACCGTCCACCCCGGCAGCGCCTCGATTTCCGCTGCTGCCCGCGCCCCGTCCCCCTCGCCATAGAAGGCGACGGTGCGGTGGCCGAAGCCGGCCAGCGCCTCGTCGGCGATCGCCCCGGCCTCCGCCGCCGTCACCCCCGGCCACTCGATCAGGACCCAGCTCGCGTCCCAGACCAGCGGCAGCGAGGGACTGAGGAAGGCGCGGCCCCACTCGTGCGTGGCCACCTCCTCGCTGACCAGCGCGTCGAGCTCGAGCTCGAAGTCCAGGACTCGGTCGCGCGCGCTCGGGTCGGGGTTCGGCATAGGTGCCGACGCTACCGGCAACCGGATAGCCTCCGCCCCCGGCGCCCCCCGCCGCACCACAAAGCCGAAAACCGCAGAGAGGAACCCAGCAATGTTCGTTTCCAAGGCCGCCGTCGTCGGCGGAGGCACGATGGGCGGTGAGATCGCCCAGGCGATCGCCGCCGCCGACATCCCCGTCGTCGTCAAAGACGTCGAGCAGAAGTTCGTCGACGCCGCGCTGGAGAAGGCGCGCGCGGTCACCGAGGGCCAGCTCGGCGGGCTGGTGAGGAAGGAGAAGCTGACCCAGGAGCAGGCCGACGCGCGCCTGGCCGAGGTGATGGGCCGGATCTCCGGCGCCACCACCTACGAGGAGTTCGGCGACGTCGACTTCGTGATCGAGGCGGTTCCGGAGCGGATGGAGATCAAGCAGGCGGTCTTCCGCGAGCTCGACGCGGCGACGCCGGGCCACGCGATCCTCGCCTCCAACACCTCCTCGCTCTCGATCACCGAGATCGCCGAGGCGACGCTGCGGGCGGACAAGGTGGTCGGCTTCCACTTCTTCTACCC
>Ga0157292_10000029_pt1 | contig 25845 bp, 29 predicted proteins | sample NitcycUS179409R1_FD_108401 | JGI IMG/M metagenome (GOLD analysis project Ga0157292, IMG submission 108401) | Soil microbial communities from Arlington Agricultural Research Station in Wisconsin, USA - Nitrogen cycling UWRJ-S179-409R-1 | ecosystem: Environmental > Terrestrial > Soil >... | reverse complement strand
CCGGCCTCGTAGGTGAAGTCTTCGGGGTTGTCGACACCGTTGCTTTCCGAGGTGTCGATCCCGAGGCCGCCGTTGTTGACGTCGGAGCCGTCGCCGTTGTTCCAGATCATCGTGTCGTCGCCGGCCTCGCCGGAGACGACCAGCTCGTTGCCTTTGCCGCCGACGAGGGTGTCGTTGCCGTCACCGCCACGCAGCTCGTCGACGTCGTCGCCGCCGTTGATGACGTCACTGTTGCCACCACCGGTGAGCAGATCGAGGCCGGCGTCACCGTTGATCGTCAGGGCGCCGTAGTCGGCCGCCGCCAACGCGCTCGCGTCGACGACGTCGTCTTCGGCACCGGCGTTGACGACGATTTCCGCCGCCGCGCCGGCGGCGAGGCCCGTCGCCACGCCGTTGAGCGCGATCTCGCGGACACCTTCGACTTCAACGACACTGAGGACGATTTGGTCGGCTGCATCGCTGGTCACGGTCAGGGTGTTGCCCTGAACGTCGGGCGTCGCCGTCGCGCTCGCCATCACGGGGAAGGCCAGCAGTGCAAGCGCCGCTGCGGCGACCAGCAGTGCCGCCAACTTGGAAGATCGGAACATCGAGGTGTACCTCCAGGGTCGTTGAGTCCCGCCAACGGCGGCGAGATGTTGGGTCTCGGCAGCAAAGACACACGAGGGCCGCTCTTCTTCCCGGACAAGACAAAAGTTTTTGGGCTCCCTTGAAGCGCGCGAAAAACCCCTGGTTTTACTATTGGCAAGGCCCAGTCCCCTTGGCAAGAAGCCCGAGGAGCGATCCAGCCGTCCAGATCACCTCCATCGACCCCGGCGCCGACGGCTTCCAGAGCCTGCGCCGGGAGCTCGGAGTCACCAGTTTGGGATCAACCTGATCGCCCTGCGACCACGCCAGCGGCTGCGCGTCCACCGGCACGAGCACCAGGAAGAGGTCTACCTGGTGCTCGAGGGCGAGCTGACGCTGCTCGTCGAGGGGGAGCCGCGGGTGCTTGGCGAGGGCCGCCCACCGCAGGAAGTGCCGCCGGACGACCTGCCGGAGGGCTAGGAGGGACTCAGGGAGTTGTTCAGGCGCTACTCCCCAGGCTGCTCCAGCACCGAGAGGATGTTGCCGGCGGGGTCGCGGAACCAGGCGACGCGGGGGCCGCCCTCGGTGACGATGCCGCGCTCGTCCTGGGAGAACTGGTCGTAGCGCTCGAAGCTGACGCCGCGCTCGGCCAGGCCGTCAACCGTTGCCTCGACGTCGCCGACCGGGAAGTTGAGCACGGTGTAGGTGGCTGGGACGTGGTCGTCTTTGCGGTAGACGAGCGTGTCGCGACCGCCGGCGAGCTTCAGGACCATCAGGCCGTTCTCCTCGTCGAGCACCTCCGTCCCCAGCCCCAGCGTTCCCTCGTAGAACTCACGCGCCCTGCCCAGGTCGTCCACCGCGAACCCGTTGTAGGCCTTGCTGTCGGCGAGCATCGTCGCCTCCTCTCGGTCGGTTTCGGAGCTACTACCCGGTATGACCGCGGCGAAGGCCGGAACTCATCGCGCTTCGAGCACGACCGCGAGTCCCTGCCCGACGCCGATGCAGAGGGTGGCGACGCCGTAGCGCCCGCCGCTCGCCCGCAGCTCGTGCGCGACCCGGCCCACCACCCGCCCCCCGGAGGCCCCGAGGGGATGGCCGAGCGCGATCGCGCCGCCGCGCACGTTGACCTTCTCCGGGTCGAGCTCCGGCCAGCCCTCGAGACAGGCCAGCGACTGCGAGGCGAAGGCCTCGTTCAGCTCCAGCACGTCGACCTCGCCCCACCCGATCCCAGCCTTGGCCAGCGCCTTGTTGACCGCCTCGACCGGGGCTATGCCGAAGACGTCGGGGTCGACCCCGTGGACGCCGCGGGAGACGACTCGGGCCAGCGGATCGGCGCCGATCCGTCCCCCAGCCGCCTCCGACCCCAGCAGCAGCATCGCCGCGCCATCGTTGAGCGGCGAGCTGTTGCCGGCGGTGACGCTGCCGTCCTCGACGAAGGCCGGCTTCAGCTTCGCCAGCTTCTCGAGCGAGGTGTCGGCGCGGATCCCCTCGTCACGCTCCAGGTCGATACCCGGGACCGGCACCACCTCGCCCATCGCCCCTTCGTCGTAGGCGCGGGCCGCCAGCGTGTGGCTGCGCAGCGCGAACTCGTCCTGCGCCTGGCGCGAGATCCCGTACATCCCGGCCAGCTTCTCGGCGCTCTCGCCGAGCGAGATCGTCCACTGCCCCGGCATCTCCGGGTTGACCATGCGCCACCCGAGCGTGGTCGAGTAGAGCGTCTCGTGCCCGGCGGGATAGCCGCGGCCGGGCTTCAGCAGCACCCACGGCGCCCGGCTCATCGACTCCACCCCGCCTGCCAGCACCAGCTCGGCGTCGCCGCACTCGATCGCCCGCGCCGCCTGGATCGAGGCCTCGAGGCTGGAGCCGCAGAGGCGGTTGACGGTCGCGCCCGGCACGCTGGTCGGCAGCCCGGCCAGCAGCACCGCCATCCGCGCGACGTCGCGGTTGTCCTCTCCGGCGCCGTTGGCATTGCCGAGGATGACGTCGTCGAGCTCGGCCGGGTCGAGCCCGGGCACGCGGTCGAGCAGCGCCCGCACCGAGTGGGCGGCAAGGTCGTCGGGACGGATGCCCGCGAGGGCGCCCCCGTAGCGGCCGAAGGGCGTGCGAACCGCCTCGTAGATGAACGCCGCGCGCTCGGGCATGGCGGGGATCTTCGCGGATCGGGGCCCCGCCGGCTACTCGTCGCCGAATGGGCGGCGCCGGGTGCGCTTGCGCTCCCCGGTGCGGCGCTTCTGCTCGAGGCGGCGCTTGCGCGAGGCCCTGGTCGGCCGCGTCGGCCGCCGCCGCCGCGGTACCCGCAGCGCCGCGGCGATCTTCGCCGCCAGCCGCTGCAGCGCCAGCTCGCGGTTGCGCGCCTGCCCGCGGGCGTCCTGCGCGACCGCGGTGACCACCGGCCCGACCCGCTGCAGGAGCCGGTCCCGCTGCCGCTCCTCCAGCGTCCGCGAAGCCTCGACGTCGAAGACGGCTTCGACCCGGGAAGCGGTGACGTTCGCGTGCTGGCCGCCGGGGCCGGAGGAGCGGCTGGTGCGCAGCTCGATCTCCGCCAGCGGCAGCGAGAGCCGCTCGTCGATCCGCAGCTCCTCGGCCACCGCTCAGCCCGCCAGCTCGGGGATGTGACGGCGCAGGTGCTCGTCGATCGTCCGCCGCACCCAGCGCTGGGTCTCGGCATCGGCCATCCGGTAGCGGCCGAGCAGCATCTTCTGGTCGTCCAGCGGCAGCCCGGCGATCTCCCAGCGCACCGCGAGCCGCTCGAACAACGCCTCCGAGCGCCGCCGCCAGGCGTCCTCCAGCGAGGCCGCGTGACTGGCCGGCGGCTCGCCGATCTTGGCCACGGTGGCGGCACTGAGGGACTGTCGCAGGGTGAGGACGTTGCCCTCGGGATCGGCGTAGTCGCGGGTGACCGGCTTCTCCCGCGGTCGTCGCTGCTTCTTGCGCTTGGCCATCGCAACCGAGGTTTTACCCCCTCTGGGGGGTACGGGTCGGGTGCGCGCTCCCGCCGGACTAGAGTCGCTTGCGTGGAGCCGCTCGATTTCATCGGCGCGCCGATCGACTCGGTCGGCCGCAACGGCGGCGCCGAGCTGAGCCCGTCCACCCTGCGCGCGCTGGGACTGCCGGCGGCGCTGGGCGGGGATGACGAGGGCGACCTCGCGCTGCGGATCCGCGGCGACGAGCGCGACCCGGAGACCGGGATCATCGCCAGCGCCGACGTGCTCGCCGCGACCACGGCGATCCGGGCGGCTGTCGCCGAGCAGATCGGCGCCGGCGCCCGCCCCTTCGTCGCCGGCGGCTGCTGCGCGGCGCTGCCCGGCGCCCTGGCGGGGGCGCGCGACGCCCTCGGCGACATCGGCCTCGTCCACCTCGACGGCCACCAGGATCTATACGACGGCCGGACCTCGACGACCGGCGAGGCCGCCGACATGCCGGTCTCGGTCGCGCTCGGCCTCGGCCCCGAAGCCTGGGTCGAGGCGGCGGGTGGCGCCTCCGTCGCCCCCGACCGGGCCGCCCTGGTCGGGTTCCGCGACCGCGAGGAAACGCTCGAAGACGGGATGCGCCAGCCGCAGCGGATTTCCCCACCGCCGCTGCTGCGCCCGGTCGAGGACCTGCGCGCCGCCGGCCCGGCCGCGGCGGCCGCCGAGGTCGAGGAGCACCTGGCCGCCGCCGGGCCCTTCTGGCTGCACTTCGACGTCGACGTCCTCGACCCCGGCGCCTTCCCCGCCACCGACTACCTGCTCCCGGGCGGCCTCAGCTGGGAGGAGCTGCGGGCGGCAATCGCCCCCCTGCTCGCCTCCCCCGCCCTCGCCGGCGCCTCGCTCGGCTGTTACAACCCGGAGAAGGACCCCGGCCTCGCCTGCGGCCGCCGCCTGGTAGAGGTTCTGGCTGCCGGCTAAGAACCAGGTTCTAAGCGAGAGCGTCGATCTTCGCCGCCAATTCGAAATCCGCCGCCGTCAGCCCACCTTCGGAGTGGGTGGAGAGCGTCACCGTCACCTTGTCCCAGGAGACCTCCAGGTCGGGGTGATGGTTCATCGCCTCCGCCGGCTCGACCAGACTGCGCACGAATTCGACCGAGCCGACGAAATCGCCACGCTCGAAGCGCTTCGAGATCGCCGATCCAGAGCGCTCCCAGCCGGGCGATTCAGACAGCTTCGTCTCCAAATCGGCCTCGCTCAGCAGTCCCATCGGCCCTATGCTGCCAGGCGGTGAAGGCAGGCGCAATGAACGATTCCAAACCGGTTCTCTGGCAGCTCTCGATCTCGCACTACAACGAGAAGGCTCGCTGGGCGCTCGATTACAAGGGCGTCGACCACGTGCGCCGCTCGCCGCTCCCCGGCGCCCACATGTCGGTCGCCCTCTGGCTCACCCGTGGCGCCAGCACCCTGGTGCCGATCCTGCAGATCGACGGCGAGACGATCAGCGACTCGACCGCGATCATCGCCGCGCTGGAGGCCCGCTACCCGGAGCCGCCCCTTTACCCGGCCGATCCCGAGCTGCGTCGTCGCGCGCTGGAGCTTGAGGACTACTTCGACGAGGAGCTCGGCCCCGCCGCCCGGCTGCTCGCCTTCCACGAGCTGATCAACGAGCCGGAGATATTCGCCCAGGTCGCCTCCGAAGCGGTCCCGGGCCCGTTCGGCAAGATGAAGAGCGTGACCGGGCTCTACGCCCGCACCTACACCAGCCTGCGCTGGAAGGCGAGCAGCGGCCAGGGGGCCGAGCAGGCGCGAGCCAAGATCCTCGCCGCGATGGACGTGGTCGACGCCGAGCTGGCGGCCGGGGACGGCGAGTTCCTCGTCGGCGACAGCTTCAGCGTCGCCGACCTCACCGCAGCCTCGCTCTTCTACCCGGTCGTCGGCCCCGACGAGGGCCCGCTGCCGCCGGGACAGCCGGTCCCGCCGGCCCTGGAGCGCTTCCGCGAGGAACTGAGCTCGCGGCCCGCCTTCGGCTGGGTCAAGGACACCTTCCGGCGCCACCGCCACCCGGCCCGCCCCGCCGCTTCCGCAATAAGCGGATAGAGCAATGCAATCCTCTGTCTTATAGACAATTAGTTGCGCCGAGTTCCGTATGCTGTCAATATGGAGCTCATGACCTACACCGACGAGAGCCTCGCGGAGCGCTTCGCCCACATCGACGAACGCTTCGAACACGTCGATCGCCGCTTCGACCAAACCGACCGGGCAATCGGGGAAGTCGACCGGAGGGTCACTGAGACGAAGGAAGACCTGATCCGTCAAATCAGCGAAACGAAGGAAGACTTAGTCCGTCAGGTCGGTGAGGTCGACGGCCGCGTACGCGAACTCACGCAGGCTGTGCGGGAGCTCCATTGGGTTATCGCCCGCGGCAACTTCGCCCTGGTCGTCTGCGTGGTCGGCGTGATCGGAACGCTCCTGGTCAAAGGCGGCTAGAAGCCGCCTCAGCCCCCGATCGGAACCCGGGGGTTCGCGCCCCAGAAGACCAGGGTCGCGAGCATGCCGATGATGTGGACGGCGATGATGTTGAAGACCATCGACTTCGCGGTCGCGGCACCGACGCCGACCGGGCCACCGGAGGCGGTATAGCCGTAGTAGCAGCCGGCGAGCACGATCACCGTCGCCATCGTCATCCCCTTGATCAGGCTGAAGACGAGGTCGGTTGGGTCCTGGAACATCCAGAAGATCAGCGAGTAGCCGCCGGAGGAGACGTCGCCGACCTGCTGCACCACGGTCACGTAGCTCGCCGCGTACATCACCCCGATCCCGACCAGGTAGATGAACGGCAGCGCGATCCAGGCCCCGAGCAGGCGCGAGGCGCAGAGGAAGGTGACCGGCGGCACCCCCATCACTTCCAGCGCGTCGATCTCCTCGGAGATCCGCATCGCCCCGATCTCGGCGACGATCCCGGTCCCGACCTTGGCCGAGAGCATGTAGCCGAAGGCGTAGGGCATCGCCTCGCGCAGGTCGCAGAAGGCGGCGAAGAGGCCGGCGTAGGCCGGCGCCCCCTGGGCGCGGAAGAAGTAGGCGCCCTGCAGGCCGCACTGGAGGCCGAGGATGAAGACGAAGCCCCAGATCACCAGGGCGGAGCCGAGGATGAGGATGCCGGACTGGCGCAGCGCCTCGCCGAAGAAGCGCAGGGCGCGGCCGCTGTAGACGAGGCCGGCGACGCGGAGGCCGAAGCGGCCGATCTCGCCGAAGGAGTCGAGCCATCCCCGCGGGACCTCGAGCCAGGCGTTCACGGCGCCGTCGCCCTCACCGGATCGTCTGCAGCTCGGGGTTGGTCGCGAGCAGGACCGCGGTGAAGACGTAGCTGAAAGCGAAGACCCCGAGCAGCGAGGTGACCACGGCCTGGTTGACGGCGCGCCCGACTCCGGCGGCGCCGCCCGAGGTGGTCATCCCCTTGTAACAGCAGACCACGGAGATGATCGCGCCGAACATCGTGCACATCACGATCGACCCCCAGATGTCGGTGATCGAGGCGTTGGAGAAGAGGGTGGCGAAGAAACCGCCGAGCGACTGGTTGTAGAGCAGCTCGGCGGCGATGCCGGCGGACAGCCCGAAGACGATCGCGAAGACGTCGAGCAGGGCGGTGATCGCCATCAGCGCCAGGAAGCGCGGCACCACCAGGTTCTTGACCGGGTCGACCCCGAGCACCTGCAGGGCGTCGAGCTCCTCGCGGATTTTGCGGGCGCCGAGGTCGGCGGTGATCGCGGTCCCGGCGGCGCCGGCGACGATCAGCGCCGTCACCAGCGGCCCGATCCAGCGGATCGCGGTCAGCACGAAGAAGCCGCCGAGGCGGTCGAGGGCACCGAAGATCTGCAGCGGGCCGGCCGCCTGCAGGCCGGGCGCGCCGAGGTTGAGCGCGAAGGTCGTGATCAGCAGCGGGAACCAGCAGAGCCGCAGCGCGAAGAGGAACTGGTCGACCAGCTCCTCGCCGTAGGGGTAGGGCGGCCGCAGCGCCGAGGCGATCGTCCGCGTGGTCAGGATCACCATGTTTCCGACCTGCGTGAACAGGCCGGTCGCGGAGCTGGCGCGGCTGGCTACGGCCGAGCGCGCCACCGGCCCATCGCCCTGCCGAGCGGACCCATCTCCTCGGCCTCGCGCCGAACTCTGCGCTCCGCCGCCTTCTGCGCCTCCGAGAGCTGGGCGATCAGCGTGTCGCGGGTGCGCTCCAGCTCCTGCACCCCGGCGACATGGGCGACGGCGCGGCGCGGCGCCGTCGGCAACTCCGCGCTGAGGTCGCGCGCGTAGGAGGCCAGCTCGGCCTCCAGCCGGGCGATCTGCCGGCGCAGCTCGCCGCGGATCTCGATCGTCTCGCTGTCCTCGCCGCCCGCCGCCTCGAACCCGTCGGCGTCCGCCTCGACGCCGGCACAGGCCATCGCCACGATCGCCAGCTCACGCGGCCCGGCCCCGGCCTCCCGAGCCCGGCGCAGCGCCTCGGCGACGATCTCCTCCAGCTCCGGGTACGGCGCCACCCCGGCGGCGACGAAAGTGCCCTGTCCCTGCCGGCTGACGACGAGGCCGTCCCGCTCCAGCCCCTCGTAGACGCCGCGCACGGTGTTGACGTTGACCCCGGCCCAGCCGGCGAGCCGGCGGAAGCTCGGCAAGCGCTCGCCGCTGGCCAGCTGGCCGGTCGAGATCAGCGCCCGCAGCCGCCAGGCCAGCTGCAGCCCAACCGGCACCTCGTCCCCAGGGTCGACCGCAAAGGGGTTCGCCGCTTGCTGTGCCATCGAAGAACACAGTAGCCGTGGCCACTGTTCCAGTCAATTGGCACAGTTAAGAACTACGGCGTCAGGACGATCTTCAGCGCTTCGCGGCGGTCGTAGATCTCGTAGGCCTCGGCGGCGTCGTCGAGCGACATGTGGGCGCTGACCAGAGGGCCCGGGTCGAGCTTGCCCGCCTCCATCAGCGCCGTCACCCGGTCGACGTGGGCGATCACGTTCGCCACCCCGAGCCGCAGGTCGAGGCCCTTCAGCCAGGCCAGCCCCAGCGGCACCTCGGCCTTGCCGGCGTAGGCGCCGATCCCGGAGACGACGCCGACGTCGCGGGCGAGGCTGATCGCCAGCGCCAGCGGCTCCGGGTTGCCGACCGCGTCGACGACGACGTCGACCCCGACGCCTTCGGTCGCCGCCCTCACCTCCCGCTTGGGGTCCCCCTCGGTCAGGTGGATCGGCGTGGCGCCGAACGAGGCCGCCATCCGCAGCCGCTCCTCGACGCTGTCGACCGCGAAGACCGCGGCGGCGCCCCCGGCGAGCGCGACCTGCACGGCGCAGAGGCCGACCGGCCCCAGCCCGAGCACGGCGACCGTGTCGCCGGAGCGCATCTCCGCCTTGGCGATCGAGTGGTAGGCGGTCCCCATCACGTCGCCGGCGAAGAGCGCCACCTCGGACGACATGCTGTCGGGCACCCGCCGCAGGGTCATGTTGGCGCGGGGGACGAGCAGCTGCTCGGCCTGGGCGCCCTGCAGGTCGCCGAGGTGGGAGCCGTGGCCGAAGGTGCGCCCGTTGCGGCAGCGGTGGTAGTCGCCGCGCAGGCAGGAGGAGCAGGTGCCGCAGGCGGTGAGGAAGGTGCCGAGGACGCGGTCGCCTACCGCGACCCGCTCGACGTCGGCGCCGGCGGCGATCACCGTGCCGACGAACTCGTGCCCGATCGTGAAGCCCTGCTCGACCGGGACCCGGCCGTGGTAGATGTGGAGGTCGGAGCCGCAGATGCCGCTGACGTCGACCCGCACCACGGCGTCGTCGGCGGCGACGACCTCGGGCTCGGGCTTCTCCTCGATCCGGACCTCGCCCGGGGCTTGAAAGGTGACGGCGCGCATCGGCAGGCGCAACCGTATCGCCGCCGAGCGCGGCCGGCGACGGAAGGGGCGGTTAAGAGCGGGCGTCGGCGGTCTGGAAGCGGGTCGTGTCGCCGTCGGGACTGGCCGTCTCGGCGATCCGCGACTCCAGCGCCAGCTCCTTCTCGAAGTCCGCCGCCTCGCCGTGCTGGAAGGAGACGTCCTTGCCCTCGAGCAGCTCGATGAAGGTCTCGACGAAGCGATCGTCGAGCTGTTTGCCGGCGACCCGGCGCAGCTCGACGATCGCGTCGTAGCTCGACATCGGCGTCCGGTAGGAGTCGCGGGCGGTCATCACGTCGTAGGTGTCGGCGACGGAGATGATCCGCGCCAGCTCCGGGATGTCGTCGCCAGCAAGCCCGCGCGGGTACCCCTTGCCGTCGATCCGCTCGTGGTGGGCGAGGATGATCTCGGCGACGGGGCCGTAGCCGTCGAGCGAGGAGACGACGCGGGCGCCCTGCTGCGGGTGGCGCTTGATCAGCATCCAGTCCTCGTCGGTGAGCGGCACGTTGGCCTTGAGGATGCGGTCGGGGAGGATGAACTTGCCGATGTCGTGCAGCAGCGCGGCGATGTGGACCAGCTCCTCCTCGCGGCGCGAGTAGCCGGCCCGCTGGGCGATCGCCCGCGAGTAGCGGGCGACGGCGGCGCTGTGCCGGGCGGTCATCTGGTCCCGCAGGTCGAGCGTGCGCAGCATCGCGCTCAACATCCCGACCTGGAAGCTGGCCAGCTGCTTGCTGCGCAGCTCCAGCTCCTCGGCCCGCTGCTGGGAGACCAGCAGGGCGCCGAGCAGGTACTGGAAGGTGACGAGGACGACGCCGAAGAGGGCGACTCCGGCGATGCCGACCTCGACGTAGAGGTAGGCGATGCCGCAGGCCATCAGCGCCGCCGCGAGCTCGGAGGGCAGCAGCGGGATCAGCGCCGTGCGCACCTTGACCCAGAAGGAGCTTCGGTCCAGGTAACAGGAGTAGGAGGCGATCATCGCGAAGTTGATCGCCAGCGCCAGCAGGAAGACGGCGAAGATCAGCGCGTAGAAGGCTGGATCGGTGCGGGAGACCGCGTTGGCGATGACGGTCTCGTGGAAGGCGATTCCCGTGACCAGCGGGAAGGTCGCGTAGGTGAGGATGTTGTTGAGCAGGAAGTGCCAGTCGTCGCGCCAGCGCAGCCAGCCGGTGAGAATCGTCAGCACGCCGATCAGCGCCGCCGGGGTGCCGCCGAGGAAGACCATCGCCAGGACCAGCGCCAGGAAGCTGCCGGAGATCTTCACCTTCGAGGTGGTGGTGATCGCGGTCAGGTCGCTGAAGATCGAGAAGCCGAGCAGGATCCCGAACAGCAGCAGGTCCCAGTTGGCGGTCGGCGCGGTCCAGATCGCGGCGGCCACGACCGCGAGCAGGCCGGCGATCTGCGCGCCTATCGCTGCATTGGTTGGGCGGGTCTTGCTCATGTCCGACCTGGCTGGGGGGCTCAGTCGCAGCCTGGCGTAGGGGTTCAGCAACGGATTGCGGTTCCCTGCGCCGTCGACGTTCAAACGGTTACTCGCGCCATTGGCGCTATGTGCGGCTTTTAGACGCTACCGGCATCTGACCGACCAATCAAGGCGGCTTTGGTGGGTGAGCAATCTCGTGCAGCCGCCCCGCGCGGGCTCTGGAGGGGCGTGGCAGCGGGCCCCGAATAGACAAAGGGCGCCCCCGTTGAGAGGCGCCCTTTAATCGAAGTCTGGTGCGGGCAATATCCCTTTGCCCGCTTTAAGAAGCTCTAGTGGCGGTAGCCCATTTCTTTCCCCTTTCAGTGGTGGTTGAAGCCCGCGAACTTGTGCGTTGCATCCTGGGAACTTCAAATCAGCTGGCAACTTTGTACCACAGTTTGGCGAAAACTTGTGCAACTGCAGGAAAACTTGTGCAGAAATAGGGTAGTACCCAGGCCCAGGAATGCCTAAGCGACGCCTGAGCGACCCCCTCCGTAGGCCGGTCTTCCGGCGGCTCGCGACGAGCTATGCGGTCAACGAGCTGGGCGATTGGATGGGGATCATCGCCCTCTCGGTCCTGGTCTTCGAGCGCACCGACAGCGCCTTGGCGACCGCCGGCCTGTTCCTCGGCACCCGCTTCCTCCCCGCCCTGCTGGCGCCGATCCTGGTCGCCCGGGCGGAGAAGCCGCCACCGCGGTTCGCGCTGCCGGTCATCTACTGCGGCGAGGCGGCGGCCTTCGGCGGCCTCGCCCTGCTGGCCTCGGCCGAGAGCTTCTCGCTGGCCGCGGTGATCGTGGTCGCGACGATCGACGGCGCCCTCGCCCTGACCGGGCGCGCTCTGACCCGCGCCGTCGTCGCCGCCCTGCTCGAGCCGACCGGCGAGCTGCGTGCCGGCAACGCCCTGCTCAACGTCGCCTTCACCGGCGGCGCCGCCCTCGGCCCCGGCCTCGCCGGCCTGATCGTCGCCGGCTTCGGCGTCTCGACCGCGCTGCTCCTCGACGCCGTCTCCTTCTATGTCATCGCCTGGATCCTGCTCACCGCCGGGCCGCTGCCGCGAGCCGAGCCCGAACCGGGCCGGATGCGGGAACGCGTCCGCGCCGGCATCGCCTACATCCGGGAGAAGGTCGTGCTGCGGCGGCTGCTGATCGCCCAGGGGGCCGCCTTCGTCTTCTTCGCGGCGGTAATCCCGGTCGAGGTCGTCTACGCCAAGGAAACGCTCGGCACCAGTGACTCCGGCTACGGCCTGATGCTGGCCAGCTGGGGTGCCGGGATGGTGGTCGGCAGCTTCGTCTTCGCCGCCCTGCGCAGGCTCTCGATCCTCCTCCTCCTCTTCTTCAGCACGCTCGCCGTCGGCGCCGGCTACCTGGGGTTGGCGGTGGCGCCGACCCTGGCGTTCGCCTGCGTCGCCTCGGTGCTCGGCGGCGCCGGCAACGGGATCCAGTGGGTGTCGATGATCAGTGCCGTGCAGGAGCTGACGGCACCGGGGATGCAGGCACGGGTGATGAGTGTGTTGGAGTCGATCGGCGCGGCGATGCCCGGTGTGGGCTTCGCGCTCGGCGGAGTCGTCGCCGCCGCGGTGTCACCACGGGCCACGTTTGCCGCGGCAGGTCTTGGGGTAATCGGCATCCTTCTGCTGGTCTCACCGGCGCTGGGCGCGAGTTGGTCCGACCAGCCTGCGACAACTAGTCCAGAAGAGCTTGACGGGGGTGACGAGGTTGTGCTGGAGTTGATCCCGGCTACCCGCCACACCAGTCCTAACCGGAGGTTTGAACTTTGAGGAACTTGCGCATCGCTTTTTCGGTGGCCGGCCTTGCAGTGGTAATGGCGATTGGACTGGTGGCATGCGGCGGCGGGGGTGACGACACGGGTGGCAGCGGTAAGTCCGGTGGTGTCCTCAACGTCAGCTACGCCTCCTTCCCGGACTACATGGATCCGGCCCTCTCCTACACGGCGGAAGGTTGGACGGCGATGGGCGAGGTCTACATCCCGCTTCTCACCTACAAGCACGCCGAAGGCGAGGAAGGCAGCGTGGTCGAACCCGGCCTGGCGAAAAGCATGCCGAAGATCAGCAACGGCGGAAAGACCTACACCCTCTTCCTCCGCCCCGGGCTCAAATATTCCGACGGCACCGCGGTGAAAGCCTCCGACTTCGCCTACGCGGTCGAACGGGTCTTCAGACTCAACTCAGGCGGCTCGCCGTTCTACACCGGCATCGTCGGCGCCGAAGAGTTCGCCAAAACCAAGAGCGGTGGGATCCCCGGCATCGAGGCCAACGACGAGACCGGCGAAATCAAGATCGACCTGGTCAAACCGCGCGGGACCTTCAGCAACGAGCTGGCGCTGCTGTTCGTCGCGCCCGTCCCGGCGAGCACGCCCGCCGACAAAGACCAGTCGGCGAACCCGCCGCCCGCCACCGGGCCGTACATGATCACCAACTCGCAGCCGGGCCGCGGCTGGGAGTACGAGCGCAACCCCTACTGGGCGAAAGCGAACTCGAAAGCGATGCCCGACTACCCGAGCGGGACCCTCGACGGGGCGAAAGTCACCGTCGTCCGCAACCAGCAGACGCAGGTCAACGACGTCGAACAGGGTCGCTACGACTGGATGCAGACCCCGGTCCCGGCCGACCGCTACGCGGCGGTGAAAGAGAAGTTCGAGGGCACCCAGCTCCGCGTCAACCCGACGATCAGCACCTACTACTTCTGGATGAACACGACGAAGCCGCCGTTCGACGACCTCAAAGTGCGCGAAGCGGTCAACTACGCGGTCGATACCGCCGCGCTGGAACGGATCTACGCCGGCCAGATCGCCGGCACCCACCAGATCCTCCCGCCCGGGATGCCCGGCTACGAAAAATTCGACCTGTTCCCCCACGACATGGCCAAAGCCAAGGCCCTGATCAAAGAAGCGAACCCGTCGGACACGGACATCACCGTCTGGACCGACAACGAAAGCGGGCAGGACGAAGCCGGCGCCTACTACGAGGACGTGCTCAAGCAGCTCGGGTTCAACACCACGCTGAAAATCCTCAACACCGACAACTACTTCACGGTGATCGGCAACCAGACCACCCCGGACCTCGACACCGGCTGGTCTGACTGGTTCGAGGACTATCCCCACCCGAACGACTTCTTCCAGCCGTTGCTGTCAGGCGAAAGCATCCTCGCGACGAACAACGGCAACCTCGCCCGCATAGACGATCCGGCGCTGAACGAGGAAATCGCCAAGCTCGGCGAAGAACAGCTCGGCCCGGAACAGGAAGCGGCCTACGCGGAAATGGACAGGAAGTTCATGGAAATGGCGCCCTGGGTGCCATACGGAACCCGAACCCTGACTACCTTCGTCTCCGACGAGATCAATTTCGAGAAGATCATCGTCAACCCAACGTTCTTCGAGTACCTGACCAGCTTCGAATTCAAGTAGGACCGGTCGGGTAGAGCGACCGCCGTGTCCGCCGACCTTCAGCCGGAGGCCAGCACGGCTGAGGGTCGCGGGCCGTGGGGGCTGGCGCTCAGGCGCTTCCTCCGCAATCGCGTCGCGGTCGCCTTCCTCGGCGTCTTCGTTCTGATCGTGCTGTTCGTCCTGGCGGCGCCGCTGTGGGCGAACCACGTCGCCGACACCGGGCCGAACAAGACCCACACGCTGGAACAGATCACCGTCGACGGCGAAAAGCGCTACGTCGTCACCCCCGAAGGCAAGCCGATCGGGCCGCAATGGTTCGGCGCCGACGGCAAGTTCTTCCTCGGCGCCGACAGCCGCCTCGGTCGCGACGAGATGGTGCGGCTGATGTACGGGGGGCGCACCTCGCTGCTGATCGGGATCACCACGGCCCTGATCACCACCCTCACCGCGATCGTCCTCGGGCTGCTCGCCGGCTACTACCGGGGCTGGGTCGACACCGTCATCGCCCGCAGCCTCGACGTGCTCTGGTCGCTGCCGGTCTTCCTCGTCGGCCTCTCGCTCGGCATCTCGCTGGCGATCGGCGGGTTGAAGCTCGGCCCGATCGAACTCTCCGGCGGCTCGATCTGGATCCCGATCCTGGTGATCAGCATCTTCACCGTGCCCTACGTGGCGCGGCCGATCCGCGGCGAGGTACTGGCGCTGAGCGAGAAGGAGTTCGTCGAAGCCGCGGTCGCCCAGGGCGCCGGTCCGCTGCGGCTGATGTTCGGCGAGATCCTTCCCAACCTGGCCTCGACGGTGATCGTCTTCTTCACCCTGACGATCGCCAACAACATGCTGTTCGAGGCCGGTCTCTCCTTCCTCGGCGCCGGCGTGCAGGCGCCGAACTCCTCCTGGGGGACGATGATCACCGTCGGCGAGGAGCTGCTCAGCACGCAGCCGCTGCTGGCGATCATCCCCGGCACGATGATCATGCTGACCGTGCTGGCGCTGAACATCGTCGGCGACGGTCTGCGCGACGCGCTCGACCCGCGCTCGAAAGTGCGGCTCGAGGCGCACCTCGGCATCGCCGAGCCGGAGGGCACGGCGGTCTGATGGCCCGCTTCATCGTCAGGCGCCTGGCCGGGATGGCGGTCGTGCTGTTCGCCGTCTCGGTGATCGTCTTCCTGATCTTCAACGTCGTCCCCAACGCCAACCCGGCGCAGCAGCTGGCGGGCAAGAACGCCCGCCCGTTCCTGGTCAAGAACATCGAAGAGGAATGGGGCTTCGACAAGTCGCTGCCGGAGCAGTACGTGACGATGATGAAGCTGGTCGTCAACGGCGAACTGACCTCTTATGAGCCGCGCATCCCCGTCGACGACCGGATCCGGGAAGGAATCCCGGCGACGATCTCGCTCAGCGTCGGCGCCGGGATCATCTGGCTCTTCTTCGGGATCCTGCTCGGCTACCTCTCGGCGCTCAAACCCGGGGGCATCCTCGACCGGCTGCTGACCGCGGTCGCCGTCGCCGGGATCTCGATCCCGGTCTTCCTTCTGGCCCCGGTCCTCATCTACTTCCTCGCCGAAAAACTCGAACTGTTCCCCAACGGGGGCTACATCCCGTTCGAAGAAGACCCGTGGGAATGGCTCAAGCACCTGATCCTGCCCTGGTTCACCCTGGCGGTCCTCTCGATCGGGTTCTACAGCCGGGTCCTGCGCTCGAACATGCTCGACGTGATGAACGAGGACTACGTGCGCACGGCGCGAGCCAAGGGCCTGAGCGAGCGCAAGGTGATGACCCGCCACGTGCTGCGCAACTCGCTGATCCCGATCGTCACCCTTTTCGGGCTCGACTTCGGCGCCACCATCGCCGGCACCGCGATCATCACCGAATCCCTCTACAGCATCGACGGTGTCGGCGCCTACGCGGCCGACGCCGTGACGAACTTCGAACTGCCGCCGATCATGGGCGTCGCCCTCTACGGCTCCTTCTTCGTCGTTTTCATCAATGCCCTGGTGGACATCGCCTACGCGTACCTCGACCCGCGGGTCCGAATCGGGGAAGCGGCCGCCGAATGAGCCCGGCGCCGCTCCTCTCCGTCAACGACCTGCGGGTCGGCTTCGCGACCGAAGGCGGCCTGCTGCAGGCGGTCGACGGCGTCAACTTCGAGCTGCGGCCGGGGGAGGTGGTGGCGATCGTCGGCGAGTCGGGCTCGGGGAAGAGCGTCACCGCGCAGACGATCATGGGCCTGACCCGCGGGCACAACGCGCGGATCGAGGGCTCGGTCCGGTTCGGCGGCGAGGAGCTGCTGACCGCCGGCGACGCCGAGATGCGGGGGCTGCGCGGGGAACGGATCGCGATGGTCTTCCAGGACCCGATGACCTCCTTCAACCCGGTCTACCGGCTCGGGGCCCAGATCGTCGAGGCGATTCGCGCCCACCGGCCGAATACCTCGAAGGCGACCGCCCGGGCCGCGGTCGTCGAGTTGTTCGACGCGGTCGGGATCCCCGACGCCGAGCGCCGGGTCGACGACTACCCGCACGAGTTCTCCGGCGGAATGCGGCAGCGGGCGATGATCGCGATGGCGCTCGCGCTGGAGCCGGAGGTGCTGATCGCCGACGAGCCGACGACGGCGCTGGACGTGACGATCCAGGCGCAGATCCTGCGCCTGCTCGAGGACCTCAACCGCGAGCGCAACCTGGCGACGATCCTGATCACCCACGACCTTGGCGTCGTCGCCGAGGTCGCCGACCGGGTGCTGGTGATGTACGCCGGCAAGGTGGTCGAGCAGGGCTCCCTGGACGAGATCTTCTACGACCCCCAGCACCCCTACACCTGGGGCCTGCTCGGGTCGCTGACCCGGCTCGACCGGCCGCGGCCGCGGCGGCTGCCGCAGATCAGCGGCGCCCCGCCCTCGCTGCTGGAGCTGCCCGAGGGCTGCCCGTTCCGCCCCCGCTGCCCGCACGAGTTCTCCAAGTGCCCGCAGGTGCCGGGCCTGGAGGCGCGGCTGCCCGACGCCCCCCAGCACTGCGATCGCTGCTGGCTGACGCCGGAGCAGAAGCGGCAGAAGCGGCAGGTCGAGGGGCAGATCGGGCTGGAGGCGCCGGCTTGAACGCGGGCGGCGAGAACCTGCTCGAGGTCACCGACCTGGTCAAGCACTTCCCGGTCAAGCGCGGGGTCCTGATCGACCGCGAGGTCGACCAGGTGCGGGCGGTGGACGGGATCAGCTTCAGCATCCCGCGCGGGAAGACGCTCGGGCTGGTCGGCGAGTCCGGCAGCGGCAAGTCGACCGCCTGCCGCGCCGTGCTGCAGCTGATCAAGCCGACGTCGGGCTCGGTCCGCTTCGAGGGCGAGGAGATCGCCGGGCTCTCGCGGCGGCAGATGCGGCCGCTGCGGCGCCAGATGCAGATGATCTTCCAGGACCCCTACGCCTCGCTCAACCCGCGCAAACGGATCGGCCAGATCGTCGCCGACCCGCTGCGCCGCCAGGGCGTCGCCTCCGGCTCGGACCTGCGTCGCCGCGTCACCCAGCTGCTGGAGCGGGTCGGCCTCGCCGGCGAGCACTACGACCGTTACCCGCACGAGTTCTCCGGCGGCCAGCGGCAGCGGATCGGGATCGCCCGGGCGCTGGCCCTGGAGCCGAAGCTGGTGATCGCCGACGAGCCGGTCTCCGCGCTCGACGTCTCGATCCAGGCCCAGATCGTCAACCTGCTCGACGACCTCCAGGACGAGCTCGGCCTCACCTACCTCTTCGTCGCCCACGACATCGGCGTCGTCCGCCACATCTCCGACCGGATCGCGGTGATGAACGAGGGCAGGATCGTCGAGCAGGGCAGCGCCGACCAGGTCTGCGAGCACCCGACCGACCCGTACACGAAGAAGCTGCTGGCGGCGGTGCCGATCCCCGATCCGCGCGAGAGTCGCGCCCGCCGCGAGCCCGCCCGCGACTGACCGCTGGCGTACGCTGGGCGCGTGAGCCTGCCGCTCTCGCCGCCGATCAAGCCGCAGCTGGCGCTGACCCGCAAACAGCTGCCGAGCGGCGAGGAGTGGGCGTATGAGCCCAAGCTCGACGGCTTCCGGGCGATCGTCTTCGTCGACGGCGAGGACTTCTACATCCAGTCGCGCGGCGGCAAAGCCCTGGCCCGCTACTTCCCGGAGCTCGGCTTCGCGCCCGGACGCTGGGTCCTCGACGGCGAGCTGGTGATCCGCGACGCCGACGGGGTGCTCGAATTCGACGCCCTGCAGGAACGGATCCACCCGGCCGAATCGCGGATCCAGCTGCTCTCGAAGGAGATCCCGGCCAGCTACGTCGTCTTCGACCTGCTCGCCGAGGGCGCCGAGTCGCTGCTCGATGCGCCGCTGTCCGAGCGCCGGGCGCGGCTGGAGCGGATCGCCCCGGAGGCGGGCCTGGAGCTGACGCCGCTGACCGCCGACGCCGAGCAGGCGGAGGCCTGGCTGGGCAGCATCGAGGGGGTGATGGCGAAGCAGCTCGACGCTCCCTACCTCCCCGGCAAACGCAAGGGGATGGCGAAGGTGAAGCGCGAGCGCACGATCGAGTGCGTGGTGATGGGCTGGCGCCCGGGCAAAGAGGAGGGCACGGTCGGCTCGCTGATCCTCGGCCTCTACGACGGCGAGGATCTGCGCAGCGTCGGCCACATCTCCGGCTTCAGCGCCGCCGCCAAACGCTCGATGCGGGAGATGCTGGCGCCGCTGGAGACGGGAGAGAGCGGCAGTGCCGAGCCGAGCCGCTGGACCGGCGGCCGCGACCTCGAGTGGGTGGAGCTGCGGCCGGAGCTGGTGATCGAGGTGGGGTATGACCACGCGGCGGCTGGTCGAATCAGGCACGGAGCGCGGTTTCACGCGTTTCGGGACGACAAAGATCCACGGGAGTGCCGGTTTGAGCAGCTGGATATGGGTGGCTGAAACAGCGGGCAACTAGAAGAAGGAGCTCTGGGCCGGTGGGGCCTGCCCACCGGCTCATCCCTTCTCCTAGACGACCGCGGTTTGCCCCACCCGTTGACAGCGCGCGTGGTCTGTTGGCGCTGGGCTGGCCGCATGTAGGCGCGGTCGCGGTAGAGGGCCTCGTAGCGGGGGAGGAGGTCGGGGCGTTTGGCTTCTAGCCAGGCGAAGAAGACGTCCTTGACCTCGTCGCGGAGGTGGAGGGCGACGCCGCCGAGGAAGCTGGCGCCGGCCTTGCGGGCGCACTCGACGATCGGCCGCACCTGCTCGGGACTGTCGTTGATCCCCGGCATCAGCGGCGCGATCAGGACCCCGGAATCGATCCCGCGCCGGCGCAGCTCGGCGACCGCGTCGAGGCGGGCCGCGGGGCTCGGGGTGTGCGGCTCGGTCGCCCGCCAGGCGTCCTCGTCGAGGGTCGGGACCGAGAGGTTGACCGAGATCGGCAGTTTCTTCGCCATCCGCGCGAAGATCTCGACGTCGCGCATGACCAGCGGAGACTTGGTCAGGACCGAGACCGGCGTCCGCGCCGCCTCCAGCGCCTCGAGGATCTCCGGCATCATCCGGTAGCGGCTCTCGACCCACTGGTAGGGGTCCGTGTTGGTCCCCAGCGCCACCAGCTCCCGCTTCCAGCTCGGCCGCGCCAGCTCCGCTCGCAGCAGCTCCGGCACGTTGACCTTGACCACGATCTCGCGCTCGAAGTCTCGACCGGCATCGAGATCCAGGTAGGTGTGAGTCCGGCGCGCGAAGCAGTTGTGGCTGACGACACCGTTGGCGATGAAGTCGCCCGTGCCGGTGGTGATGTCGAACATCGGGATCTCCCGCCCCAGCGGTTCGATCGCGACCACACCCAACGCCGCCTGCGACTTGATCGCGATCCCGTCGATGGAGCGCTTCCGGCTCGTCGCCGGGTCGATCCGCTGGAACAGGCGAAGCTGCTCCCGCAACCCACCAAGCAGTCGAACGTTCACGGCTCCAATCGAGTTAGGGCGCTCGACGACCAGTTGATGGTCGAACCTTTTCAGGGCGGCGGTGGTGCGGTCGATGATCTCCATGTCTTTGCTGCAGATCCGCAAGCTGCCACTGCGGCTGCCCTCGGCATCGAAGATCCCCGCGAGAAAGCCCCGTGACCACTCGTGCCCGGGGGAGTTCGGCCAACGGATCAGCTCACGAACCCGCTCGACCCCGCTTCGCGATGAGGTCCGGATCGCGGTCATCGGGCGGTGCCGTTCATTGCCCTCTAGGAACTGGAATTCCCGCGTTGCGACGCCAGCGGCGCGCAGGTATCCGCCGGTCCTCCGGAGGGGCTCGTCGTCGGTGAGGGCGAGTCGGAACCGATGCACTTCGAACTTCGTGCGCCCGGGCCGCGGATACGAATAGCTGCCAACGTGCCCGTCGCCCCGGATCATTCCGCAGAGGTACCCGCGACGGTATTCGTCCGTCTCGACCGGAGCGGGCCCCAAGCTCCCAAAGCCCATCAGCTTGTTGTTCAGCGTGAGGAAGGGCCTCTGGCCCGGGCCCTGTTCGGCACCGACGACGTACTTCCAGCCGCGATCGCTGAGAAACCGGTGGTCGCCGCTCGCAACAAGCTCGGTCCCGTCTTCGAGCACGATCCGGTACGCCGCTTTGCTGGTCTCCCAGTGGGCGAGCACCTCGGTCCGCTGGTACCGGCGGTACCTCCCTCGACGCACCGTGCCGTAGATGGCGTCCCCCGCCCGGAGGTCCGCGATCGCTTTGGTCCGGCCGTCCGCCATCAAGACCGGCGTATCGCCCTCTTGGCAGTAGACACAGGCATGAGTGCAGCCCCTGTACTGGTTGATCGTGTGGTTGAAGCCGAAGCGGCCGCCGGGGACGTGGTTGAGGGCGGAGCGGGCGCGGACCTCGTGGAAGTTGATGCCCATCGCCTCCGGCACGTCGAAGGTCCGGACCACGCTGCCATCGCCGACACCGGGGAGACGGAGGTCGTTCTCGACTCTTTGCTCGTCCCACCTCATACGAACGTATGTTCGCATGACCGGTGGACGCCTTAGTCCGCTCTAGATGCTGGATTGGCCTCGCGGATCAGGGCGTTTCGGAGGGGGTACCCCCTACTCCCGCCACCTGCTCCTCGAAATGCTTGCTCAGCATCGTCACCTGGCCCTGGTAGTTGGAGCCGAGGTCAGCCCCGTAGAGGCGCTCGGCCGGAGCCGACATCCGCTCCAGCCCCAGCTTGCAGACCGGCTGGCGATGCTCGACCATGAAGGAGACGTCGCGGGCGCGGACCTCGAGCGCGGCGCGGCTGCCGTGGCGGCCGCCGACCGGGTCGTAGCCGAAGCCGGGGTCGAAGAAGCCCGCGTAGTGGGTGCGCAGCTCACCCGCGGTCGGGTCGTAGGCCATCATCTCCGCGGCGATCTGGGGCGGGATGCAGACCCCCTCGGCGGAGAGCAGCAGGTAGAAGATCTCCGGCTCCAGCACCACCCTGCCGCCGGGCTCGGGGAAGACCGGGTCCCAGTAGTCGGTCCAGCGGTAGGCGCGGATCTTCGAGAGGTCGACCGGGAGACTGTTCTTCTTCGCCCGGTAGCCGACGGTGCGGTCGCCGGGGCCGGAGAGGTCGACGCTGAGGAAGAGCCCGTCGGCGACCGCCAGCTCGGACTGGCGCAGCGCCTGGGAGTCGAGGTAAAGGAGCGGGAACTCGTCCTGCAGGGCGCGGATCTCGGTGTCGTCGAGGCGGACGTCGCCGCGGGCCAGCCGCAGCTGGTTGAGCGAGAGCCCGGTCCTGACCTGGATCGCGAAGGAGCGGGGGACGATCTCCAGGTAGAGCTTGCCCCGGTAGCCGGCGCGGATGTCGTCGAAGCGGTGGTGGCGGTCGGTGATCACCCGGGTGAAGACGTCGAGCCGGCCGGTCGAGCTCTTCGGGTTGGCCTTGCCGCGAACCTCGTCAGGCAGCGCCAGCTCCTCGATCAGGGGCACCAGGTAGGGCCGGTCGCGCTCGAGCACGGCACCGTCGCGCAGGTCGACCCGCTGGAAGGCGAGTCCCTCGATCTTCTCCTCGACCGTCGAGTCGACGTCAGGCAGGAAGGAGCAGCGCAGGGCCCAGGCGAAATCGCCGAGGCGGAGGTCGATGCTGGCCGGCTGCACCGCCTCGGGGCGGATCCGGTAGTCGCCGGAGCTGACCCACTCGGCCTCGATCGCCCGGTTCAGCTCCTGCGAGGGCAGAACACCGGCGACCGCGGCCCCCCGCTCTCCGAGGGCGCCACCGCCCGCGCTTGCCGCCTCGCTCATCCAGCAGAGACTATTCGCCGCGCCTCGGCGCTGCCCAGGTAGGGCGTCAGGGCGAATTCGAGAACCGCCGGAACCAGTTGCTCGAGCTGCTCGGCCTCGCCGGCCAGCACCCGCCGGCCGAGCAGCGAGGCGATGCCGCCGACGACGGCCTCGTCGGTCGCCTCCGGCACGGCGACGCCGTCGGGGGCCGGCGGCGCTCCCCTGTGCAGGTAGGGGACGAAGCTCTCGACCGCGGCCTGGTAGCGGTCGTAGACGCCGCGCCCGGCGCGCAGTCCCTCGACCAGGGAGATGCCCGCCAGGGCGGGGTCCTCCTGCAGCAGTGTCACCAGGGAGACGATCGCGTCGCGGACCCGCTCCGCCCACTCGTCGTCCGCGTGCTTGTCGCAGGCCGTGACCACGCACTCGCGGATCCGGTCGATCGCGGCGTCGTAGGCCGCGACGAAGCAGTCGTCCTTGCTCTCGAAGTGTTTGTAGAAGTCACTCTTCGAGACGGCCGCGCGCTGACCAATCAGAGAGACGGTGGTTTTCTGATACCCGACCTCGTGCAGCGCTGAGGTCAGACCGGCGATCAGCCGTTCGCGCTGATTCTGAGCGACGAACTCGGGTGAAAGACCATGGCGTCCACGTGGCAATCGGTCCATCTCGGTATTGGAGTCTGCCACCGTACTGTCACTTTCGCCTCCCGGCTTTGACTGGTGAATTCAATACACCGTGGTACGGAGAAAGGATGAACTCGGAGAGTTCGGGTAGGAGCTCGACCGCCCGCGTCGCCTCGCCGCGGCGAATCTGCTGGTTGAGGATCCAACAGACACCGCCGATCAACGTCTCCTCGATCGTCTCCGGCAACGCGCCCGTGGGGGCGTTTTGCTTCAGCATCGCGACGAACTCGCGCACCGCGGCGTCGTAGCGGGTGGACGCCGCCGGGGTCGCCGAGAGCGCCTCGATCATGCACATGCGCGCGGCCGCGGGCCGCTCCGCCACGCAACGCAGGAAAGCCGCGAGCCCGGATTCGATCCGCTGCTGCCAGGCGCCGCCGGTTGCGTCGCAGGCCTCTTCGACGTCTTTTCTCACCTCCCCGAGGTAGAGGTCGAAGGCGGCAAGGAAGAGGTCTTCCTTGCCATCAAAGTTGTCGTACAGGGTTTTGCGAGCGACGCCGGCGCGGCGGACGATGTCAGCGATCTTGGTCGCCTCGTAGCCCTGTTCGGCACTCAGTTCGGCGATCGCGTCGATCATTCGCCGCCGCTTGTGCACGGCGACGAACTCTCGGGGAAGCTCGGGCCGAGATGGCTTCATCCGGCCTCCCCAAGGTCGGCGGGAAGCATGAATCGAAGAATAGCCGTGGCCCTCGAAAACCCGCGCGAGCCTCCATCCTGTCTGGTACCGTGAAGAAACTCCAGTTGTTTTTGATAGAAACTCACAGGTTTCCCGGTGCCCCTAGATCGAATCCAATTGAGCCAAGAGATCCTCCTCGCGGCCATCGGTAACGACTGGCCCTCGGAGCAGGTCGACGCGGCGATCGAGCTTCTCGCCAGCAGCGAAGGAAAGTTCCCTTCGGGCGTCCGCAAACTGCCTGCAGAGCTGGTCCGAGCGGTGCAGCGCGAGCGCTTGATCGTGGCGATGCTGCGCGCGGCCTCCGAACTCGGGTACCGCGGCACCAACGTCCAGGACGTGATTGAACGGGCCGGCGTCTCCCGCCCCACCTTCTACGAGCACTTCGCGAACAAAGAAGACTGCTTCCTGGCGTCCTTCGACACCAGCGCCAAGCGGCTGCGCGACAAGGTCGACGCCGCCGCCCGCGCCGGTGGCGACAGCTGGCGCGACCGGGTCCGCCTCGGGCTGGAAGCGGTGCTCGGCTTCGTCCACGCCGAACCCGACACCGCGCGCACGCTCATCGTCGAGGCACGGGCGGCCAGCGTGGACGCGGTGATGCGGCGGGTTGAGCTGCTCGATCATTTCTCTAATTGTTTGGACACCCGGGCCCGGGAACTGCTTCCCGAGACTTCGCAACGATCTGAGGTGACCGCCTCCGGCGTGGTCGGCGGGGTCGAAGCGCTGCTCTACTCGCGCCTCTGCAAAGGCGAGTCCGAGGGGATCGAGGAGCTGCTGCCCTCGATGATGTACTTCGCCGTGCTCCCGTACGAGGGACACGAGGCCGCGAGCGAGGAGCTCGCACTGGCTGGCTGACCAAATAGGGTCCCGGGGATGAGATCGCCCCGCAGCGCCCGCGCCGCGCTCTGCGTCCTCTTCGTCTCCGCCCTCCTGGTCGGGCTGCCGGCGGCGCTGGCACCCGAGACCTTCTACGACGACTTCCCCTTCATCGCCCACTGGGTCAACCTGCTGCCCCCGTACAACGAGCACCTGGTGACCGATGTCGGCGGCCTCTACCTCGGCTTCGCGGTCCTCTTCGCCTGGGCCCTGCGGACCCTGGACAGGACCCTGGTCCAGGCCGTCTGCAGCGCCTGGCTGCTCGCCGCCACCCTCCACCTGTTCTTCCACGCCTCCCATCTGGAGGGCTTCGGCACGGCCGACGGCATCGCCGAGATCGCCTCCCTGGCGTTCCTGCTGTTGCCGCCGCCAGTCGCACTCTGGGCGGTCGCGAAGCCCGAGGCCTGAACTCGCGGTTCCTTTCGCACCTGTGAGGCGAAAAAAAACGCGCGGCAGGGGTTCGGGTTACTCCACCTGGCTCGGGGTTTTCCCGACTAGGACATCGTGTTTACGCCCCGTTACCGCGGGCTGCGGGGGAGAAACGGGGCGGCCCAGTCCTTGGCAGTCCGTGCCGACGATCAGCCGCTTCATGGGCATCGCCATCGTCATGTTCTTCAACGACCATGGCTTCCCCCACTTCCACGCGCGCCACGCCGAGGGCGAAGCAAAGGTGCGAATCGACAATCTCGAGGTGATCGAGAGCGACCTGAGTCGACGCCAGGTCCGACTCGTTCTTGCCTGGGCTGAGCTTCACCAGGCCGAGCTGGCAGAGAATTGGCGCCTGGCCCGAGATGGTGCAAAACTCCGCCAGATCGAGCCATTGCGATGAACGGCCTTACTCCCGACATCACCGCAGCAAACGTCGTGCGACACGGCGTCCTCCAGCTGAGCTTTGCCGACGGCTTGCGCGGCGAGGTCGACGTGCTCGACCGCATGCGCGGCCCAGTCTTTGCCGCCGCTCGTACCCCCCAGGGCTTCGCCCAGGTCGAGGTCGATCGCGAGACCGGCACCGTCGTCTGGCCCGACGGCGCCGACCTAGCCCCCGACACGCTCTACGTGCGTGTTAGCACCGGCGCCTGGCCACCCGTCTCCGCAATCGCCTAGGAGGGATTGGCGAAACCCGCGTGTGCGGCTGGCGAGTGCCGGACCAAGCGGGGCAAGGACGCAGGGAGGCCGAATAGCACTCGCTATTTGGCCGACTGAGGACGCCGCACCGCGCAGTG
>Ga0157292_10000028_pt1 | contig 27525 bp, 26 predicted proteins | sample NitcycUS179409R1_FD_108401 | JGI IMG/M metagenome (GOLD analysis project Ga0157292, IMG submission 108401) | Soil microbial communities from Arlington Agricultural Research Station in Wisconsin, USA - Nitrogen cycling UWRJ-S179-409R-1 | ecosystem: Environmental > Terrestrial > Soil >... | reverse complement strand
CGTGGTCGGCGGCTGCGCCTCCTACTCGACCGGCCTGCACCTGATGCGGACCGGCGCTGTGGGCGTCCTCGTCGGGGTCGGCCCCGGCGCCGCCTGCACCACCCGCGGCGTGCTCGGGATCGGCGTCCCCCAGGCAACCGCGATCGCCGACGTCGCCGCCGCCCGGGCCCAGCACATGCTGGAGACCGGCGAGTACGTGAACGTGATCGCCGACGGCGGCATGCGCACCGGCGGCGACGTCTCCAAGGCGATCGCCTGCGGGGCGGACTCGGTGATGGTCGGCTCGCCGCTGGCCCGCTCCAAAGAGGCCCCCGGACGCGGCTTCCACTGGGGGATGGCGACCTTCCATCCCTCGCTGCCGCGCGGCACCCGCGTCTCGACCAAGCAGGACGGGACGATGGAGGAGATCCTGCTCGGGCCGGCGCAGGAGAACGACGGCACCTTCAACCTGATGGGAGCGCTGAAAACCTCGATGGCCACCTGTGGCTACGAGGACATCCGCTCGTTCCAGCGGGCCGAGGTGATGGTCGCGCCGGCGCTGATGAGCGAGGGCAAGAAGCTCCAGAACGAGCAGGCCGTCGGCATGGGCTCGAATGGACGGGCCGCGGTCTCCGCGGGGGTTGCCGTAAGCGATGACTGAGGAGGTCGTCGCCTCAGTCGACGACCTGGCCGGGGACGAGCCGCCGGCCGTGGAGGAGGTGCTGGTCCTCGACTTCGGGGGCCAGTACTCGCAGCTGATCGCGAGGCGGATTCGCGAATGCGGTGTGTTCGCCGAGCTGCTGCCATCGACCACCTCGGTGGAGAGGATCCGCGAGCGTGCCCCCAAGGCGCTGATCCTCTCCGGCGGGCCGGCCTCTGTCTATGAGGACGGGGCGCCGGAGTTCCCGACGCAGCTGCTGGATCTGGAAATTCCGCTGCTGGGGATCTGTTACGGGATGCAGGCGATGGTGCTTGCCCTGGGAGGCCGGGTCGAGTCGGCCGAGTCAGGTGAGTTCGGTCGCACCGAGCTGGTCCTGCGCGAGGGTGGCGGCCGGCTCCTTGGCGGCCTGCCCGAGGAGCAGAGCTGCTGGATGAGCCACCGCGATGCCGTCTTCGAGGCGCCCGAGGGGTTCACCGCGCTGGCCTCCAGCCCAAGCTCGCCGGTGGCGGCGCTGGAGATGCCCGACCGCGGCCTCTACGGCATCCAGTTCCACCCCGAGGTCGTCCACACCCCCTACGGGACCGAGATCCTCACCCGCTTCCTGCGCGACGTCGCCGGCTGCGAGCAGCAGTGGTCGCCGCAGTCGGTGATCGCCGAGCAGGTCGACCGGATTCAGCGCCAGGTCGGCGACGGTCGCGTGATCTGCGGCCTCTCCGGCGGCGTCGACTCCTCGGTCGCGGCGCTGCTCGTGCACAGGGCGGTGGGGGAGAAGCTGACCTGCGTCTTCGTCGACCACGGGCTGATGCGGATGAACGAGGCCGAGCAGGTGGTCGAGGCCTTCAGCCAGTTCGGGATCCCGCTGGTCCACGTCGAGGCCGAAGAGCGCTTCCTGGCGAAGCTGGCGGGTGTCGAGGACCCTGAGACCAAGCGCAAGATCATCGGCGCCGAGTTCATCCGTGTCTTCGAGGAGGAGGCGGAGAAGCTGGAGGACGTCAGCTTCCTCGTCCAGGGCACGCTCTACTCGGACGTGATCGAGTCCGGCGGCTCCGACCACGCGGCGACGATCAAGTCCCACCACAACGTCGGCGGCCTGCCCGACGACCTCGAGTTCGAGCTGGTCGAGCCGCTGCGGATGCTGTTCAAGGACGAGGTCCGAGCCGTCGGCGCCGAGCTCGGGCTGCCTGAACGGATGGTCTGGCGCCAGCCGTTCCCGGGCCCGGGGCTGGGGATCCGGATCGTCGGCGGCGAGGTGAACAAAGAGCGGCTTGACATCCTCCGCGCCGCCGATGCGATCCTGCAGGAGGAGATCCGCGCCGCCGAGCTCTACCGCCAGCTCTGGCAGTCCTTCTGCGTCCTGCCCGTCGTCCGCTCGGTCGGCGTCCAGGGCGACGGCCGCACCTACGCCTACCCGATCGTGATCCGCGCCGTCACCTCCGACGACGCGATGACCGCCGACTGGGCCCGCCTCCCCTACGACCTCCTGGAGCGGGTCTCGAACCGGATCATCAACGAGATCCGCGACGTCAACCGCGTCGCCCTCGACATCTCCTCCAAGCCCCCCGCAACCATCGAGTGGGAGTGACGGCCTATTCCCTCGAACAGCTCCGTGGCACTCAATCTCGGCGGCGAGGTTTCGTCCTTAGGGCGTCTCCCTGATCGTTAGCGCGGAGGGGTGGGGACCCCCTCCGAACGGCTTGTACTTCTCGGTTGTCCGAATCTCGGACGGCCAGGGCGCGACCCACCCGAGCAAGTTGAGAGAGGAGGGGGTCCCCACCCCTCCGGGTGCCAACCGCCAGAACCCGCCCTAGAGCCGGAACGAGCCTCCGGTCTCGAAGTTGGCGAACGCCACCACCGCCGAGATCGCCTCGGTTTCGTCCCGTCTGGCCAACCGCTGGCGGCTGCGCTGCTGGGCGTCGAGGGCGCGGTCGGTCGCCTGTCGCATGATCGCGGTGATCTCGTCCCAGCCGCGCTGGTCGAGCCGGACCGGCATCCAGGTGAAGGTGGTGTCCTCGCGGCCGTCGATGGTGCCGGCCTCAAGCGCCCCGACCGCCTTGTCCATGAACGTCTGCAGGGAGGCGCCGGTGACGCCGCCGCGCACCGGCCGGGGAACTGTGCGCCAGCCGCGGCAGCCGACGAACGAGTCCGGCTGGGCGGTGTAGAAGTGCTCGGTGGCGCCGCGTCGCTGGGCGGTGTCGACGAGCTCCAGGCAGCCCCAGCGATCGAGCGCGCGGGTGTGGTAGGCGACGTGGGTGAGGCCGATTCCGAGCTGTTCGGAGAGCCGGTTGGGGCTGGCGACACGCTCGGTGAGGGTTTCCAGGATCCGGACTCGCAGCGGGTGCGCCAGCGCTCGGACCAGACGCTGGTCGATGGTTTCGGTGTGGTTCTCCATCAGCTTCTCCATCAGGGTGGCTCCTTCGGGTGGGGTGGTCCCTTCTAGGTGTACCCGCTACTCAAATGTTTTTAAATTAATTTTGCGAGTATTGCTCCAAAGCGGAATACCCAAATTGCGGGCATTCCACTTCACCGGTGGCCGAAGTTTCAGCCTGACTTGGCGATTGAACTGACCGGAACGACGGACGCGATCTGGGCGATCCTCACTCCCCACCTCCTCTCATTGCGGTGCGACTCCCTGAGTAAAGCTAAAGAACGCCAGAACGCTGGAGCTCGTTCCAGTTTCTTCAACTTGTAATTCCAACCGCCTAAGTACAAATTAGATTGATTCTCATTATGCTCGGGCACGATGCTCGAGACGCTCGAACTCCCCTTCGTCCAGCGCGGGCTTTTCGAGTTGCTGATCCTGGCCGTGCCGGCCGGCCTGCTCGGCACCTGGATCGTCCTCCGCGGCCTCGCCTTCTTCTCCCACGCGGTCGGCACCGCCGCCTTTCCCGGCCTGGTCCTCGCCGACGGCCTCGGCTTCGCGGCGCCCCTGGGGGCGTTCGCCGCCGCCATCGCCTTCACCCTCGGCAACGCGGCGCTGGGCCGCGGGCGCGACCAGGGCCGCGACAGCGTCGTCGCCCTCGTCCTCGTCGCCTGCCTTGCCGGCGGGGTCCTGCTCGCCAGCGACGTCTTCGAGTCCGGGGCCAACGTCGAGACCCTGCTGTTCGGAAGCCTGCTGCTGATCGATAGCTCCGACCTCGTCCTCGCCGCGGTCGCCGCCGCGGCGACGCTGGCCGCCAACGCCGTCGTCGGCCGGCGCTGGCTCGCGCACGGGTTCGATCCCGGGGTGCGGCCGGCGAGCCGGGGCGAGGCGCGCCTGCTGGATGCCCTCCTGCTCGGCCTGATCGCGCTTGCGACCACGGCGGCGCTGACCGCCGTCGGCGCCCTTCTGGTCGCTTCCCTCTTCGTCGTCCCCGCCGCCACCGCGCGGCTGCTGACCGGGCGGATGCGCGGCTGGCAGCTCGCCAGCGTCGCCCTGGTCGCGGTCGAGGGCACGCTCGGGCTCTGGCTCTCGGTCGAAACCGACGCTCCGCCGGGGGCGACGATCGCCTGCGTCGCCGGTGTGATCTTCGCGCTGGTGGCGCTGGGCCGGGCCCTCACCCGCGCACCCCGCCGCCAGGCCGCGCTGGCGGCCGCGGCGCTGTCGCTGGCGCTGCTGGCCGCCGGCTGCGGCGCCGCCGGGTCCGACGACGACGGCCGGGTCGAGGTCGTCGCGACCACGACCCAGATCGGCGACTGGGTGCGCGAGGTCGGCGGCGGCTCGGTGTCGGTCGACCAGGTGCTCGAGCCCAACACCGACCCGCACGAGTACGAGCCGCGGCCGAGCGACGTCGAGGCGGCGGCCGGGGCGGACCTGGTCTTCGCCAGCGGCGACGACCTCGACGCCTGGATCGAGGAGATCGTCTCCGACAGCGGCGGCGATGCGGCCGTCGTCGACCTCGGCGCCGGGGTGCCGGAGCGGTTGCCGGGGGAGGACAGCGGCGAGGAGGCCTCGCGCTTCGACCCGCACTGGTGGCACGACCCGCGCAACGCCGAGGCGGCCGTGCGCGAGGTCGAGCGCAGCCTTGCCGCCGCCGACCCCGCCCGCCGGGCCGAGTTCCGTCGCAACGCCGAGGCCTACCTCGGTCGCCTGCGCCGCCTCGACGCCGGGATCGCAGCCTGCGTCGCCGCGGTCCCGGCCTCAGAGCGCAAGCTGGTCACCGACCACGACGCCTTCGGCTACTTCGCCAACCGCTATGGCATCGACGTCGTCGGCGCCGTCATCCCCTCGCAGACGACCCAGGCCCAGGCCTCGGCCAAGGACGTCAGCGAGCTGATCGGCCTGATCGAGCGCGAAGGGGTGGAGGCGGTCTTCCCGGAGAGCTCGCTCAGTGCCAGCGTGGCGGAAGCGATTTCGCGCCAGACCGGGGCCAGCGCCGATTACGAGCTCTACGGCGACACGCTCGGTCCGGCCGGCTCCGACGGGGCGACCTACCTGACCATGGAGGCGGCCAACGCCGACGCGATCGTGCGCGGCTTCACCGCGGGGAGGCGGGGATGTCAGCTCAGCCCCTGATCGAGGCCAGCGGGCTCGCGCTCGGCTACGGCGCCGGGCCCGCCGCGGTCACCGGCGTCTCCTTCCGCCTCGAGGCGGGGGAGCGTCTGGCCCTGCTCGGCCCCAACGGCGGCGGCAAGACGACGGTCCTGCGCGCCCTGCTCGGCGAGCTGCGACCGCGGGCCGGGACGCTGCGGGTCGCCGCTTCCTGTGGCTCGGTTCCGCAGACCGACCGCTCGCGGCTCGACTACCCCGTCTCGGCGCTCGAGGTGGCGGCGATGGGGACCCTCTCGCGCCTGCCCTGGTGGCGGGGGCCGGGGCGGGAGGGACGCGAACAGGCACTTAGTGCGCTGGAGCGGGTCGGGCTGGAGCAGCTGGCGGGGGAGACCTTCGGCGAGCTCTCCGGCGGCCAGCGCCAGCGGGTGCTGATCGCCCGGGCGCTGGTCCAGGACGCCCGCGTGCTGCTGATGGACGAGCCCTTCAGTGGCCTCGACCACCCGGCCTCGGAGCGGCTCGAGGCGTTGATCGAGACGCTCGGCGCCGAAGGGCACGCGATCGTCGTCGCCACCCACGACCTCGAGCAGGCGCGGCGCTGGGACGCCGTCCTCTGCGTCAACCGCCGCCAGATCGCCGTCGGGCCGCCGCGGGAGGTGCTCGACCGCGAGGTGCTCGAAGCCACCTACGGCGGCGCCATCGTCGAGATCCCCGGAACCGGCTCGCGGGCGATCCTGCCCCCCCACCACCACGACCACTGAGATGCTCGAGCCGCTCCAGGAACCGTTCATGCAGCGCGCCGTCGCGGAGATGACGATGCTGGCCCTGGCCGGCGCCGCGGTCGGCTGCTGGGTCGTCCTCTTCGAGCTCTCCTACGCGACCGAGTCGCTCGCCCACTCGCTCTTCCCCGGCCTGGTGGTCGCCGCGATCGCCGGCCTGCCGCTGCTGCTTGGCGCGACCCCCGCGGTTGTACTGGCGGCGCTGGCGATCGCCCTGGCGGCGCGGATCCAGGGCGTCAGCCGCGACCTCGCGGTGGCGGTGGTGGTGACGACGATGTTCGGGCTCGGCGCCCTGCTGGCGCTGTCACCCGACTCGCCGCCGGGGGTGGAGTCGCTGCTGTTCGGCGACATCCTCGGCCCCTCCGACGGCGACCTCGCTGCCTCCGCTGCCCTGCTCGTCGGGCTCGCGGTGGCGCTGCCGCTGCTGCACGCGCGCCTGCTCGCGACCGGGTTCGACCGCGCCGCCGCCACCGGGCTGGGCCTCTCGCCGGGGCGCTTGGAGACGGCGCTGACGGTGCTGCTGGCGCTGGCGATCGTCGTCGCCGTCCAGGGCCTCGGCAACCTGCTCGTCGTCGCCGTCTTCGTCGGCCCGGCCGCGGCGGCGCGCAACCTGACCAGCCGGATGGGGCCGATGATCGCGGTCGCGGCGGCGATCGCGGTGCTGGCGGGGCTGGCCGGCCTCTACCTCTCCTACTACGCCGGCACCGCGGGCGGCGCCTCGGTGGCGCTGGCGATTGTCGCCGCCTACCTGCTCTCGCTGCCGGCCCGCCACCTACGGCCGCCGAGGGCGGTCCGGGCGGGGGCTACGATCGGCTGATGGCGACGAGCACCGACAGCGCCTGGGCCGAGCACGCGCTCCAGACCCTGCAGGCCGCCGGCCACCGCCGCGGCGGCGCCCGCACCGCCGTGGTCGAGGCGCTGTCGGGCCACGACTGCGCCGTCACCGCCCTCGACCTCGACGACGAGCTTCGCCGCCGCCAGCCTCCGGTCGGCCGCGCCAGCGTCTACCGCGCCCTGGAGCAGCTGGAGCAGCTCGGCCTCGTCCAGCGGATCGAGGTCACCCGAGGCACGGCCGGCTACGAGCGCGTGGACCCCGCCGGCCATCATCACCACCACGCGATCTGCCGCGACTGCGGCCGCATGGTCCCTTTCGAGGATTCCTCCCTCGAGCGGGCGATCCAGAAGCTCTCAGAGGACATGGACTTCGAGATCACCGAGCACGACGTGGTGCTGCGTGGGCGCTGCAAGCGGTGCTCGAGCTGACGTGGGTTCGGGGGGAGCGCCGGGGGTGCCTCCTCACTCGGTACCTCGTCGACTCGCAGACCTCCGGCTGACGCCTTGAAGCGCCGCTCTCCTCCTCCGCAAAACGTTCGGAGGCACCCCCGACGCTCCCCCCAAGCTCAAGCCAGATAGCAAGCACGGCTGATTCCACGGAAAGCTCCAGCTCCGAGTGGCTGATGCCAGGGCCAGGAGTGTGAGCGCGTCCCCAGCCGCAACCGGGGGCGGTCGGGTTCCTCTCGCTCCCTAGGTTCCGTAGTTCGGGAGGGGTCCGGGTGTCCCCCGAACGTTTTGCGGAGGAGGAGAACAGCGGCCCGAGGCGTCAGCCGCAGCGTACGGGCCGACGAGGTACCGAGTGAGGGGGATACCCGGACCCCTCCCGTTCCACGCCGTTCCTACTGCGCGACTAGCTGTACGCATCCCACTTTTCGAGATACGGCAGCGGATCAAACGGAGAGCCCCCCTCGTACCAGCCGGGAGGACCCCACATCTCGAAGTGGAGGTGGCAACCCTGGGCGTCGCCGGTGTCGCCGACGAGGCCGATCGGTTGGCCGGTGCGGACGGATTCGCCGACCTGGAGGGGGGAGGGCTCGGCGAGGTGGGCGTACATGAAGTCGTAGGGGGTGCCTTTGCCGTCGATCACGACGTAGTTGCCGGCGGCGTCATCCCAGGTCGAGTACTGGACGGTGCCGCCGCGGGCGGCGACCAGCGGCAGGCCGCAGGCGGCCATCACGTCCTGGCCCTGGTGGGTGTGGCCGGAGCGACCGGCGCCGAAGCGGCCGGCGCTGAGGCCGTATTCGTGGTCGCCGAGGATCGGGAAGGCGTAGCCGAAGAAGGTGAAGCTGAGGCCGAGGGTGGTCGAGGTGGTGGCGGGACGGGCCGGCGGGGGCGGGGTGGTGGCCGGGGCCTGGGCGGCGATCTGGAAGCTGTAGCGGCCGTTGCGCGCCGGTTTGCCTTCGTTGGTCGTCCCGTCCCAGCGGATCCGGTAGGTGACGTTCGGCGAGCGGTCTTCGCGGTAGAAGGTCTTGACGACTTCGCCGACGCTGTTGAGGACGTCGATGCGGATGTCGTTGTAGGGCTGGCTGCTGGCGATCGCGAAGCTGAGGCGCGGTAGGCGGTAGCCGTAGAAGAAGGACTTGACCGGGGTCGTTTCGGCGCTGAGAAGAGAGATCGCGCCGGCGCTGGGGGACGTGGCCGGGGCGCCGGGGCCGCTGCCGGGGGCGGGCGCGGCGACGGCGGTCGGGGTGGGAGCGCCGCCGGTGGTCGCCGCCGAGGCGCCGGCGGCAGGGGTCGCCAGCAGCATGATCGCCGCCAATACGCCTATCTTGCCGGCCGTTCTTGGCCGGACCCTCAGCTTGCCGTGCACCACTAGCCTCTCTTTCGAATCGCCTGCGGAGTTAGCTGTCGGGCTCGCGCTGAAAGAGATGCGCTACGGACTGAGATTCGTCCGATTCGCCCCTGGGACCTGCCTCGGTCCCTTCGGTTCCTCCGCTCCCCCACGGACGTCCGTGGGGAACTCGGCACTGCTGGCGCGGCAGTATAGACGCAAGGATGGCTATTATCCCCCGGCCGCGCAGGTTGACCCGCGCGGTTTTTGCGCGATGAAGACCTTTGTAGCCACACCCGCCAACCGCCAGCGAGACTGGTACGTCGTCGACGCCGAGGGCAAGACCCTGGGGCGCCTGGCGACCCAGATCGCCGACGCACTGCGCGGCAAGCGCAAGCCCGAGTACACGCCGCACATCGACACCGGCGACTTCATCGTCGTCGTCAACGCCGAGAAAATCCGCGTCACCGGCGACAAGCTGGCGCAGAAGACCTACTGGCGGCACAGCGGCTACCCGGGCGGGATCAAGTCGCGGACCCTGGGGGAGATGCTCGAGCGTCGTCCCGAGGAAGTGATCCGCAAGGCCGTCAAGGGGATGCTGCCGCGCAACCGGCTCGCTCGCCAGCAGCTGACCAAGCTGAAGGTGTACGCCGGGCCCGATCATCCGCATGCGGCGCAGCAGCCGAAACCGATGGAGACGAACTGATGGCAGACGACGAGCAGCGCGACGAGAACACCGAGGGCCAGGACGGTCAGTCCGAGGAGCCCACGGCCGAGGCGCCCGAGCAGCCCGAGGCTTCTGCCGAGGAGGCCGCACCCGAGGCCGAGGTGCCCGCTGAGGAGCCCGTGGCCGAGGAGCCTGTGGCCGAGGAGGCCGCCGCCGAGGAGCCTGTAGCCGAGGAGCCCGAGACCGCCGAGGAGGCACCCGAGGAGCCCGTTGCCGAGGAGCCGGCGGAGAAGAAGAAGGACGTCATTCCCGGCGCCGACCTGGAGCCGATCGCCGTCGAGACCGATGCGCGGGAGCTGAGCGCCGAGGAGAAGGCCAGGCTGGAAGCCGAGGAAGAGGAGAAAGCGCGCCGCGAGGCTGCGCTCACCGCCGACGAGGATCCCGAGGCGGAGGCCGCGAGTCGCGCCCCGGCGAAGCTCGAGAGCGGCTCCCGCTTCCTTGCCACCGGCAAGCGCAAGCGCTCGATCGCCCGCGTGACCCTGGTCCCCGGCGACGGCAAGTTCGAAGTCAACAAGCGCGACCTCGCCGAGTTCTTCCCGCGTCCCCTGCACCAGACGATCGCCAAGCAGCCACTCGCCGTTTCCGGCTACGAGGGCAACGTCGACGTCCGCGTCCGCGTCCACGGCGGCGGCATCAGCGGCCAGGCCGGCGCGGTTCGCCACGGCATCGCCAGGGCGCTGACCGAGATCGACGCCGAGCTGCGCGGCGACCTCAAGCGGCGTGGCTTCCTCACCCGCGACGCCCGCGTCAAGGAGCGTCGCAAGGCCGGCTTCAAGAAGGCCCGTAAGAAGCCTCAGTTCAGCAAGCGCTGACGGGGCCGGGTTGGCGACCGGGCGCAAGCTCTTCGGCACCGACGGGGTTCGGGGAGAGGCTGGAACCTTTCTCAGCGCCGAGCTGGCGACCGCCCTCGGCCGCGCCGCCGCCTCCTCGCTGGAGGCCGCCCGTCCCCAGGTCCTGATCGTCCGCGACACCCGCGAGTCCGGCCCGATGCTGGAGGCGGCGCTGGCCGCCGGCATCGCCGCCGCGGGTGGCGACGCGCTGCTCGGCGGGGTGCTGCCGACGCCGGCAGCGGCGATCCTGGTCAAGCGCCTCGGACTCGACCTCGCCGCGGTCGTCTCCGCTTCCCACAACCCCTTCGGCGACAACGGGATCAAGTTCTTCAACGGGCAGGGCGTCAAGCTCGACGACGAGCAGGAGGGGCGGATCGAGGCGCTGGTCGACGAGCCGGTCGCGACCGGCGAGCCGGGCCGGGTGCGTGAGCTGAACGGCGGCCTCGAGGACTACCTGCGTGAGCTGCAGTCCGCCTTCCGCCTCGATCTCTCCGGCCGCCGCGTCGTCCTCGACTGCGCCAACGGCGCCACCCACCGCGCCGCCCCGGCGATCTTCGAACGGCTCGGGGCCGAGGTGGAGACGATCGGGGCCGAGCCCGACGGGCGCAACATCAACGCCGGCTGCGGCTCCACCCACCTCGACGCGATCTCCCAGCGGGTGCGCGAGTCCGGGGCGGAGATCGGCTTCGCCTTCGACGGCGACGGCGACCGGATGCTGGCCGTCGACGACTCCGGCCGCGTCCACGACGGCGACGAGCTGATCGCCCTCTCGGCTCGCGGCATGGCCGCCCGCGGCGAGCTCGGCGGCGGCGTCGTGGTCACGGTGATGACCAACTACGGCTTCCACCGGGCGATGGAGGAGGCGGGGATCGAGGTCGCCGTCACCCAGGTCGGCGACCGCTACGTGATCGACGAGCTGCTGCGCCGCGAGTGGGCGCTGGGCGGCGAGCAGTCCGGCCACATCATCGCCACCGGCTTCGTCGCCACCGGCGACGGGATCGCGGCGGCGCTGATGACGATGCGCGAGCTTGGGGAGGCCGCACTGGCCGACTCGGTGCCGATGGAGAAGCTGCCGCAGACCCTGGTCAACGTCCAGGTCGCCGAGCGCGAGGCGATCGCCGACGCGGCCGCCGTCTGGGAGGCCGTCGAGCGCGAGGGCGAGGCCCTGTCCGGGCGCGGCCGGGTGCTGCTGCGACCCTCCGGGACCGAGCCGCTGGTGCGGGTGATGGTCGAGGCGCCGAGCGCCGAGGAAGCCGATTCCGTCTGCAACCGGCTTGCCGACCTGGTTCGTGCCGAGCTGGCCTGAGCGCTCCGGCGTTTACTCTTAATCGCCCCCATGTGCGGAATCGTCGGATACGTCGGTGGGCGGCCCTGCGAGGAGCTGCTGCTCAGCGGCCTCGAAAAGCTGGAATACCGCGGCTATGACTCCGCCGGTCTCTCGATGCTCGAGAACGGCGAGGTCGAGAGCGTGCACGCGGTCGGCAACCTGGCCCAGCTGCGCGCCGCGGTGGCGGCGCGGGTCAACGGCAACGGCGCTTCGCCGGCCCAGACCGGCATCGCCCACACCCGCTGGGCGACCCACGGCCGGGTCACCGAGGCCAACGCCCACCCGCACGACGACAGCTCCGGCCGCGTCCACATCGTCCTCAACGGGATCGTCGAGAACCACGCCGTGCTGCGCCGAGAGCTGCAGGCCGCGGGGGAGGAGTTCACCTCCGAGACCGATGCCGAGGTCGTCGCCCACCTGATCGCCAGCCACTACGACGGCGACCTGGCCGCGGCGGTGCGAGCCGCCTACGCTGATCTGCGCGGTCACTACGCGTTCGTCGCCATGCACGCCGGCGAGCCCGGGCGGCTGGTCGGCGCCCGCAAGGAGTGCCCGCTGGTCGCCGGCGTCGGCGAGGGCGAGACCTTCCTCGCCTCCGCGATCCCCGCCTTCCTCGCCGACACCCGGGTCGCGATGCCGATCGAAAACGGCGAGATCGTCGAGATCGACGCCGAGGGCATCCGCATCACCGACGCCGAGGGGGCCCCGGTCGAGCGCGCCTCCGAAGAGGTGACCTGGGACGCGGATGCGGCGGAGAAGGGTGGGTATGAGACCTTCATGCTGAAGGAGATCCACGAACAGGCCGACGCCGTCGCCGAGACGATCGCCGACCGCCTGCCCGAGGACGACGGGGTCGACCTCTCCGGCGTCGAGCTCGACGACGAGTTCCTGCGCGGGGTCGGGCGGATCGTGATCGTCGCCTGCGGCACCTCCTACCACGCCGGCCTGATCGGCCGTTACGCGATCGAGGAGTGGGCGCGGGTGCCGGTGGAAATGGACATTGCCTCCGAGTACCGCTACCGCAACCCGGTCGTCGGGCCCGGCGACCTGGTGATCGGGATGACCCAGTCGGGCGAGACCGCCGACACGCTGGCGGCGATGCGGCTGGCCCGCGAGGCGGGTGCGACCGTGCTCGCCGTCACCAACATCATGGGCAGTCAGGTCACCCGCGAAGCCGACGCCGTCCTCTACACCCGGGCCGGGCTGGAGATCAGCGTCGCCGCGACCAAGACCTTCGTCGCCCAGGTGGCGGCGATGTACCTGCTCGGGCTGCGGATCGCCGAGCTGCGCGGCACCCTGCCAGGGCCGCGGATCGCCGAGCTGGTGGCGGCGCTGAAGGGGCTGCCCACGAAGATCGAAGAGACGCTGGAGATGTGCGAGGAGGGCGTCGCCGCGGTCTCCGCCGCCCACTCCGGCCAGGACTTCTTCCTCTATCTCGGCCGCCACATCGGCCTGCCGGTCTGCCTCGAGGGTGCGCTGAAGCTGAAGGAGGTCTCCTACATCCCCACCGACGCCTATGCGGCGGGGGAGATGAAGCACGGCCCGATCGCCCTGCTCGACGAGTCGACGCCGGTGGTCTGCGTCGCCACCGACAGCCCCGTGCTGGAGAAGGTCCTCTCCAACGTCGAAGAGGTGCGGGCCCGCGGCGCCCAGACGATCGGGATCGCGACCGCTGGCAGCGAGCGCGCCGGAGAAGTCGCCGACGAGACGATCGAGGTCGCCCGCACCGACTGGATCCTGCAGCCGATCGTCGCGATCCTGCCGCTGCAGCTGCTCGCCTACGACATCGCCCGCGCCCGCGGCCTCAACGTCGACCAGCCCAGAAATCTGGCCAAGACCGTCACCGTCGAGTGAGGCGGCGCTAGCGTCTCGGTCATGACCGGCGTCGGCATCGACCTGCTCGAGATCGAGCGGATGGAGCGGGCGCTGGAGCGCCATCCGCGCCTCGCCGACCGCGTCTTCACCGCGGGGGAGCTGGCCTACTCCCGCGCCAAGGGTCGGCCGGGTCGCCATCTGGCCGCGCGCTTCGCCGCCAAGGAGGCCGTGGTCAAGGCGCTGGGGCTGAGCGGCGGGTTCGGGCTGCGGGAGATCGAGATCGTCGCCGGCGAACCGCCGATGGTGCGGCTCAGCGGCCACGCGGCCGAGGTCGCCGCCGGGCGCGAGATCGCGATCTCGCTGACCCATTCAAGGGACAACGCCGCCGCCGTCGCCGTGGTTAGCGGGTAGGCGATAGCCGGGCTAGGCTGACGTGATGGAGCCTTGGCTGCGGCCTTTGTACGACGCGGAGGGAATGCGGGCGGTCGATGCCTGGGCGATCGAGGAGCAGGGGGTGCCGGGGGAGGAGTTGATGGAGGCTGCGGGGACGGCCTTGGCCGAGGCGGTGGCCGGATTGGCGCCGCAGGGGCCGGTACGGATTGTTTGCGGGAAGGGGAACAACGGGGGAGACGGGCTCGTTGCAGAGCGGCGCCTGCGGGGGATGGGGTTCGAGGTGGCGGCGGTGGAGCTTTGGTCCGATGATGTGCCGGGCGATCTCGATGCTTGGCTTGCCGGGTCCGGCGCGGTCGTCGATGCGATCTTCGGGACCGGGTTCGCTGGGGCGCCGCGGGACCCGGCCGCCGCCGCGATCGAGGCGATCAACCGCTGCGGGGCGCCGGTCGTCGCCTGCGACATCGCCTCCGGCGTCGACGCCTCCAGCGGCGAGATCGCCGGGGCCGCGGTAGAGGCAGACCTCACCGTCAGCTTCCACGCCGCCAAGCTCGGGCAGTGGATCGCGCCGGGGAAGTGGCACACCGGCGAGCTGCGGGTGGTGCCAATCGGGATCCCGCCCGGAGCGCCGCCGGCGCCGGCCGGCGGCACGATCGACGCCGCCGTGCTCGCCCTCGCTCCCGGCCGCGGGCCGCGCTCGACCAAGTTCAGCTCCGGCCAGGTGACGGTCGCCGGCGGCTCGCGGGGGCTGACCGGGGCGGTGCGGATGGCCTCGCTGGCGGCGATCCGGGCCGGCGCCGGGTACGCGACCGTCGCCGTCCCCGCCGACCTCGAGCTGGTCTTCGAGATCGCCCAGCCGGAGGTGATGTCGGCCGCCTGCCCGGGCGGCGACGGCCGCCTCGTCCCGGTCTCCGAGAAGGCGGTGCTGGAGGCATTCGAGCCGGCCGCCGCGGGGGTGCTCGGCCCCGGGCTGGGGCGCGACCCCGGCTCGCTGGAGCTGGCCCGTGAGCTGGCGCCGAAGGTCGGCTGCCCGCTGGTGATCGACGCCGACGGCCTCAACGCCTTCGCCGGCCGCCTCGGCGCGCTCGCCGCCCGCCCGGCGCCGACGATCCTCACCCCGCACGCCGGTGAGCTGGGCCGGCTGCTGGAGCGCGATTCCGAGCAGATCGCCGCCCACCGGCTGGCGGCGGCGCGGGAGGCCGCGGTGGCCAGCGGCGCCGTCGTCGTCCTCAAGGGGGACGACACGATCGTCACCGACGGCGAGCGCCTCGCGGTCAACGCGATCTCCGCCCCCGGCCTCGCCACCGCCGGCAGCGGCGACGTCCTCTCCGGGATCGCCGCCGCGCTTCTGGCCCGCGGCCTGGAGCCGTTCGCGGCCGCCTGCGCGGCGGTCGTCGCCCACGCCCGCGCCGGCCGCGACGCGGCCGCTCGGATCGGCTCCGCCGAGGCCGTGATCGCCACTGACGTGATCGACTCGGTACCGGCGGGGATGCGCGCCGCCGCCGCGGTCGAATAACCTCGGCGGCGATGAAGACCGTCGCGGACATCATGGACGCCGACGTGCCGACCGTGAAGCCGGACGAAGACGCTCGCGCGGTCATCGACCTGCTCTCCAAGTCCGAGCTCGGCGCGGTCCCGGTGATCGACGAGGACCGCAAGGTCGTCGGGATCGTCAGCGAGTCCGACCTGATCCTCAGCGAGGAGGAGTCCGACCTCCACCTCCCGCACTACCTCAACATCATGGGCGGGGTCGTCTTCGTCGGCTCGATGAAGGGGTTCGAGGAGCGACTCGAAAAGGCCTTCGCCACCAAGGTCTCGGAGCTGATGAGCGCCGACCCGATCGTCGCCCACGACTACGAAGCCGCCGACCGGGTCGCGAAGAAGATCGCCGACAAGCACCACAATCACCTTCCCGTGGTGGACGCCGACGGGCACCTGACGGGCATGGTCACCCGGGCCGACGCCCTCGCCGCCCTCGTCGACGACGAGTAAGGCGATGGAGCGGGCACTCGCCCGGATCGAGCTCGACGCGGTGCGGGCCAACAGCGCCCGGCTCAAGGCCGAGCTGGGCGACGGCGCCGAGCTTTGCGCGGTGGTCAAGGCCGATGCCTACGGGCACGGGGCCGAGAGCGTCGCCGCGGCGACGCTGGAGGGCGGCGCCACCCGGCTGGCGGTGGCGACCGCGGTCGAGGCCGAGGAACTCGGCCGCTGCTTTCCCCACATCCCCCTGCTGACGATGGGTGCGCTCAGCGCCGAGGAGGTCGAAGTCGCCCTCTGGGCGGGGTCGGAGCTGGCGGTCTGGCGCGAGGACTTCCGCGCCCTGCTGGCCGAACGGGCGCGCTCCCGCGGCCGGCCGGCCCGGGTCCACGTCAAGTACGACACCGGCATGGGCCGGCTTGGCAACCCCGACCCCGACGAGGTCCTGGCCCTGGCCCGCGCCTGCGCGGCCGATCCCGACCTCGACCTGGCCGGGGTCTGGACCCATTTCGCCACTGCCGACGAACCGGACTCCCCCTACTTCGACGAGCAGCTGGAGCGCTTCGATCGCGTCGCCGCCGTGGTCCGCTCCGAGTTCCCCGGCACGCTCGTCCATGCCGCCAACAGCGCCGCCGTCTACCGCGACCGCCGCTCGCACTACGACATGGCTCGCTGCGGGGTCGCCGTCTACGGCCTCGACCCCTTCCAGGGCGACCCGGCCGAGCGCGGCCTGCGGCCGGTGCTCTCGCTGTGCTCCTACGTCGCCGACGTCAAGCGCTTCGCGCCGGGGACGACGGCCGGGTACGGGCAGACCTGGGCGGCGCCGCAGGAGACCTTCGTCGGCGTCGTCCCGCTCGGCTACGGCGACGGCGTCCGCCGCGGCCTCGGCAACAACGCCGAGGTTCTGGTCGGAGGGCGCCGCCGGCCCCTGGTCGGCACCGTCTCGATGGACAACCTGACGATCGACCTCGGCCCCGAGGGCGAAGTCGAGCCGGGCGCCGAGGTGGTCCTGATCGGCGCCCAGGGGGAGGAGCGGATCTTCGCCGAGGAGCTCGCGGCCCGGCTCGGCACGATCAACTACGAGGTCACCTGCGGGATCTCCGCCCGGGTGCCGCGGCGGCCAGGGTGAGCCTCGGCGACGACCTCCGCGCGGCGCCGCTGGTGGCGGCGGTGCGGCGGGCGCTGGGCGATGCGGGGGACGCCTGGATCGTCGGCGGCGCCGTGCGCGACGCGGCGCTCGGCAAGGAGATCGCCGACCTCGACCTGGCGACCGGCGGCGAGCCGCGCGCCGCCGCGCGCGCGATCGCCTCCGAGCTGGGCGGGCACTCCTTCGAGCTCTCGGCCGAGTTCGGGACCTGGCGCGCGGTCGCCGGGTCGCCGCAGCGCCAGGTCGATCTCACTCCCCTGCGCGGCGACGGCATCGAGGCCGACCTGGCCGAGCGCGACTTCACGATCGGGGCGGTGGCCGTCCCGCTCGCCGCTGGCGAGCCGCTCGATCCCTTCGACGGGCTCGGCGACCTCGAGCGCCGGCGCCTGCGCGTGGTCGGCGCGGGCAGCTTCGCCGGCGACCCGCTGCGGCTGCTGCGGGCGGCGCGGCTGGCGGCCGAGCTCGGCCTCGAGGTCGATTCGGAGACGGTCAGCCTGGCCCGCGGCGCGGCCGCGACCGCGGCCGACCCGGCCGGGGAGCGCCAGCTGGCCGAGCTGCGGCAGCTGCTCGGCGGCCCCGCCCCGCTGCGCGGCCTGGCCCTGCTCGCCGAGCTCGGGTTGACCCCGGTCGTCCTGCCCGAGCTGGACGCGCTGCGCAAGGTCGAGCAGGGCCCCAACCACCACCTCGACGTCCACGATCACACGCTGGCGGTGCTCGAGCACACGCTGGAGATCGAGCAGGACCTCGAACGCTTCGCCGGTCTGCGGGCGATCGAGGTCGCGGCGCTGCTGGCGGAACCGCTGGCCGACGAGATGAGCCGCGGCACCGCGCTGCGCTTCGGCGCCCTCTTCCACGACATCGGCAAGCCCGCCACCCGCGCCGAGCACGGCGGCTTCGTCGGCTTCCGCGGCCACGACCAGGTCGGGGCGGAGATCGTCGACGGGATCTGCGCCCGCCTCCGCGCCAGCCGCCGCCTCACCCAGCACCTGCGGGCGCTGACGCTGCACCACCTGCGCCTCGGCTTCCTGATCCCGGAGATGCCGCTACCGCCGCGCCGTGTCCACGACTACCTGCGGGCAACCGATCCGGTCACGGTCGACGTCACCCTGCTGACCGTTGCCGACCGGCTCTCGGCCCGCGGCGCCGGCCCCCTGGCCAGCCCGGAGATGGTCGAAGCCCACCTCACCCTGGCCCGCGAGATGATCGTCGCCGGCCTCGACTGGCATCGCGAGGGGCCGCCGAAACCGTTGCTGCGTGGGGACGAGGTGGCGCGGGAACTGGAAGTCGAGGAAGGCCCCGAGCTGGGCGAGCTGATGGCCGAGCTGGAGGCGGCGCAGTACGCGGGCGAGGTCGCCGACCGCGCCGGCGCCCTGGAGCATCTGCGTCAGAGCAGGGGTTGAGCGCCCGGAACGGCGGACGTTTCGGGTACGCTCACGCGCGCATGGCCAAAGAGGAAAAGATCGAAATGGAGGGGGAGATCACCGAGGCTCTCCCCAACACGATGTTCCGCGTCAAACTCGACAACGGCCACGACGTCCTCGGTCACATCTCCGGCAAGATGCGCCGCCACTACATCCGCATCCTCCCCGGCGACCGGGTGAAGATCGAGCTTTCGCCCTACGACCTCGATCGCGGCCGCATTACCTACAGGTACAAATAGACGCCTGGCGGCGTCCTCGGTCGCTCGCGTGCAGAGCACGCCACGCTCCCTGCGTCCTTGCCAGCCGCCTATTTGAACTCTGTAGGCGCCGCCAACTCAGCCACTAGCGCCGACCAGGCGAAGTCCTTCGCCCCGAGTCCCTTTCCAGTGCGGGGGTCGTAGTACTCGCGCAGGCCTTCGCGCACCGCGGCGCCGATCACGCCCTCGGCCAGGCGTCGTGCCTCCTTCTCGTAGCCGAGGCGGCGCATCCCCAGCCAGACCATCCAGGCGGAGTTGACCCAGGTCGGGCCGCGCCAGTAGCGGCGGATCGGTCCGCGGCCGCCGCCGGGCTCATAGCTCGGCTCCGAGGCGGCGACCGAGGGCGGCGCCACCGGGGTGAGGAACTCGAGCTCGTCCAGCAGGTGCTCCTCGACCAGCCGCCGCCCGATCTCCTGCGGCAGGTCCGGCAGCGCCAGCGGCGCCAGCGAGGCCCAGGTGACGACGCCTGGCCGCGCTCCGCCCGGCTGCACCTCGTCGAGGAAGAGGCCGCGGCGCTCGTCCCAGAGCCGCTCGATCAGAGCCGGCGTCGCCGAGGGGCGCCCCATCGCCTGCAGCGAGAGCGACCACATCGTGTTGACCAGCGTCTCGCAGAGCAGCGGCCTGCCGTGCTCGCGCAGGCGGCGGGCGTCCCAGCCCAGCTTGCGGTTGGCGCGGACCAGCAGCGGGAAGCCGATCCGCCCGTTGGAGTGCCGTCCCCAGACCGGGTCGAACTTGGGTGAGGCGTCGAGGCCGGACTCGTCCGGCTGCACGATCCAGAGCAGGCCGTCGCCCTCGAGGTCGCGGTTGGCGGCGAGCCACTCCATCTGCGCCGCGATCCGCGGCTCCTCGGCCGGGTCGCCGACGGCGATCCGCCAGGCCCAGGCGAGCAGCGGCGGCTGGATCGTCTGCGTCTGCAGGGCCGCGCGGGAGGGGACGTTGTAGAAGGCGAGCCGCGGCAGCGAGACCGGGCTGTCCCAGAAGATCGTGTGGCCGATGAAGCCGTCGGGGCGCTGGGCGCCGAGCAGGCTCTCCAGCTCCGCCCGGGCTCGCTCCGGCGCGAAGCGGCGCCAGACGATCGCCGCGAAGCAGGAGTCCCAGTACCACTGCCAGGGGTAGCGGCTTGGGCTGGGACGGGTGTAGCGGTAGCGAAAGCCGTCGCGCTCGCCCTCGACCCAGCTGCCGCGCAGGACCCGCTCGGCCAGCCGCACGGCCGCCGGGCCGAGGGCCTCGCCGCCAGCGCCGGCCGCCGCGCTCACAGCGCGGTGCGCCTCATCTCGCGCAGGGCGAGGCCGCCGAGCACCAGCAGGAGGCCGGTCAGGGCGAGCAGGCCGGGCCAGGTGTCGGCCCAGGTGACGGTGCCGACGAAGCCCTGTCGCGCCGCTTCGACGATGTCGGTCACCGGGTTCCAGCGGGCCACGTCCTGCAGCCAGCCCTGCAGCAGCGCCAGCGGCGCGTAGGCGGTGGTCAGCATGATCACTCCGAGCATCGCCGCCTGCATCAGCGGCGCCGCCGACTGGCTCTTGAAGCGCAGCGCCAGGAACGATCCCCAGCAGGCGGCGACGGCGGCCATCCCGACCAGCATCGCGAAGCAGATCAGGGTCCCGTCGATCCCCGGGAATTGGGCGCCGAGCGCCAGCGCGATCGCGAAGACGAAGGTGCCCGGGATCAGCGCCCGGGCGCTGGCGGCCAGCACCGTGCCGGCGAGCAGGACCCAGCGCGGGGCGGGGGAGACGAGCAGGCGGTCGACCCAGCCGGCTTCGTAGTCGCGGGCGAGGTTGACGCCGGCGGCGGCCCCGGTGAAGCCGGCCCCCTGCAGCATGCTGACCGCGACGATGAAGCTCTCGTAGCCGTTGACTTCGAAGCCGCGCAGTTCGGTGAGGGCGCCGAAGACGCCGTTGAGGCCGAGGAAGAAGATCGTCGGCGCCAGCACGCCCGGGATCGCCGCCCCGGGCACCCGCACCAGCTCGTTGCGGGCGCGGGTCATCATCGCCGCGATCGTCGCCAGGTTGGCGCGCCAGCCGGGGATCCTCAGCGCCGCTTCCATCAGCCGACCCGCAGCCGGTGTCGCAGGGCGCGGGCGCTGAGCACGAGTCCGAGGACGACGATGCCGAGGATCGCCGCCACCGCGTAGAGGGTGTCGGCGGCGTCGATCCCGGAGATGATCGGCTCGCGCACGCCTTCGGCGACGAAGCTGAGCGGGTTGTACTCGGCGATCGTCTTCGCCGGCTCGATCATCAGTTCCTGGGGGAAGAAGGCGGAGGAGAGGAAGAGGACGACGAGGACCAGCGGGAAGAGGCCCTGGACGACGCTGGCGCTGCCGGTGCGCAGGGCGATCGCGGCGCCGATGCCGCCGATCGCCAGGGCCGCGGCGGTGACCAGCGCCATCGCCAGCAGCGCCCCGGGGACGCCGCCCTCGACCGTGGCGCCGAAGACGAGCCCGATCGCGAGGAACCAGATCGAGGCGAAGAGCCCGAGTGCGGCGACGCCGGCGAGGCGGCCGAGGACGATCGCGAAGCGCGGGATCGGGGCCGAGAAGAGGCGGTCGGTGAAGCCCATCTCGATGTCGACGGCGAGGGCGATGCCGCCGCTGTTGCCGGCCAGCATCAGCGACTGCATCATCGCCCCGGCGAGCATGAACTGGAGGAAGCTCTGGACAGGCGGGAAGCCGGGCAGTTCGACCGCGCCGCCGGCGCCGCCGGTCTGGATCGCCAGCAGCAGGGTGGGGAAGACGACGATCGGGGCGATCAGCTGCGGGCGGCGGAAGGTCTGGCGGATCGAGCGCATTCCCAGCGCCCTGACGACGCGGGCGTTGGCGGCGAGGGAGCTCACGCCTCCGCCGGCTCCTGCTCGGCGTTCTCCTCGCTCTCCTCCTCGAGGTGGTAGCCGGTCTTGGCGACGAAGACGTCGTCGAGGGTCGGGCGCACCAGCTCCAGCGACTCGACCCCGATCCCGGCCTCGTCGAGGGCGCGGACGACGCGGGGGATGTCGGCGGCGCCGTTCTCGACCTCGACCAGCACCTTGCGCCCGTCCTTGGGCGGCAGCAGGCGGCCGATCTCGGCGCAGGCCTGCTCGGCCTGGGCGATCGAGCCCTCGGCCAGCTGCAGCTCGATGTGGGGGCGGCCGATTTCCGCCTTCAGCGACTCCGGCGTGCCCTCGGCGACGATCCGGCCGCTGTCGATGATCCCGACGTTGTCGGCCAGCTGGTCGGCCTCCTCCAGGTACTGGGTGGTGAGGAAGACGGTGGTGCCGTCGTCGTTCAGCGCCCGCACCTCCTCCCAGATCGTCTTACGGCTGACGGGGTCGAGACCGGTGGTGGGCTCGTCGAGGAACAGCACCCGCGGCTCGTGCACCAGCGCCGCGGCCAGGTCGAGCCGGCGCTGCATCCCGCCCGAGTAGGTGCCGACGCGGCGGTCGGCGGCGGCGGTCAGCTCGACCCGTTCCAGCAGGGCGTCGGCGCGGCGCCGTCCCTCGGTCGTCGGCAGTCCCTGCAGCGTCGCCTGCAGGCGGATCAGCTCGCGCCCGGTCATCAGCGGGTCGAGCGCCGCTTCCTGCAGGGCGACGCCGATCGAGGCGCGCACCGCGCGCGCCTCCTTGACGACGTCGTGGCCGGCGACCTCGGCGCGGCCGCCGGTTGGCAGCAGCAGCGTCGTCAGCATCCGCACGGTCGTCGTCTTGCCGGCGCCGTTGGGTCCGAGGAAGCCGTAGATCTCGCCCTCGTCGACCGAGATCGAGATCCCCTGCACGGCCAGAACCTCGCCGAAGGCGCGCTCCAGGCCCTCGACCGCGATCGCCGCCACGACTAGGCCTCCGTCGTCTCGGCGGCCCGCGCCAGCGGCGGCAGCGAGTCGACCCAGCGCCGCCCGTTGGCCCGCTCCAGGGCCTCGGCGGCGTCAAGCAGCAGCTCATCCTTGCCCCAGGCGGCCTGCAGCTGCAGGCCGATCGGCAGGCCCTCGGAGAGCCCGACCGGGACGCTGACGGAGGGAATGCCGGTGAGGTTGGCGAGGCCGGCGCCGCGCACGTTGGCGGCGTCGGCGGTGAGGGTGCCGGAGGGAAGCTCGACCAGCGGCGCCTGCAGCGGCGGGGCCACCGCCGGCACGGTCGGCCAGGCGATCACGTCGACCCCGTCGAATGCGGCGGCGACGCGGCGGCGCATCAGCGTGCGCACCGAGTAGGCCTTGACGCTGGCGGCGGCCGGCAGCAGCATCCGGTACTTGAGCAGGCCGCGGGCGAGCGGGCTCAGCTCCGGGTCGAGGTCGTTGAGGCGCTGCGGGCTGAGACCGGTGAGGCCCTCGGTGTTGGCGATCAGGACCGTCGCCAGCGCCGCCGGCTCGACGTCGGCGAGCTCGACCTCGACCAGCTCGCCGCCGGTCTCCTCGGCCAGCGCCCGGATTGCCTCCTCGCAGGCGTCGCGGACGGCTGGGGCGACGTCGTCGGTGACGGTGTCGCGGACGATGCCGATGCGCAGGCCGCGCCCCTCGCCGGCCGCGAGCGGCTCGCGGAAGAGGGCGGAGGCGAGCAGGCGAGCGTCGGCGGCGTCGGCGCAGAGCGGGCCGGAGACGATCGTGGTCGAGACCTCGGCTAGGTGGTGGCCGGCCATCGCGGCGCGGCCGAAGGTCGGCTTCAGCCCGGTCAGGCCGCAGTAGGCGGCGGGGAAGCGGATCGAGCCGATCCCGTCGGCACCGACCGCGCCGGCCACCATCCGCGCCGAGACGGCGGCGGCGGGGCCGCTGGAGGAGCCGCCCGGGCAGCGCTCGGTGTCCCAGGGGTTGGCGGCGGGGCCGTAGACGGAGACGTTGCCGGTGCTGCCGGCGCCGAGCTCGTGCATGTTGCCGACCCCGACGATCACCGCGCCGGCCTCGCGCAGGGCGCGGTAGGGGCCGGACTCCGACGGGGCGGAGGGGGCGAGCATCTCGGCGGCGCCGAAGCGCTGGGCGCGCCAGGGCAGCGGCCACTCGTCCTTGATCACGACCGGGACGCCGCGCAGCGGGCCGTCGGGCGCGGCCGCCAGCATCTCGCCCGAGCGCTCGGGGAAGGTCTCGACGACCGCGTTCAGCGCCGGGTTGCGCTGGCCGATTCGCTCCAGCGTCTCCTCCAGCAGCTCCGCCGCGTCGGCCTCGCCGGCGGCGATCGCCGCCGCCTGGGCGCGCAGGGAGAGGTCGAGGGCGCTCACGCGCTCGCCGGGGGTCGCGAGAGGTCGGCGGCGAGCATCGGCCCGGCGCCCTCGGTGTCGAGCTCGAGCAGCTCCAGGATCGCCGGCCAAAACATGCCGTGGGCGGCGCCGATCACGGCCAGCTCGATCTCGTCGGCCTCGATCCCGAGGGAGGCGAGACCGGCGGGAATGAAATCGTCTGCTCGGTTCGAGGCCTCCATCGGCGTCGGCAACACTACCTAGGAGGAAATGGCGGGGATCGTGCAAACGGCCTGGGCGGCCGGCATTCCCCGGGCGCGGAAGGCAAGATTGGCGGCGCAACTGGGCTCCTGGCCCCGTGTTCCCTGCCTGATGCCACTTATAGAGACGAAAACCCGGACCCGCCGCTCATGGGCGCTGATGGTCGTGGCCGCCTGCGCCTTCGCGGCCCTGGTCGCGGTCGCCGCCCCCGGCGACGCCGACTCGGCCCCGCTGACCTCGGTCGTGCTCGGCCAGACGGCGGAGACGCCGCCCGCCTCCTGCCCGGGCAAAACCGTCAACAACGTCGAGGTCATCCCCTGCCGGGTGGAGGGACACGTGACCGGCTTCCAGGCGATCGCCGGCGGCGTCGCCCGTCCCTACGAGGCCCCCTTCGAAGGCAAAGTCGTCGCCTGGTCGATCACCTTGGCCAAGCCCTCGACCACGGAATCGGACACGACCACCGATGAGGTCGGCTTCTTCAACGACTTCCTCGGCGCCCCCTCGCAGGCCCGGATCGGGATCCTGCGTCCGGTCGAGGGCTCGAAACCGCCCAAATACACGCTTGTCCGCCAGAGCCCGGTGGAGACCCTCAACCCCTACTTCGGCACCACCCCGATCTTCGCCCTCGACCACCCGCTGACCGTGCTCCAGGGCCAGGTCGTGGCGCTGACGATCCCGACCTGGGCGCCGATGTTCGCCTTCAACGTCGACGCCGACAACACCTGGCGCGGCAGCCGCCAGCCCGAGCACTGCTCTTCCAAGGAAGACATCCAGAACGGCCACCCCCAGCAGGGGGTCGGGAAAATCAAGACCTACGGCTGCTACTACTCGAACGCGCGGTTGCTTTACACGGCGACGCTCGTGAAAAAACCGTAGGGCGGGGCACCGCCCCCGGTGAGCGCCGGGTGCCCCTCCTCACTCGGTACCTCGTCGATCACTCCGCTGCAGCTGACGCCCGGTCCGCTGCTCTCCTCCTCCGCAAAACGTTCGGAGGGGCCCCCGACACTCACCGGGGGCGACGGCTCGTAGTACGGAAGCTTCGAGGAGCAGACGTGGGCGACTGCCCAGGCCGCCGCGCTCGGGCAGATCGCCTTTCAAGCTGATGAGGGACGGGCGTTGGTAGGCCCTCCGAACGTTTTGCGGAGGAGGAGAACAGCGCTTCGGGCGATAGCCGCACGCGGCTCCGCACGACGAGGTACCGAGTGAGGAGGGCCTACCAACGCCCGTCCCTGGCCGGACCTAAAGCGCGCTCTGCCTGAGGCCGCAGTAGGGGCAGTCGCTGACGTCCAACCCGATCAGTTGGTCGCAACGGCGGCAGGCGCGGAGGTTGGCCGGGGTGCGGGGGAGGGCTGAGGCGGAGGGGGCCAGGGGGAGGATCATCGCCACCGGCTCCATCTCCTCGCCGGTCTCGCGATCGAGGTAGATCTTGCCGGGCTCGGCCTCGGCGATCGCCTCTCGGCCGGAGGCCTTGGCGCGCATCCTGTAGAGCTGACGGTCGTGCATCGCCGGGAAGATTATTAGGTTGGGCGGCAGCGATGCGCGTCCTCCTCTTCCACGGCTACATGCTGCGCGGCACCGGCAGCAACATCTACAACGCCAATCTGGCGCCGGCGCTGGCTCGTCTCGGCCACGAGGTGCACCTGCTCTGCCAGGACCGCGAGGTCGAGCTGGAGGGCGTCCAGATCCACAACCCCGACATCGGCGGCCTGCTGCCCGTCTATGTAAAGGACCCTTACGAGGGGTTCGAGGTCAAGGCGTTCGAGGAACTGACCGAGGCGGAGCTGGATCGCTACATCGACGCCAACGTCGCCGCCGTCCGCCAGGTCGCGGAGAAGGCAGGCGGGATCGACTTCGCCCTCGCCAACCACCTGGTGATGGGACCGGCGATCCTTGCCCGCGCGAACGTCGCCCCCTTCGCCGCCAAGATCCACGGCTCGGCGCTGGAGTACACGGTCAAGCCGCACCCACGCTTCCTTCCATATGCCGAAGAGGGCGTGAGGGCCGCTTCCGGCGTGCTGGTCGGCTCCGGGCATACGGCTCGCTCTCTATGGGCGGCGCTCCCCAATATTCCCGATCTGGAGCAGAAGACTCGGCTCGGACCTCCGGGGGTCGACATAGACCGGTTCCGCCCGCGAGAGCCGGCTGATGCGCAGCGGGAGCCGGCTGATGGGGGTCCTGCGGGCGAGGTTTTCGTTCTCGGACCCCCATCATCCGGCTCCCACCGGGGAGCGCTGGTTGTTTTCGTCGGGAAGTTGATCGTTTCCAAGGGGGTCGATCTTCTGCTGGCTGCATGGCCTTTGGTGCGAGCCGCCCATCCGGAGGCCAAGCTGCAGATCGTTGGCTACGGGGAGTACGAGGATGGGCTGCGGCGGTTGCTCGGAGCGCTGGAGCGTGGCGACCTCGATGACGCTCGTGAGGTGGCCCGACTCGGCTGGGCGCTCGAGGGTGGAGAGGAAAAGCCGCTGAAGGTCCTCTCGGCCTTCCTCGCGGATCCTCCCGAGGGATACGTGGGGGCAGTCAAGGCCGCCGCCGGATCGATCGAGTGGCTGGGGCGCCAAGAGCACGACGTGGTCGCGGAGCTGCTGCCGCAGGCCGAGGCGCTGGTGATGCCGAGCACCTTTCCCGAGGCCTTCGGGATGGTCGCGGCGGAGGCGGCCGCTTGTGGGGTGCTGCCGGTCTCGGCCGGGCACTCGGGGATGCTCGAGGTCTCGCGGCAGCTCGCGGCGGACCTCCCGGACGAGGTCGCCGGCCTGACCTCGTTCCCGGTCGAGCCCGGGGCGGTGGAGGCGATCGCCGCCCGTCTCGACGCCTGGCTGGCCATGCCCGAGGCGGAGCGCGAAAGCGCTCGCGCCGCGCTGGTCGCCACCGTGCGGCGGCTGTGGAGCTGGGAGGGCGTGGCCCGCGGTGTGCTCGCCGCGGCGGCGGCGAATCTGGACGAGCTGCCGTCGCCCGTTTAGCTCGTGCCAAGCGTCACCTGGGGCGGGAAAACCTCCCGCCGCCGTATCAATAGAATCCCCGCCGCCTGATGATCGGACGCCTGCCGATAGCGAAGATGCTCGCCGCCACGATTGCGTTGACCGTCGCCATTTCCGCGGTGATGGTGCCGATCAACTGGAACGGCGAGGGGGCCTCGACCGCGGCGCCGAAGATCGACGATCTGCTCACCGTGATGATCGTCCTCTCGGCCTTCGTCTTCTCGCTGGTTCTGGTGATGCTCTTCTACGCGCTTTGGAAATTCAAAGCCAAGCCCGGCGACGAGTCCGACGGCGAGCCGATCCACGGCAACACCCGGCTCGAGGTCGCCTGGACCGTGATCCCGACGATCATCGTCCTCTTCGGCGGCATCTACAGCTGGATCGTTCTCAACGACATCGAAGCCAAGGCCGACAACGCCATGACCGTCGACGTCTTCTCGCAGCAGTACGCCTGGAGCTTCGGCTACCCGGGCAAAGACATGGCCTTCTCGGAGGGTGAGCTGCATGTGGCGGTCGACCGCCAGGTCCAGTTCAAGATGCACGCGCTGGACGTGATCCACTCCTTCTGGGTGCCCGAGTGGCGGATCAAGAAAGACAACGTCCCCGGGATCACCACGACGGCGACGGTGACGCCCGACAAGATCGGCACCTACCAGCTGATCTGCACCGAGCTCTGCGGCTTCGGCCACGCGGCGATGCGGGCCAAGGTGGTCGTCGAGTCCTCCGAGGACTTCGAGAAATGGGTCGACGGACTGAAAACCGAGATCCCGGATCCGCTGCT